>Ga0209542_10005565_pt1 | contig 25035 bp, 26 predicted proteins | sample RifCSPhighO2_01_FD_184028 | JGI IMG/M metagenome (GOLD analysis project Ga0209542, IMG submission 184028) | Soil microbial communities from Rifle, Colorado - Rifle CSP2_plank highO2_0.1 (SPAdes) (version 2) | ecosystem: Environmental > Terrestrial > Deep subsurface > Rock core/Sediment ...
GCGCTCTCTTACTATTTGGACTTGCCGCCTTAGGACCGAGCGGAGACGGGGTCGGATTCTGCAACGCATCTACACCATGCTCGATTGAGTGCTTGTGGAGTCGTACAAGTGCTTTACCGATACGGTCTATAACACCTACGACCAGAGCGTTCCCCATGAAGAAAGCGCGGCGCACATCGGAAATTCCCGGGAGATCCGTATGGTCATCGGGGAACATACAGAGACGCTCCAATTCGACAGGAGTAAGACGACGAAGTTTTCCGGAGCGCATTTTTATAACATGCTTGAAACGCGAAGGTGTTTTACCGCCCTCTCCTGTGACGATAGTGCGCGAGGGTTTGTTGAGTGGGTCTGGGAAAACCATCGGTCCTTCTGTATAGGTGAACTCAAAACCATTTGCTCCCTTGCGCGGCTCGTTCTTTCCTCCCTTGAGATATTCCCATCGCCTCATATCGCCGTTTACAAAATATTCTTCAGGCACATCTCTTTCTTTCAAAATAATGTTGCCCAGAGTTATATGGGAACCATCGTAGGAAGCAAGAACGGGGATGGTATGAAATTGACGACCACTCATTATCCCTGCGGAGTGAAATGGGCTTGCGGATGGATTCTCCGAATTGAAACGCTCTGAAATATCAGCATAATTTCCGATGAGTGAGCCGACATCAACTGAAGCACTTTTCGGAGATACTGGAAACGCAGAAGCAAGTACTCCTTTCTTCATAAGAACATGATGCGGGTCGATTGCACCCATAGTTTCATATAAAGGGCTCGACATATGATAGCCCACAATAAATGTGCGACGACGACGCTGTGGCATTCCATAATCAGCCGCGTTTATCACGCGCCACTCCACCGCATAGCCAAGGTCGGATAGCGTAGTTAGCATGACGGCAAAATCACGACCTCTCTGGCTAGCAGGCGACTTCAAAAGACGATCAACATTCTCTAAGAAAAGATACGGAACAGGTTTACCTTCTTTTTGTTTGAGTTCTAAGATGTTTCGTATCTCCCACCACAACACTCCCTTTTTTCCTGCGATACCAGCCGCCTGACTTAGAGTTCGCGCAACGGAATAATCCTGACAAGGAAAGCCGCCCACTAATACATCGTGGTCAGGAATTTTGAAATCACCGCGCTGAGCTGCTCTTACTGCTTCTGCAATATTCGTATTTGAATGTTCGCGTATTTCGTTTTTGTCATTCGGAAAACGCGCTACATATACTTCGTGAGCATGCTGACGCTTCGTAGAAGGTTCCCATTGATTGAACCAAACGGTTTCAAAATTTTTGCTATTTGTTCTATTCGTTCCAGAGAGTCCGAGGCGAAATCCACCAACGCCCGCAAACAACTCAACGACACGAAGAGGTCGTCGTTGCAGTACCTTTTTTCGTGTTGTATGGTTTAAGGAACGAGTCATATATCCATCCTATCAAACAAGAGGGTTTTGATCAAGATCGACTTATCCCCATAACCTACACATGTCAAAGAAACTAGCAAAAATTCTTCAACTCGACCCAGTCGAGATAAAGGCAGCAAAAGCCCTTCGTACGAAGAGTATTGACGATGCCATGTCTCTTTCGGGCGGTTCTTCGCGAAGTCAAATGAACTATCATGTCCTGTGGTCGAGACACGGATATGAAGTCGGAGTCGGCAAACCGGGAAAAGAAACGGAAAGGAAAAATCCCAACATTTATGATATGTGGCCGTTCATACGAAAAGACGGCGTTTTTGATGAGAAGAGCGCGAGTTTCGGTGATATTTTTCACGAACTCGAACATATGTCTAACAAGAGCAAGTACTCGCTCGAATTGCTGGGATGTCTCTTGGCGCGTTCCGCGCTCATGCTCGACCACAAAATCGAAGGCGATAAGGTAGTTTATGCACCGAGCGAAGAAATCTTGGACGAAATAAAGAAAGACATCCACTCAATGTTCAATGTGCCGCTCGAAGTTTTCTTGCAGTATCTTGAAATGATTGCGTTGAACGAGGATGTGAAATATCAGAAGAATCTCAATACCAAAGGAAAGGCATACGGGAAATCAGCTGGACGACCGAATAACCTCCTGACCTGCGCGCATTTGATTGCTGTTCTTCTTGACAAGGCAGGTATCGTTGATTTCGCCTACGGCTTCGCGCAACAGCGAGGAGTTTCTGCAATCAAAATCACACAATTGCCGAGTTGCTTTCCACTTCTCGAGGTAGACAAGACGGAAGCGAAAGAGATTTCTAAGGAAGTAATGTAGGGAGTCGGCCGTTTGTTCCGACTTGCGGCGAGTGTGCGCGCACGGGTGGGAGGGGCAAGCACACAGAGGATTCCCCGAGCCCTGCCGCCCCACATGCATTGCCCGCATACCCCCCGCGAATATCAAAGAAAAAGAAGTACGGACAGGGCTCGGGGCGAGCGCCGAGTCCGCGAGGCGCGAGAAATCAAGGGTTCGGGTTTCGAGCGAAATCGTATACTGGAGCCAGTCAGTATGAAGCCCAAAACTCGGCTCGCATGAAGACAAAACCAATAAAAGAAGAAATAGGTCAAATCTACAAAATTCGAGATAGGATTGACCTTGACCCCGATTTTCAGCGGGAAAAAGTCTGGCCTCTTCATAAACAACAATATTTTATAGATACGATTCTTCGAGACTGGGGCATTCCAAAATTTTATTTTTACCTTTCCAGTACGGACAGGATTGGAAAAAACTATCAATGCATAGACGGGAAGCAACGACTTAACGCGATTTTTAGTTTTTTTGACAATGAGTTTCCGTTGGGCAAGAACTCCAAAGAACTTCAAGGAAAGTTTTATAAGGACTTACCAATTACCGTCAGAAAGACGCTGGATGCTTATGCCATCCACATTGAAGAAGTAACAGCGGATAATGACCGTGAGGTAGGCGAGTTATTTAAGCGTCTCCAACTTGGGTCGCCCCTGAATTCGGGTGAGAAATTAATGGCAGTTGATAGTGAGCTAAAGAATCGCTTGAAGATTCTCGCGAGGCACCCATTTTTAAAAAACAAGACATCTTTAAAAGACAAGCGTTATACGTACTTCACGGTCTGTGCCCAACTTTGCTTCCTGGAGATTGAAGGCGTAACTGATATAACTCTTACGCGGCTCGAGAGCATGCTTAAGACATACCGGAAGATAGACGAAGGCGGCTTCAGGCTAAAAACACGTCTTAATAAGTTGAAATCTGTTCTCGACTATCTCAATCGAATGTTCCCTAACCAATCTCCGTATCTCAAGAATAGGGCAAGCATAGTCTCATTATACCTGCTTCTTTCTGAGCTCATCGAAAAAGGCAACCTTGGAGGCAAGGAAAGTAAGCTTGGGCGTTTCTATCAAAGTTTCTCCAAGGAGCTTGAAAAGGAGATAGAAAAAGGGGTTGATGCCACAGATGCACAATATATTGCATACCAATCGGCTATAATCGAGGGTGCATATAAACAAAAACGTCTTAAGGCGCGGCAGGACGTGATGTTGCAAAAGCTATATAAATTTGATCCGGCTTTCTACAAGATCATGAACCCAACCCCTAGTCCAGAGGAAATATTTCTCGACTTGTATAGAAAACTTGAAACTAAATTCGGAAGTGCGAGGACAGTAGATGCGTGGCTTTTTTCTAAGTTCAAGAAACTTAAAAAAATTCAACATCCTCGCGGTAAGGTTGAATCGCCGGCGACCCACGTTAGGCATTGTTTACATCACAAGCCTCATGGAAAATACAAAAAAGATGATTTGGTAAAAGCCACCAAATTTCTTCAAAAAGCAGTTTTGAAGATGCTGGTGTAAACTGACCCGTCCCCGTCAAAAACACAGAGCCAAAATCGCCAAAGAAGCTCTCAATGACCTTGCGCTCGCAGGTTACAGACCCGTGCGGGAAGCAGATTTTTTAGCCTTATCTTCAAGGGTACTTTTGATACCCCAGTTAGACATCAGAACTTTTGATATACTTGCACACATGGACACAGAATTTCTCGCAAAGTTGAATAGCTTTATAGGCGAAGCGTCTCTAAAAACATACGCTGGCGGAGGAAACGAAATAGCTAACCCGAGTGAAAAAGGATTTCATGAGCTGGAATACCGAAGCGGTGATTTTTATTATAAAGATAGTTACAGTGGACATTTCCAGTCCTGGGGACGAGAAACGGTGTGGCACAAAAATAAGCCAATCTGGTCATCTCTCTATGGTGGAGGTATGGAAAAGAAATTTCATGGCAATGTGGATTTTACACATCAAACTTTCAATTTCCTAAAGAAAGCAATGTCCGCAGGTGAGAAACAAAAAGAGTTTCAGCCTCGTGGTCCATCAGAATATGAAAATGATGACTGGATGTATCGAGTCAAGTGGAATGGGGACATTTCAAAATTTTTAGGACACGAAGATATTTTATACAAAGGTGAAGTAGTTTTTACTCACGATTTCTTCGGTGGCTTTTATATTTAACTGCTGACAAGACAAGTTCGAATATCATCCAGACAGTAGAGTTGCTATTTTTACATGTATATAGTAAAAAGCATGTGAGCACTTCTTGAGGAGAGAGAAGATAGATATCCCGAAGGACAAGAGCTTTCCGCCTAACGCTGTTCAATGCGGCAAGTGCGGTGGCAGGGGATGCTCGACATGCCAGAACCGCGGCTGGCTCACGCCTGCCAACCACCCGGACGGAAGAAAGTGCTACCGAGATGGGTGCAACAACCCCATTCCACCGGCGCAGGTCGCCGTGTACTGTTCGAACAAGTGTGCGCTCGATGACGCGTAATCGACCCGCTCGAACCAGGAGCCCTCTTGGCTTTTGGTCGAGCGGGTTTCTGTTTTATACAACTATTGAAGTTCGAACCTCGGTACCATCCGCCTCTGGCGGAGCTACGGGGCAGGCACCCTTCAGTAAGCGGAGTCTTGAAACAAAGTCAGGATCTGTTTGACTTTCCTACTCCTTTTAGGATAGGTTGCAATGAGCAGCACAACAGCAGAGGACACTTTGCTATGAAAAGAAAGATAGTTCTTTTAGCGGCAGTGGTCCTTGCTGGAATCCTGCCCCTCATGGGAATGTCTGACGAGATGCAGCCGGGAGATAAGGGGTACAAACACAACGAGTTGCATAATTCATACCAAGAGCTGTTCACCAGCATGAAATGTTCCTGTGGTGTTGGTGAATGCCGCGCAACCGTTTGGAAGTACAGTAAGACAAGTCCCCATGGCTACGCCGTCAAAATCGACGGCAACTGGTACGATCTTCAACAAGACACTAAACTCGTAAATCCCGATGCAGTGAGCACTTCGTTGAAGGTAGACCCTGCCCATGTCTGTGCCTATGGCTTTTTCAAAAATTTCACCATTCCCTGTGCACTCATAAACAGACCCTACAGCTGAGAAAGCTGAGGCCAACAACCATCGGTGGAGCCCGGCTACACTGCCCGGGCTCCTTTCTTTTCTTATTCCCCTATCGTACAAGTTCGAACTTCGGTACCCCATGTTACAATACGTGCCCATGGGGCTCAAAAATTTTTATTTTTTTGCTTTGTCACTCGGGGGCATCGCTGTCATTTTTGCGGGATTTATTGCTTACGAATTTATACGAACCACTTCACTCGAGACACGGGTGCAGGAGCTTTCCTCCGATCTCGCCTCAACCTCTGCCGCTCTCGCTGACGCCACGAGCAGTCTTTCGCACACGCTTTCGGCAACTGAGCAGAAAATCGAGGCCGCAAAAAATAATATTGAGGAGGTGAAGTCGCAGGTCGGCGGCGTTGAGCAAACGGTTGGTACTATTTCCGGCACCGTCGGCACGCTCCAAAAGCTAAGCAAAACCGACCCAGAACTTCTGAAGAAATACTCAAAAGTATATTTTTTGAATGAGAATTACCTGCCGGCAAATCTTGTTACCATCGATACATCTTATCTCTACAGTGAGCGCCGGCCGGAACAAATTCGAAGCGAAGTGTGGCTGCACCTCAAGAGCATTTTGGAGGATGCAAAGACAAGCGGCAGTAGCATCTATGTAAAATCTGCCTATCGTTCGTTCTTTGAGCAGGCATCATTGAAGTCAGCGTATTCCGTTACCTATGGTGCTGGTACGGCGAATCAATTCTCTGCTGATCAAGGATATTCGGAGCACCAGCTCGGCACCACCGTTGATTTCATCACCACGGGGCTCGGCGGCCAACTGGCCGGTTTTGAAAAGACGTCTTCGTTTGCTTGGCTCAATGAAAATGCCTACAAATACGGCTTCGTTCTTTCTTACCCGAAGGGCAATTCATATTATCTATTTGAACCGTGGCATTGGCGATACGTTGGCGTCGCCCTTGCAACTTTCCTGCACAACCAAGGTCTCTATTTTTATAATATCGACCAGCGCACCATCGACGGATTCTTGGTGAACATCTTCGATTAGAGGCAGGCCCGATGAAGATTCAGACGACATCGGCCACCCGATTGACCCAGGCGGTTTTCTTTTTATACAAAAAATAAACCCCGGTACCACCGCAAGCTTCCTACGAGGCAGGCATCGTCCAGCCAGTGGAGTTTTGAGATCAATTTAGAATCAATTGACTCCCCTATTTCACTAAGGTAGGTTTGTTTTAGTTATGTACTGCACAAGGAGCCTACCATGACAAATATGCAAGGTCTTGGAATTGTTGTTCCGAGGCGCGCTCTCATCTCTGTCTCGGACAAGACCGGCGTCGTTGAGTTCGCACAAGCCCTCGCGATACGCGGAGTTGAAATCCTTTCGACAGGCGGAACTGCAAAGACGCTACGTGATGCAGGAGTCGCCGTGCGTGATGTCTCGGAGTACACAGGGTTCCCGGAGATGATGGAGGGGAGGTTGAAGACGCTTCATCCCCGCGTGCATGGAGGTCTGCTCGGCCGCAAAGGCACTGACGATGAAACCATGTCTCAACACGGCATCGAGTTCATCGACATCGTCGCGGTAAACCTCTATCCGTTCGAGAAAACCATTGAGAAGGATGGGGTGACACTTGAAGGCGCCAACGAACAAATCGATATCGGCGGGCCTGCGATGCTGCGTGCTGCAGCTAAGAATCATGACCGTGTTGCGGTTCTATCCGAACCAAAGCACTACAACTGGGTGCTTAGCCAACTCGACAAACATGGCGGCACCACTTTGGCAATGCGGTTAGTTTTGAAAGCCGAGGTCTTTTTTACGACGTCCGACTACGACGACGCCATTGCCAATTACCTGGCGCCGTTCACAGAAGATGTAGAGAGCATCATCTAGGTCGCTCAGCGCCGCCCACCAACGAGACAAAAAGCCAAACTTCCGTCTCGTACGGAGGGGCGGCTTTTTCTTTTTACACAAACCCCAACTCCCTCACTTCCCTACTAATTTTCACCCGACCTGCCTGCGGCAGGCAGGTCCAAAGCTCTCACTATCTTCCTTTAACATTTACATCCCTGGCATCTGCGTGATCTCCATTACCTCGATGGTGGCACCGGGAATAGATAAATGTGGATTATCCCGCATCAGTTTCGCGGCAGCATCGTGCGATTGAGCCTGTACTATCGAATAACCGCCAATGTCATTTTTCATATCCTTAACATCGTCTTTTGTAACACATTTTGTTTTTCCGAGAGGCGCCCCATCATCGGTGAGATCCCCCTTGTGTTCTCCCATCCACTTTCTCCACTCCTCCATACTTTTCTTTTGCTGTTCGAGACCCATAGTGGCCATCAATTTCTGAAACTCCTCAATGGGAGCCTTGTACAAAACAAAGAATTTTTTCATATCTACTATGAACTACATATTAATTGCTCCAGTGTATCTCTCTGTTCGTAAATGTACATTGATTTTTTGCCGTCCTATGCACAGTTTATCCTCAGTGTTGTCAACAAATTTTAGCGTGCAGTAATTTGGAATACCCCTATAACTAGGAGATAGGGTCGATGCGCCACTATCATTTAAACTATTAACTATGAAATCATTAAATATACCCTGGCTAGTAAGTATTGCGTTCCTCATCGTGTTCACAGTCTTGGTGGGAATTGCTCAAATTGTTAATGCCGCAAATAGTAATTCTGCAGATTTTGAGAGTAACAATCAAGAGTACCTTTCAATTTCTGATGCAAATCAAAACGGCCTCGATATTACTGGCCCGTTGACGCTTGAGGCATGGATTAAACTAGAGAGTCTACCGATAACTGATGAGTCGTATAACATCATCTCAAAATACGACGGGACTGGTGGCGGTAATTCTTATAAGCTTGATCTCTTGGACACCGGCGGACAAACCGGACTTGGTCTTCAAACGAACGACACCTGTGAGGCACCAGCGGACTTTGAGTTAGCCAGGAGCTACAATTTTTCTACAGGAACGTGGTACCACGTTGCGGCAACATATGATAGCAACTTTGTCGCAGAATTCTTTGTGAACGGAACAAGTATTGGAACTACAACGGGACCGGCAACTGCGTTCGTAAATTGTACTGGTACCTTTCGCATTGGGGCCTTTCTCAACACCGTGAACATTATTCGCTACTTTGACGGCTTGATCGACGATGTTCGCGTGTGGAATATAGCACGCAGCGCAAGTGCTATCGCAAGCGACTATCAAACAGAGCTTACGGGAAGTGAATTTGGGCTTGTAGGATACTGGAAACTTAATGAAAGTTCAGACGGCTCTGGTGCAGTTACCCGTCTCGACGCAACCGCGAACAATAATGATCTTGGCGACAATAATACAGTACTCTCTTCAACCAACGTTCCTTTCGGAGCTCCTTTAACGCCGGTATTAAAAGTGCGTAAAGCGGCCAATGAAAATGCCACCACAGATATTATCTTGGACGACGACAACAGCCTCTTCTTAACTCTTGCCGCTAACATGACATACATTATTGATGGGACGGTACTTGCAAGCAGCACCTCGGCGACACCTGATATCCATTTTTCCTTCAACTCGCCAAGTGACGCAGTGATGGATATCTCCTATACCACCATTCATGCGGGAACCAACGAGCCATCAGGGCTATTCAACGGCAATAATCAAGACAGCGGAAAAATTGATATACCGGCCAACGGGACTCCGGACATCATCCGAGTCTCGGGAACCGTACAAATGGGAGCAACTGACGGCAACTTGAAGTTCCGATGGGCACAGATGACTTCAAATGCTACCCCGACCACCGTTTTGCGTGGAAGCTATCTGCGAGCGGAGGCGATCTAGGGTTCAAAGAGGTTTATTCAAGAAAAATCTCCCGCACTTTAAATCTGCGGGAGATTTTTCATTTTATTTTGGCATCAAGGCGACGCCTTGATGCCGATATCTACCCACTCGCCCGGCTCAACCCCAGACGAACTTGTGTATAAAAACAAAAGGCCGAGCGTAGCTCGGCGCAGATTAGTGGGTTCCCTTGGTCGCAGCGACACAAGGGGGTAGGCCAAGGGAACCCCTTTTCCCCGGAGAATCTCTCCCCCAGGCGGACAGCGGCCAGGGAGACCAGCCAAGCTTGCCCGTTGCGTATCCTCCCCCTAGCTCGGAAACTTCTCTCCCTAGAGTCTAGAATAAGGAAAAATTTACGTAAGTCAACTGCCGCGGCCTAAAGGCCGCGGCAGTTGACTTACCCATCTTTTAAACTATGGTGTACTCAGGAAAACTGGCTGACTCTACTCGGAAGGGAGGTAGAAATGGACCGCGTCTTGCTCCTTTTTGTTGTTGGCGCGTGCATTGTTATTGTGGCGTTTTGTGCTCTTCCCTTTCTGCTCCCGGAACTGCACTTACGGTAAGTGCGCCACGACACCCGGAACGAAAAAGCCCCTTGATGCGATCTCGGGGCTTTTGTTTTATGCAAAGAATAATTCCTTCGTTTCTCTCAAACTCGGCTTGGGAGATGGGCGGTATGGTATACTTACGGTATGTCACTTACTTCTGAAGACATCCAAAAACTTACTTCCCTCCTTGCAACGAAGCAGGACGTGCAGTTATTGCGCGAGGATGTTTCTGCATTGCGAGAATCAGTACAAGGACTGACAACTGCTGTTGATGGCCTCGCAGGGGCAATCGAAAACTTACGATTGGAATATGCTGCAATTTCCACGCAATTGAGCCGGCACGAAAAGTGGATCAAACAGATTGCTGAGAAAGCTGGGATCAAACTGGAGTACTAGGTTTTCACCTCATCCACTCCCTCAACTCCCCCAAACTCATCTCGGGAATCGGTATTGACAGGTACCGCATAAAAATCTATTCTTGCCGCACCTTGCACAACATCTGTGCGGGTTACAGGAGGAGGCCTTCGTGAGCAGCAGAAGACATTCTTTGGAACGAAAACCGTTCCACGACGCTATCGTGGAGGAGATGGATGCCGTCGGGCGTGACGCAAAAGACGCCGGGCGTCGGGCGGTAACGCTTGCCCGGCTCGTACGGCGCACTAAGTCCCCCGCCAACCGCGAATCCATCCGAGGGGCGCTCGCCAGCATGTTCGACCGGTTGGGCGGCTACAAGCACAAGCGGTTCACTACCGCCGATCGCGCCGAGTACTATGGCGCGATCGACGCGCTCGATGCGCAAGACGCGGCATGCGTGGCGGAGATGCGGGCCGAAACGGAGCAACCGAGGCTCCCGGGAGTAACCGAGCCAGCGGCTGCGACGGCAGACTTACCCGGATAGCGCGTTGCCTGATCGCAGGCAACAGCAGGTATCAGAGCACTCATCTTGTCCTACAGGCAACAAGGTGAGTGCTCTCTTATTTTTTATATGTTCGATGCGTTCACACTAGAGCATCCTATTTCTAACTCTTGTGGGCGTTTTATTATTTCGCATCGTAATCGTACCAGACTGCTTCCACATTGTTACCGTCCAAGTCGTGCACGAACGCCGCGTAATATCCGGGCCAGTATTCTTTTCGATACCCGGGCGCGCCATTGTCTTTCCATCCCACTTCCAATGCTTTCTTATGGAATGCACTAACCGATGCCTTGTCCTTCGCTTCAAATGCAATATGTCCCGGCACAACTTTATCTTTCTCTCCAATCCAAAAACTGGTATGCCCTCCCTCTTTAAATCCGCCCGCCTTCCACTCGGGATGATCTTCAGTGAATTCATATCCTACCGTTTTGAGAATTCTTTCATACAATCCTTTCGCTTTCTTATAATCACTAACCGCAAGTGTCGTATGCGCAATCATATTATGTGAATAGTTAGAAAATAATGTTTCTAGTATACCCAGCACCACTTTGTGTATACAAAGTGGTGCTGGGTATACAAAACCTAGCATTTAGCGATTTTTTTAAAAACGTTGACAATTTATTTGACACATGCTACCATTAGCATCATCAAATCCAGTGCTGATCCAGTTGAGAAAGGATCGAGTCTCCAACCTTCGGCATACTGTTTGATATTTAGCAGCTCTTCATACATCAACAATGTCAGAAGGAACAATCGCCCGACTCACCGACAAGGGTTTCGGGTTCATCAAGCGCGAAGGACAGGAAAAAGATCTCTTTTTCCACTCCAACGAGCTCGTCGGCGTTACGTTCGACGAACTCCGCGAAGGTGACAAAATGACCTTTGAAGTGGCAGACTCTCCGAAAGGACCGAATGCCGTCAAGGTCAGCAAAGCGTAAATCGCTCTTGCAACACACGCCGCCCCAAATGGGGCGGCGTGTGTTTTTTATTAACGACGTAGAGTGAGAGAAGGCGCGATGGGGTTTGTCATTTGTAACAATTCCGGTATAGTTCTCGCGAACTGTTCATTGCGAGAATGTCCATGCAAAAGGAACCGCTCTTCCACGAGCTCGACCTGTCGGGAATCAGGGGCGCATGCGTCATCCTTGATTGCGACGGAACTCTCGCGCCCCATCATACCGGTGCATTTGGTGCAGAGGTTCTAGCGCAGGTAGCCCACCTTGCGGAAAACAACGAAGTCCACTTCTGCAGTAATCGTCGCGATCAGGAGAGGAACAGGGCTTTGGCGCGAGAGCTCGGCATCTTGTACCTTGAAACCAAACTTCGCAAGCCAAACAGAAGCGTTGCAACACACCTCGCGCATAAAAAAATCTTGGTCATCGGCGATAAGTGGTTGACTGACGGGCTCTTTGCGCGCAACATCGGCGGCCGATTTATAAAAGTGCGAAGTATGACGGCATCATCCGATCCCTACAGTGCGCGCATGCAGTACGCAATCGACCGCCTTCTGTCCCCCATAATGAAGCGCGTTGTTCCCTGTGTGCGTAGTTGAAAGGCCCGGCGATAATATCAACGGGCCTTTTCGTTTTTTATATCACCCAAGGCTCATGCCGGTTTTTTGAGAGAGAAAGAAAAAAAGAAAAATGAGAGTCCGATGATAATAATTCCCGAGGCCGCAAGGAATGCGGTTGGGGAACCGTAGATTTGCCACAGATACCCGCCGCTTACTCCCGCTACAAGCGCTCCGAAGCCGGTGGTAGCAGAGAGCCAACCCAATCCCCCGCCCCGGAGATCTTCGGTCGTAAGTTGTGAGGCAAACGCGCGCTGTACACCGTCAGTGAGAGCCGGAAAAAGGCCCATGACGAGAAATCCGAGAACAAGAACAAGACCCGACTGTGCCGCGTTCAATATCACGTAGCTTCCGAGTAGTATCGCATAGCCAGTAAAAATGACGACACGCGCGCCAACACGGTCGCTCATTTTCCCTGCAGAGAAAGAAAACCCCGCGTAGGAAATGCTATAGACCATATAAAAGAGCGGGATGTTTGCGATTGCTAAACCAATTGACTGGGTTTTCAAAAGAAGCACCGCCACCGGTAGAGTACCAATTGAGAGCACGAACATTGCCAAAAGATAACGCTTAAACTGCGGTGAAAGACGAGTGAACGAGTCGACAAGAGAAAGACGTCGATACGCAGCGACTGCGGCGATGTCTTTGATGAAAAAAAGCGTCATGATGGCAATCAGACCAACTGCAAAAGCGGTCATAAACACGAGGTCGAAGCGCAAGGGGAAGTAGCTCAATAAAAAATAGGCGGCGAGAGGTCCCAGTATCGCTCCTGTCGTATCCATCGCCCGATGGTAGCCGAAGGAGCGCCCGAGTTCTTCTTTTGGTGCCGAGAGCGAGATGATGGCGTCACGCGGAGCATCACGCATCCCCTTGCCAACGCGATCGAGAAAACGCAAACCGAGTACCCCGCCGATGGTCGACGTTAAAAGATAGAAGGGACGGATCAGAACAGAGAGAGTGTAGCCGGAGACTACCAAGAACTTCCGTTTCTGAATCCGATCGGAGAGATTGCCAGAGTAGATTTTAAAAAGATTGGACGCCGCTTCGGCAACACCATCCACGAGCCCGAGGGAGCCCGCACCGGCTTTGAGAACTGACGTGAAAAAGGCGGGAAAAACGGAGAAAATCATCTCGGAAGAGAAGTCATTGAAAAAACTCGTGAGGCCGAGGAAGAAAATGTTCCGCGGTAATCCGAAGATGCGCTCTTTCACATGATAATCATAGCACTGGTGCTTTCTGAACGAGGCGCCAAAAACGCACCCGGTGGGCGCGTTTTTTGGTGTAGAAAAATAAAACTACTCAAACGTTCCTAACGCCATTGCCGCGCGATGTCCCACTTGATTTTCACTGCGGCGCCAATGGTAAGCAGAATCGCAGAGAGGTTGATAAGCCAGCCGATAATCGGAATAAGAGCGAGAAGAGAGCAGACAACAACCCCGAGAAGAATCGACTTCCAGGTAATCGTAAACGGCATTTTGAAGAGTTGCCGCCACAAAAGAGACCCGATGAGAATCGGCGCCATAATCCCGCCAAGCACGAGAAGGGCTACGAAGCCCACAAGTCCGAGCACCCCAAGCGGAATGCCAACCACACTCGCAAGGAGAATAAATGAGAGAATCGGCACTACAATCATGACAACTACACCGCGGAAAAATTCCCGTATCGGTGAGCCAACCACTTCACTCACCAAGGTCATTGCAAAGCGGCGGAAGAAAAGCCCCAAAAAGAGAGCCGCGACGAGCACGGCAAGAGCTTTGAAAAGAAAAATCACCGAGATAACGGCCAGAGCCCTTTCGCGAACATCTTCCTTCACGGTCCAGGGAATGTAGTTCGTCTCCCCCGCAACCCGCGCACCCTGCTCCACATTCGCCTCTTCTGCGGCTTCATAGGTAAGCGAGCCGGAAATGGCGGCTGCGCTCCCCAGCGTCACTTTCCGTGCAGTGACAATGACATTGCCGCCAACCGGCGCATTGATATACACTTCCCCGCCCTTGAGATGCACGTCGCCTTGAACCGGGGCATTCAGGGTTATTACGCCGCCGCCGCCCAAGAAATCTCCCCTGACTCGCCCGCCGGCAATGGTGATGTTTCCTCCTGCCACCGCAAGGTCTCCTTCGACGACGCTATTTACCGTAACGTTCCCCCCAACAATTCGAAGATCGTCCCCAACCGAGCTAAGCACGGTAATCGATCCGCCAATGAGTCCCGCATCAACCGCTATCGGTCCTGTGACAACCAGATTCCCGCCAACGGCGAGAAGATCGCCAAGAATTTGTCCTCCTGCAGTGACACTTCCGCCTCCGAGATAGAGGTCTTCTGAAACAGTCTCGTTTGCCGCTGTTGCCGCGCGCTCGCCGAGCTTTACAAGCGCCGCGGACGCTCCTGCTGGCAGAACAAGTGCCATAAGGAGTAGCACCATGAGCACTCTCTTTGTCTGTTTCGACATAAACACGTTCACAGTTAAATGATTAAAAGGAGAAGCTCATCCACTCCTAGTATAGTCCTCCCCGCGGCAAGATGCGAGGTGCAGGAGTAACCTTTTACCAACTCGAAATTCTGCGGTTGTGGGCAGTATCTTGTTTTGTGGCATACTTACTCTTGTCTTATGACACTCTTCGATAGCTTTCTTTTCGGTTTGGTGGAGGGCATTACCGAATTCCTCCCCATTTCCTCGACCGGGCATTTGATTCTTGTGGGAAAACTTCTCGGGCTCTCCTCAACAGAATTCTTAAAAAGCTTTGAAATCGCAATTCAGCTCGGCGCCATTGCCTCGGTCGTCGTTTTATACTGGCGGATGTTTTTACGCTTTGAGCTTCTGAAAAAACTTTTTGTCGCGTTTCTCCCGACTGGTATTGTGGGGCTCTTCCTCTACAGAGCAATCAAGACGTATTTTCTCGGCAGTGAGCAGATTGTTCTTTGGGCGCTTCTTTTAGGAGGTATCGCACTCATTGTGTTTGAACTTCTCCACAAAGAACCACCAGAAGAAAGTGTCGTTTCGATGCCTTCATACCGGCAATCATTCCTCATCGGGCTTGCGCAAGCAGTAGCTGTCATTCCGGGAGTTTCCCGTTCAGGCGCCACCATTCTCGGCGGACTTCTTCTTGGACTTCCCCGAAAAACAATCATTGAATTTTCATTTCTCCTTGCGGTGCCAACCATGCTTGCCGCGACCGGGTTCGACCTCCTCAAGAGCGCTTCTTCTTTTCCGACGGCAAATTTTGAAATCCTTGCGGTCGGATTCCTCACGTCTTTTGTCGTCGCCCTTCTGAGCATTAGATTCCTTCTTGCCTTCATTCAAAAATACACGTTCATCTCCTTCGGCGTGTATCGCATCCTCGCCGCACTCCTTTTTTGGCTGGTTATTCTCTAAGAGCCGTTACACTTGACTTTTTTTATATTTTGTGTATTATGGCTGTTGATGGCTGTTGGTTTCAAGAGCTCAAAAAAGCACCGAGGGATGCAGAGAAGATGAATCGGACAATAGGTCGGCACCTTCCCCCCATGAGACAGGGGAAGGAAATTTGCCCCGTTTGCAATACGGTGCAACTCACCTACATCGTAGAAGGGAAGGAAAAGGGGTACTTCGTCGAACATACCCACAGGGGTGTGCGGTGCAAGGGATCACACACAGCGCGCTAAACGCCCGTCTTACATGAGCGTATCGTCGCCCCCCACCCTGCCGTCCGCGCCCCGCGCGGACGGCAAATTCTTTTTAAAATCAGCGTTATATACTAAGTGAGAAGAGCAAAGAGACTAGAAGTCATTTCAAAACCCTTGAAAAAAGAACGAGTACCTATTCCGCAGGAGAGGCTCTCGGAGTGCGGCGGCGCGAAAGTGAGCGACTTTCCTAGCAGGGAAAGTACGCGTACTCTTCGAGGAATAGGGGCGAGTGGAGTTTTGAAATGAATTCTAAAGTGATATGAGAAAAACAGTGCAAACATTCAGAGACTGGTACGCGCGTCACGAACGTCTCGCGCGCGCACTCGCCTTTGCTTTTGGTTTTCTTTTTGACACGCTTACTCTGACTCGCGTGGATCTTCTTTATACCAATCTCATCCTTACCGCATATCTCGTTGCCGCCGCAGGAGGCATTATCATCCTCTTTGCCGAGCCTTCCCGGATACTTAAAATCGCCGGAGTGCGTTTTAGGGAATGGTTCGAGCTTGGTATTCTCTTTTCCTTCGGTAATCTTATGAGCGGCTATGTCGTTCTCTACGTGAAAAGCGGTTCTCTTGTCGACAGCTGGCCCTTCCTCGCCGTCCTTGCGGCGCTTTTCATCGGAAACGAATTGTTTCGAAAGTACTACCAATTTCTTGTGTTCCAGCTTTCGATGCTTTTCGTCGCAATTTTTTCCTATCTCATCTTTTCTCTTCCCGTTCTCTTCAAGCAGATAGGCGTGGGCATATTTCTTTTAAGCGGCGCCGTAAGCCTTGTGTTGTTTGCGGGTATCGTACTGATACTCTGGAGGATCAAGCCAGGGCGCATGCGTATTGCTTACCGTCACACGGTTGCGGCAATCGGAACTATTTTTATTCTTTTCAATGTCGCCTATTTCACCAACACCATCCCTCCCATTCCGCTTGCCCTGCGGGACATCGGCGTGTACCATCAAGTGCTTCCGGGAGCGGGCGAGACCTATCGCCTGACATTTGAACCCGCGCCTTGGTACCTCCGGCTCTTTGGGCGCACCAATTCCACTTTTCACTGGCAAGCAGGAGAGCCTGTTTTTGCGTATAGCGCAATTTTTGCGCCAACAAAGCTCACCACTAATATTTTTCATGAGTGGCTGTATTTCGATGAAATAAAAAATGAATGGGTGCCAAAAGCCCGTATCTCCTTTCCGATTGTCGGGGGACGCGATGGAGGCTATCGAGGCTATTCCCTTAAAGAAAATGCGATACCCGGACGCTGGCGGGTTGAAGTTCGCACGGATCGCGGAGCGCTTATCGGCCGCATGAGCTTCACGGTTATTGCGGGCATACCTGAAACACTTATCGCTCGCATCGATTAGTTTCGCCGAGGCTCATTCCCCGCATCGGCATGTGCCATACGGCACCGGAAGAAACACAGACAAGGCGCATTGTCCACCTGCGACCTCTCTCTCTGCCAGTCGGCAGACTCGACATCGGTCGCTTCCCGCGCCACCGGCGCGGGACCGGAAGAAAGGGTGACTGCTCACCCTTTCTTCCACTCTGTTATGGAGGACATTCGGCGGACAAACGGGTCGGCTTTGCGCAGATGCCCAGCCGCTGATTTCTGAAGCAGGGGGTAATGCCTCGCGGAATCTATGTCTTCGACGACATCGAATAATTCCCTTTCGCCGGAAATCCATTTCTTCGGATTATAGTGAAGAAGGGAAAAAAGCGCATAACTCCGTAAGCTCTTCTGCCCGACGGCATTGAAGTATTCGTGAAAGTACGACATCGCCAGTTCACGAATAGTTTTAAACACCGGGTCGCGATACCGAAGCACAAGGTGATTCGTTTTGCTTATCGCGCCCCAGTAGCTCCCTTTTTTAAATGGAGCAACAATATGGTCTTCATCGCGATGCGTTTTGAAATCCAAGAGTAGCGGCTTTTCCCCTTGCATCCAGAGACAACATGCGGCGAGAAGCGCTCCCTCAAAACAGTGAGCTTCTTTAGTGTTGAGCGTCCGTGCAACCGACATATACGTCTCTCCATGTTCTTCGAAATTGATGGGAAGGGTATCAAGGAAGTCCTGTATCTTCTCTGGAGTCGAAAGTTTGCCGAGAATACTCCACTCTCTCTGCGACAGCCCTCCGCGGTCGTTTGGAAATGCTCTCATGCAATCACTTATTCGCATCCCCTATCATATACGCCGTGATGTCCCCGAGCGTGCCGCCGACTTTTTTGCCGGGATTGAGGATTCCCAAAGGATCAAAGATTTTTTTGGTTTCCGCAAAAAGCAAGATCATTTCAGCATCAAACATAAGCGGTAAAAAAGGAGTTCGGATAATCCCGTCATTGTGCTCTCCAGTGATTGAACCGTGGTACTTCGCAATGAGCTCATACACCTTCAGAGAGAGTTCCTGAATTATGCCTTTTGATTTCGGATCATTGAGATTCATAAGCGGAATGACGTGGAAGTTGCCATTCCCGACATGGCCCGCAACGGTGTAGATAAGGTCGTATTTTGCAAGGAGGGTATTGAGTTCCGGCAAAAACTTTGGAAGATCATCCGGATTTACCACGAGGTCGTCAATAAATGGGGACGCGTGAAGCCCGCGCAGATTCTTCCGAAGGAGATTAAAGCTCTCACGGCGCATAATCCAGTATTTTTCAGACTCTTTTTCGTCCTTCGCAATCTTTATGGCAACCGGAAACCGTTGAAGTGCCCTAGCGGCACTTTCGGCTTTTGCCTGTGCTGAAGCCGCGCTTTCTTCCGCAAACTCGGCGGTAAGGATAAGTTTCGGAATGCCACCCGTTAGTGCCATCCATATTTCGGGAAGAAAGCTTATACCAAGTCGAACCATTTTTTTTATTCCGAGTCCGCGCATAATGTCGGGGAGAAATCGAACCGCGAGCTTAAAGGTGTGGTCATCATACGATTCAAACGATTCCGGTTCGAAGGTGAGCACCCGCTGAACGATTGCCGGCACTTCTTCGAAACCGTTTAAAAAAAGAATGAGCATGGAGCGATGTTCCTTGGGAACGACAAGCCGGAGTTTTGCTTCAGTCATGATGGCAAGCGTTCCCTGGGCGCCGACAACAAGCTGTGCCAGATTAAAAAGACCACGCTCCCCGTCCCACACACGCCAGAGCGCATAGCCGGAAGCATTCTTGGAAACTTTTGGTTCGTTTCGTTTGATGACTTTCTGATTTTTAATAATAAGCGTATGCATTCGACGATAGATGTCGCCTTCAAGAGTTTTTAGAGATTTTTTCTCTTCAAGCTCAGAGGAGGTCAAGGGCTTAAAGGTCGTGAGGCTCCCATCGGAGAGCACGACGGTAAGTTCTTCGACATAACGGTTGGTCTGTCCATATTTAAGGGTGCGTTCACCGCCGGAATTATTGTTAATCATGCCGCCGAGCGCCGCAATATTGCGCGATGCCGGATAACTTGGAAGAATGAGCCCCCGCTTCAAGGTTTCGCGCTCGAAATCGCGGTAGTATACGCCCGGCTCTACCACGGCAAAATCCGCGCCGATTTCTTTAATATGATTCAAATACTTGGTAAAAACGAGCATGACCGAGGAGGTAAGAGAGCCTCCGGTCATGTCGGTGCCGGCGGCCCGGGCGGAAAGCGAGACATCCTGACCTTCTTTTTTAGCCTCGTGGACAAGCCGTACAGACGCACACACGTCCGCCACTGATTTCGGAAACACAACCACTGAAGGGACAATTTCAAAAATACTTGCATCGCGGCTGTACTCTCCCCGATAAATGCGGTCCGTCTTCACCTCGCCTTGAATGGCGTGTCGTAGTTTAGCGGCAATAGTTTCCGGTGTCATAGCGTTATTGTAGCGCAAAAAGCGCGCATGTAGACAGTTGCTCACAGATAGAAACAGACTCTTCTTCGTAAAGTAAAAAGAGGAGAGAGAAATTCTAATGCGCTGTGAAATTTCTCGCCTGCAAAAGAATCGCGGCTTAGCCGCTTCGCCGAGAAGAACAAGTCCCTACCTAAACCACGATTTTGTGTCGGGGTTCTTTGCTATCCACCGGCTTTTCCACAAGCTTTTACACTGGTTATGCACAACCCTCCTCAACAACATACTGAAAGCCCCACTTGGAGGCTTAGCCTCCAAGTGGGGCTTCATGACCTCTTTCATTCAAGTGAGCCTACTGCTTGAAGGAGCTTGTCGCTGTTGCTCTCCTGGAAAGCAGTAGGCGAACGACTCTCTATGCTCGCAGGCGCCAGCCGATTTTGAACAGGTGGTGTGTCAACCATCCGAGGAGGACAATAAGAACGATAATGAGTACAACCCCTACGGCGGTATTCGCTTCGCGGATGCCAATCATGGAGTAGCGGATGCCATCAATAAAATAAAAGAACGGATTCAGGTGCACGATAAATTGCAGTTTTTCCGGAAGCATTGTCACCGAATAGAACATGCCACCGAGAAAGGAGAAGGGCAAAATGACGAAGGTATTGAGGATGTTCAGTTGCTCAAAATTCTTCGCCCATAAGCCGACCAAGAGACCGAGAAAGGAAAAGATTGTCGCCACTGCAACGCTGTAGAACAAAAAGAGTCCAAAGTGCGCCACCGTCGCGGCGCTGAAAAAGAGAGCAATGACATACACGCCGATACCGACAATGACAGCGCGCGTGATACCGCTCACCGTATAGGCAACTATCATCTCAAGATGGGAAAACGGCGCGACAAGCATCTCCTCCACGGAGTGCGTGAAGCGAGCGAAGTAAAGAACGGAGGAGCTCGCGGTAAATGCACCGGCAATAATATTCATCATAAGAATCCCCGGGAGCACGAAATCGATGTAAGAAACACCCGCAATGAGGTCGATGCGCTTGCCGATCACTGAGCCGAAAATGAAAATGTAGAGAAGCGCAGAAATCCATGGCGTGACAACGGTTTGAGTAAAGACGCGGAAGGTTCTGCGAATTTCGCGCCGAATGAACGTCCCAAGGCCGATCCAGTTTACCCCAGTTGGAGTCCCAATTGTATTATCTACTATTACTTTTGGATGCTGTTCCATTCGTAATTCTTAATTCGTAATTCGTACTTCTACCTTTACCATGCTTCCCCGCGGGTTATGGCTAAATAGGTCGTTTCGAGGCGATCGCCTTTTTTAATGAACTCCGCTTTATCCCCGACCGCCGCAATCTTTCCCCGATTAATGATCGCTATACGGCTACAGAGAAGCTCAACTTCCTCCAGATAGTGCGAGGTCAGCAGTATCGTTTTGCCTTTTGCGTTCAGTTTCTTGAGATGTTCCCAGAGTTCGTGACGCAACTCCACATCCACTCCTGCCGTCGGCTCATCGAGTATCAGGAGGTCAGGGTCATGCACCATGGCCCTAGCAAGCAGCACCCGCCGCTTCAAACCACCCGAGAGATTCGTAAATTGTTTATCCGCATGCTCTTCGAGGTTAAACTGCTTCATAAGCTCGTCCACGCGCTCCCGCCGCAGTTCCTTTGGCATTCCATAATAGCCGCCCATGTAATCAACGATATCCCGCGCCGTCGAAAAAATTTCAACATTAAATTCCTGGGGCGAGATGCCTATCTTGCGTCTCGCCTCACGGTAATTCTCCTGCACATCAACACCAAACACTTTTATCTTCCCTTCGGTAAAGCGCCCGATGCCGACGATGCAGTTGATTGTCGTCGTTTTTCCCGCGCCGTTCGGTCCAAGAAATCCAAAAAACTCACCGGGCTCGATGGTGAGTGAAACGCCGTCCACCGCCGGCTTGCCGTTGTAAATTTTGCGCAGGCCTTTGATTTCGAGTGCGTGCACGAGGGGTACTATAGCACTTAGATGAGGTAATGGTAAAATAACTTTATGAGTCCTAAAAGAATTATAGGCGTTATTCTCTTGGTTGGCATAGCCGCTGTCGCTTACTACGGTATTTCCCCGCTCTTTCGAAAGGTCACGGTGAATGAGCAACCGCCGGCGGTACAAACGTCTGCTTTGCAAGAGTCGATGCCAAACGAGGCCGAAACTACCACGTCGGTCATCGGAACTACACTCCATCCCGCTTCCGGTAGTGCGCGGGTCATTGAGGGAGATAGCGGAAAAAAGTACCTGCGCTACGAAAATTTCAAAACCATCAACGGCCCCGACCTCTATGTGTATTTGAGCAAAGATCTAGACGCTAAAGAGTTTGTGAACCTTGGCCGCATCCGCGGCACCGAGGGTAATATCAATTACGAAATTCCCGCAGACGTGAACCCCGCAGAATATCCCTACGCCCTGACCTGGTGCAAGCAGTTCAGCGTGCTGTTTAACTACGTGAAGCTGTATTAACATTCACCTATGGCAGAGCTTTTTGACCCGCTTAAATTTGCTTCCGCGCTCGGAGTAGGAAACCTCGCCATATGGTTCGCTGCGGCAGCCCTTCTTTTCTACGCAATCTACAGTCTCATTCTGCTCTATCACTGGCTGCGCTACGGAATCAATCCCTTCACGGTGTTTATCATGATGGCCCTCTACTTCGGCGTTTCCCTGCCGCTTGCAGGCATCGTCTGGAGAACCGCCCTCGCACTCTGATGCTGCACTGGAACGCCGAAGGGGAAACAACCGTCCGCATCGTGCGCAAGCACTGGTTCATCCTCCTGCAAGAGACCGCCGGCTTCGTCGTTCTCTTTTTCGCCCCCTTCATCCTCTATGGACTGCTCACCGGCTCCGCTCCGTTCGGCGCGACGCTCGGACTGCCGACCATGCAACCCGTGACATTTGCGCCGGCTGAAGCGGCGCTTCTCACTGCCGCGTGGACACTGTTCATCTGGGCAAAACTCTTCGGCGCCTGGACGAACTACTATCTTGACGTCTGGATAATCACGAACCGGCGCATCGTCTCCATTGACCAAATCCGCTTCTTCAGCCGCACCATGTCTATCTTCCGGATGGACCGCATCCAAGATGTCACGGTTGACGTGCACGGGTTCATCCCGACGCTTCTTAATTTCGGCGACCTGCAGGTGCAAACCGCCGGTGTGGAGCAAAAATTCATCATCCGCGGCGTCCCGCGCCCCCAGCACATCAAAGACATTATCATGCGCGAGCATGATACGGCAGTCGAACGTCCCGTTGTCGCAGACGGCGTATCGTAATCTTTAACCTATGAGGAGAATTACGTCTCAAAGCTCTCTCACTGATTATCAGCACTTCATCGAGAAAGTATATGGCCCGAGTAATCGCCGTCATTTCACGGCACCGGAGATGCTCACCAATATTGAGCGGTACGTCATGCGCTCTCTGAAAGGGATTCGCAAGAACGACACAGACAAAATACAGCTTAATGTCGTTATTGCCTTAAATTGGTTCCTTTCACTTTTAAATCTCTTGGAGATAGACCTCGAGAAGGCCGTGTGGAATCGTTTCCCCTACCTCTGCTCCTACTGCGGAACCTGCCCCTGTTCGTGTAAAGAAAAGAAGGTGAAGAAACGAAAGTCCTTGAGAATTTCGAGCGCGCTTCGTCCGAAAACGCTTCATGGTTTTCAGGAGATGTTCGGTCGTATCTATCCAGCTTCAAACCGAACATTAGAGCATGCCGGAATTCATTTGGCGGAGGAAATGGGCGAACTCTCCGAAGCGGTTTTGAAGTTCCGCGGCGGCCTCACCAAACAGGATTTCTACAGCATAGAGTCTGAGGGGGCAGACCTGTTTTCCTGCTTCATGGGTGTTTGTAATTCGATACACGTTGACCTTGCAAAAGAACTCGCCCATTTATTTCCACGCGGCTGCCATGTGTGCAACAAGATTCCCTGTGTGTGCGAATACTCCCTCGTCATAAATTTTAAATCCTAAAAGAAGGCTCTCTGGTGCGACGCGCCGCTGCTTGTGAGAAGTTTTTACATCGGTTAAGATTGAGCAACTTATGAGCAAAGGACTCCCGAAACTTTCGACTGAAGCCTACAAAGGGGTACGGGATTTCTATCCTGAAGACCAGGCAATCCAAAACTACATTTTTGGCATTTGGCGGAAAGTGGCTGAAAGTTTCGGCTACGTGGAGTACGGTGCTTCAATTCTCGAACCGGCGGAGTTGTATGAAGCGAAGTCAAGCGAGGAAATCGTCTCCGAGCAAACCTATACTTTCATTGATCGCGGAGAGCGGCGCGTAACGCTTCGTCCCGAAATGACGCCGACACTTGCCCGCATGGTTGCGGCACAACGCCGTGAACTTGCCATACCCGTGCGCTGGTATTCGATTCCAAACGTCTTTCGCTATGAACGCCCCCAACGCGGACGTTTGCGGGAACACTGGCAGCTCAACTGCGACCTCCTCGGAATCGCCGGGGTCGAGGGGGAAATTGAGGTCATAACTCTCGCTCATGCCCTGATGCGCTCCCTCGGGGCTAAAGAGAGCGATTTCGAGATAAGGCTCAACGACCGCGCCGCTCTCGATGCCCTATTCGACAGCCAGGGGCTTAGCGAGGAACAGAGAAAGAAAATGCGCCGTCTCCTTGATAAGCGCGATAAAATAGACAATTTTGACGCCCTCGCGGAAGAGCTTCTCGGCAAACCGTTTGAAGTACACCGTATCGGGGAGAGCGCTGTTTCCTCCCTTATCGAACGGCTACGCGAGAGAAATATTCGCAACGTCAGCCACGATCCTTCCCTTGTCCGGGGTTTCGAATATTACACCGGCATCGTGTTCGAACTCTTTGATTCGAACCCCGAAAATCATCGCTCACTTTTTGGCGGCGGGCGGTATGACAACCTCCTCGAGCTTTTCGGTGCGGAAAAAATTCCTGCTGTGGGTTTCGGCATGGGAGATGTCACTGTTCGTGATTTTCTCGAGACCCATAAAATTCTCCCCGCCTACCGCCCGACAACTGACCTTGCATTGTGCATTGTCGGCGACGCTGCAATTCCATTTGCCGAAGCGCTCGCAAAGGAATTCCGTGAAAGAGGTATCCGTGTAGCCGTTGATACGACAGAACGAAAAGTCGGTGATAAAATCAAAGCCGCCGATAAACAGCATATTCCTTATATTATTGCGGTTGGCGAAGAAGAAATGCAAAAAGGCACCTTCACCATGAAAACACTCGCTGACGGGACCGAGGCTACGGTGACGCGGGAGGAAGTCGCTGGCTACATCGCAGGAAGAAACGAACAGTGATTCCGTTAGAGATTAGAAAAGTTGGTTTTAGTTTGAGAGACACTTACTGCATTTTCAAG
>Ga0209542_10005566_pt1 | contig 25034 bp, 22 predicted proteins | sample RifCSPhighO2_01_FD_184028 | JGI IMG/M metagenome (GOLD analysis project Ga0209542, IMG submission 184028) | Soil microbial communities from Rifle, Colorado - Rifle CSP2_plank highO2_0.1 (SPAdes) (version 2) | ecosystem: Environmental > Terrestrial > Deep subsurface > Rock core/Sediment ...
CGAAATACCTCATATTGGCGCGGGTTATTCATATTTAGTTAAGCAAGACATGCGTCTCAACCCGGAACATCCGCCTTTAGCGAAAGACTTGGCGGCTATTCCCCTGCTCTTTTTAAAACTCAAACAAGGCGTTTTTGACACAAAATCTTGGCAAAGCGACCTCAATGGCCAGTGGGAATTCGGCCGCAAACTGATATTCAACTCCGGCAACGACGCCAATCAAATCACCCATTTAGTAAAACTGCCAATGCTTTTATTTTTTGTCTTGTCGGCAATTTTAATTTTCCGTTGGGCAAAGAAACTATATGGCAATAAAGCCGGGCTTATAGCCTTGATATTATTTTCTTTTTCACCGACGGTTTTGGCCCATTCCCGTTTTGTAACTACCGACCTGCCGGCGCTTTTTGGCATATTATATGCCACATATTTTTTCTTTCGTTATTTAAAAAATCAAACTACCAAAAATTTCTGGCTGGCAAGTATTTTTTTAGGGATATCTCTTCTGACCAAATTCTCCACATTTATGTTAATCCCTTTCTTTTTTGGCCTGACTTTAATTTATGCACTTATCTCCAAAAAGGACTATCTAAAGCTTCCCGCCCGTAGCATACTCCTAACAGTAACAGCCTTCATTATCGTTGTAATGCCTGCCTACGCTTTTCATACTTGGAGTTATCCACCAGAACGTCAACATAGCGACACAAGCAAGATTTTAGAGACCTTCGGTAACAGGTTATTGGCCGATCCGATAGTTTGGGCATCCGATAAGCCTGTCCTAAGGGTAGCCGCTCAATATGGTTTAGGTTTATTGATGGTGACACAGCGTTCAGTCGGCGGCAACACGACTTACTTTTTAGGAGAGGTCTCGCGCTTCGGCTGGCGACACTATTTCCCCATTGTTTATCTTATAAAAGAACCCCTGGCTTGGTGGGCTTTGGTTGTAACAGCTCTTGCAACAGCAGCGGTATCAATAAAAAGTTTCCAACCGCGAGTCTATAAAATTAGAAGTTACCTTCAAGAAAACTTTATTGAATTGGCCATGATTTTATGGCTTGTTTTTTACTGGGCATTGAGCATTAACAGCACTTTAAATATCGGTGTCCGACATTTATTGCCCACTTACCCTTTTGCAATTCTTTTGGTTTCGGGCCAAATTGCAAAAATTAACTATAAAAAATTTAAAATTTACGGTTTTTTACTCACAGTCCTGCTTGGTTGGTATGTTTTTGAAAATCTTTCCGTCAGTCCTTATTATTTGACCTACTTTAACCAAGCAGTTGGCGGACCATCAGGCGGTTACCGCTATGTTGTGGACTCCAATCTTGACTGGGGACAAGACTTAAAGCGTTTCAGCAACTGGGTCAAAGAAAATGACATTCCAAAAATTGAGTTTGATTACTTTGGTTGGGCCGACCCATCCTACTATCTTGGCGAGAGATATGCTTGGACATCATCAACAAAATATAAAGACGCGGAAGACTTCAAGCTTAGCAACCAATCAGACGGCTGGCTGGCAGTTTCGGTCAGTTTCCTGCAAGGTTCACAAGGATTACCGGACCAGTACAAATCCAACAACTACCTCTGGCTCCAAAACCACACTCCCGTTACCACCATCGGCAACTCAATTTTTGTTTACAGGATAAAGTAGTTATAAAAAAACAAAAACCGACTTTAGTCGGTGATTTTAGTTTTTCTATAATGAAAAAACTGGTAAAGATTTATGGTCAAAAGAATACTGCCGAGAACATCCGGAATCAGCAAATACCAGGAACCAAGGGTTATGGCGTAACCTATTCTGGATACATTAGCAAAAGCAACCAAGACTAACAGTAAAATCGGATTGCCGCATCTTTTTTCGCGGTAATTTTTTACAACCTGTGCCGTTAAACCTAGGGTTACTACCAAAACCCCGAACGCTAGCGTTAATGTACCGAAAAAATACTCTAGTACCACTTGCCACCCGCTTTCCAAGTATTCTCAAAATGATAAAGCATTCGGATTGAAATTACAACATATAAGTTGTAGGCTGTGAAATATGTGTAGCATAGCCGGAAATGTCGGCAAAAAAGAAGGTTTAGAAACTGTTTTGGAAAGTTTGAAAAGAATGGAATACCGAGGTTACGATTCGGCTGGAGTTTTGTTTTTCCAGAACAACAAACCGGTACTGATTAAAAAACATGGTAAATTGGCAAACCTTGAAACAATGCTCGTTTCAAAAAAATCTCAAGAAAACTTGCCAGTCATCGGCCATACCCGCTGGGCAACTCACGGCATGCCAAATGAAATTAACGCTCATCCCCACTATGACTGCAAAAAAGAAATATTTTTAGTCCATAACGGCATTATTGAAAACTATCAGGAACTAAAAAACAAACTTGCAAAGCTTGGACACAAATTTAAATCGCAAACAGATACTGAGGTCGTTGCTCATTTACTGGAAGAGAAAACCAAAAAAACAGATAATTTTGAGGAAGTGTTAAAAAAGTCTTTGCGTGAAATAATTGGCGCCTATGCATTTGCAATCGTCAACATAAAAGAACCGGATAAAATATATTTTGCTAGACTGGGTAGCCCGTTAGTAGTCGGGCTGGGCATAGAAGAATTTTATTTAGCTTCCGACCCTGCCGCCCTAGCAGGAAAAGTTAAAAAAGTAATTTACCTGAAAGATGGCCAGACGGGTTGGATTTCAGCAACTGATTTTAAGATTAGCCCGACAAAATCTAAAGTAGAAAACTTAAACTTGACCCCAGAACAAGCACAAAAAGGCAATTTTCCCCATTTTATGCTAAAGGAGATTTTTGAAGGGCCGGAAGCGGTTAGAACCGCTATGCGGGGCAGATTGTTTCCAGAAAAAAACTTAGTCAAACTCGGCGGACTGGAAAATGTCTTTCAAAAACTTAAAAAAATAAAGATGATAGAAATTATCGCCTGTGGTACTTCTTATCATGCGGGTTTGCTTGGGGAGTTGTTGTTTGAAGAAGTCACCGGCATTCCGGCAAAAACTACAGAAGCTTCGGAGTACCGATATCGCCAAAACGCTGTCTTACCGAACACAGCCTACTTTTTTATTTCCCAGTCGGGCGAAACTGCCGACACGATAGCCGCTTTGAGAAAAGTCAATCGCCAAAAAGCGCTAACTCTCGGTTTAGTAAATGTCGTAGGCTCAACGATTGCTCGAGAAACTAAAGCCGGAGTTTACAACCACGCCGGACTTGAGATTGGTGTCGCTTCAACCAAAGCTTTTATTTCACAAGTAACAATTTTAAATCTGATTGCCTTGTACTTAAGTGAAAACAAAAACCTGAAAAGAAAAATTGCCAAAGAACTGACTTTGATTCCTAAAAAAATAGAGCTGATTCTGAAACAAAACCGGCAAATTGAAGCTCTAGCCAAAAAATACCTGAAATTCAGAAACTTTATGTTCATAGGCAGAAAATATAACTACCCCACCGCTATTGAGGGCGCTTTGAAGTTAAAAGAAATAAGCTATGTTCACGCCGAAGGCAAGGCGGCTGGCGAACTAAAGCACGGCCCTTTTGCTTTGATTGAGCCAAATTTCCCAACCCTCGCTTTAGTAAACAAAAATAGTGTTTACGAAAAAATGCTTTCCAATTTGCAGGAAATAAAAGCGCGTAAAGGAAAAATAATTGCCATTGCCACTTTGGGCGATAAAAAAATCGCCGGACTAGCCGACGACGTAATTTTTGTGCCAAAAACTTTGGAGCCCCTTGAACCGCTTCTCAACGTAGTTCCGCTCCAGCTTTTTGCTTATCACTTTGGAACTCTGCTCGGTTACGACGTGGACAAACCAAGAAACCTTGCAAAATCAGTTACGGTAGAGTAGGTCTCAAATTAGCCCCAACAGATGGCCGGTGTCGTTGATACAGTCAATAAACCAACCTCGCTCGTTAAACCGAAATCGGGAAATTGAACAGTTGTCCAAGGTAAACTTCCAAGTTAAGCTGGCGTCCCAACCGGTGATTTCCTGAAAAAGACACTTGAAATTCATGCCACTGCCAAAGATCGCAAAGTTTAAAGTTTTTTCAGATTTGAGAAAAGATTCGTTATGCAGAAATTCTTTTTCAAACCAATCCGAAACTCTTCTCTGAACCGTCTTTTGAGACTCTCCGCCCGGTGGAGTAAACCAAGGTCCCAAGTAAGTTATTAATTTGCCGGTGTACCCTTCGTAAACGTCTTTTTTTCTGGTACCGGCAAGAAACCCCATGTCAATTTCTTCAAGAGCCGGAACTATTATCACCTTCCGGAAATCAAACAGAGTATTTGCGCAAACAGCCTTACAGGTATGGACCACTCTTTGCAAAGGCGAGCAGTATATTTTATCAAACTTGATATTTTCTTTGCTTAGTCTGAAACCCAAAGCCTTTGCCTGTCTAAGACCTAATTCTGTTATCTGCGGATTTTTCCCACCAATAACCTCACCAATAACCTCAAGATTGGTATTGTCCTCCGACTCGCCATGCCTCAAAAAATAAAAGCGAAGTTCGGTTTTAGGGCTTATCATTCTGCGTCCTTAACATTAAGTTTATCTACATAAGATTGGTCCACAACTTCTCTTGGAATAATTTCTGTTCCCCGTCCGACCATAACTCCCGGCATTAAACTCATGTTGATACCAACTTTTACTCTAGACCCCATAACTACCCCCAACCTGCGCAAACCACTGTCAATTCGTTTACCATCGACTCTGGTTTTAACATTTTTGCGGTCAATTCTCTTATTAGCCGTAATCGTGCCTGCTCCCAAACTACAGCCTTCATCCAAAATAGAGTCGCCGACAAAGTTGCGATGTAATCTAACCCCATCGTACAAAATACTATTCCTCACCTCCGAATGACTACCAACCACCACGTACTTTCCGACATACGAGCACTCTCTGACCGTGGCATGGTCACCGATTACCGCCCCCTCATCTATAAAACAAGGGCCTTTAACAATTGCGTTTTCGTAAATAGTCGCTCCCGTTCGTATGACAATACCATTCCCTACGAGCTGCACTCCCTTTCTTATCCACTGCGGCGTGCTGATGATATTGACTGTTGGCATGTTTTTCCCCATTAAAAACCTGTTAAAAGCCAAAAGGTCCCAGGGGTATTTCAGAGAAAACAAAGGCATTTCAGGCAGCAGAACCACCGCTCTTAAATCTTTTCCTCTTCCAACCATGAACTGCAGAGTCTCTTCAAGGCTATACTCTCCGGAACGGTTCATAAGCTCTCTAAGGAAAGCCTTATTAAGAAGATAAACACCAACAACCCGAATCGGGCTTATAAAAGACCTCGGCTTTTCTCTTACCTCCAAAACCTTTCCGTCATCTCCAACCCGCATCACTCCAAAATTTTCAGGACGCTCTGTCTTTTGGCCAAATAAAAATAATGTCTTACCAAGCCGCGGTAGATTGTCAGAGTAAGGTTCGTGATATAACTCAATCATTATTTCTTTTATATTTATCTGGCTAGCATTGAGCACTAAAAAGTGCTGGTCGTCTCTCAAGTCTCCTAAAAATTCTTCTGCCGCTAAAATTGCCTCTCCCATTCCCCTAGCTTCAGCTTGATAACAGCTATAAATCTTTAGACCGTTTTGAGCTTGATAATTCATAAGACACTTGGCCAAAGGCGGATCCACTGGCGCCCTGACAACCGCCACTTCTTTTATACCCATGCTCACTAAACTATCCAGCGTATATTGAATAACCGGTTTACCATAAGCGACACAGTAAGCGCTCTTGTGCCCTTCCTGCGCCAAAGGCCAGAAACGGGAACTTCTACCCGCCGCCAAAACAATTGCCTTCATTTTTACTCTTTCTCCTTATTTTGTTTTCAAAAAAGCCATAAAAAAACTACCACGAAATGTGGCAGTGGTCAAATAAACAGAATTACTTATTTTTTTCTTTAAGAAGTTTCTGTAACTCTTTCGGGTCCATCTTCTTTAATCGTTCCACGACCGTCCGAGCATCTTCTGCAACCTCCTTATCTTCGCGAGACTTTTCATCAGAAGTACGAGCTTGAGCTTGGACAGGACTCTCTGAAAGTTTAATGAACAAATTATCAAAACTGTGCATTGGAATTACATCTCTGTCAGAAGCATAAATTTCAATCCTTACCCTGTGTCCTTCTTTGGTTACAGGAAGCTCTGGTGAATGTCCGGCACCAGCAGTAAACAAGTGGGGCACATTCTCTAGGTATAAATAATAAACTGTGCCCTGTGTTGGGGTCACCTCGCTTCCCACAAGAGCCACGACACCCTCTACAACTTGAATGTCACGAGTGTTTTCAACTGTCGCTCGACGGCCAGTTTCCGTCAAAAGTTTTTCATAATTTCTTGCTGTTTCTTGAGCGCTTCTTCCGCTGGCGACTGTTTGTATGTCGTTAATAGAAACCATTGCCACACCTTGAAAAGCTTTGCTCTGGTTCAGTAGAGGGACCACAGCTGTTGGAAGGCCGTTGACATTATACAACTGCACAGCTGCACCGTGCAGGTGCTTGAACTGGATATCCTGATTTTTGTTCACAGCATCCAGAACTGCCGACGTCGTTCCGCCACCCGGCATCTGATATCTGACAGACTTGCCGGTTCTAGAGTTAGTATAGACCAGAGCAACCAAAGAGTCATCGTTCACACTCGTCGAAGTAATGTCCGTTACCCACTCCGGTTGATCACCGTTGCCATATATCAACAAAGCGTTGTCATCATCAGGTGCGGTAAGACCTTTTTTACCCCACCAACTGTTAAGCCAACCGTTAGAATATATACCCTGCCATTTCAGATAACTCACAATGAAACCATCGGGCACGACTCTGTCCACCCATGTTGGCACCCTACCCAACTCAAAAAACTTGTTAGTTCCCAAAAAAGGATCAACTATTACAACTCCCAGCACCTTCTCGCCGGACCAACCAAGAGTCGGTCTGAAAGCGGTAATCACCCACCAAGGACTTCCTTCATCGTCAATCTCAAATGTTGTTTCTGTAAGACCTATTCCAAGGTAGCCATTATTGCGTAGATACCTCTCTAGGTTGTCAGAAAAGAATGCGCCAGGAGTATACTTCATGCGCTTGCCTTCCGGAAACTGAACAAGCTCTGCTTGGCGATGCGGATCTTCGCCCGACACCTTTATGTAGCCGGGTACACCGTTAGTGTTTAGCCAAACACTAAAACTGTTAAAGTCTAACGGAGCGACAAAGGTTAACTCTTTGCCAATCATCTGGACCGTCATCTCACCAACCCCAAACTGACTGCCAATTGCACCCGCTGAACCCAAGACTTTCTTAGCTTGATAGACTGCATTTTCCTCACTGGCCATCCGCATATGTGCGGGGTCTTTTGGTTGAATGTCTCTTGTCCAGACACTTTCTTCAATTTCGCCAAGATGAGAAATCACCGAAGCATAGCTTTCTGCGCGCAGCATCGACGAATTTACAAAAGCAATCATTATGTAAATCGCCATTGCGCCAATCGGAAGCACCCACGGCCAATGGACTTCGTCTTCGCTACCCGAAGAAATCATAGCAGCCACAATCCACCAGATTAGAGTCATAAAACCTACAAATCCAAAAAGTGGGTAGACTGTAGTCGCAACAAAGGTGTAGAACAAAAACCAACCAACAAAAAAAGTTGCGACGCCTTGCACAAGAGCAGAGCCAAATCTTTTTGCCAACAAAAGTGGAACAACACCCACAAACGAACTCAACAAAGCTGCAGAAAAGTAGTACATTTCTTCTTTCTCCTTCTGGTTTTTTAGGTACTGCAACCGAGTTAAATAATAACAAGAGTTGGTAAAAAAGTTAAGCTCAAACTAACCCTTGCATAACCGCCTCCAGCAACTGCTGTTTTAGCTCCTCCGATAAAAACTGTTCCGGTCCGCCGGAGGGCTTGCCTTCTTTGAGCCAGCGAGTATAGGCATTGGCAAATTCAAAAGAATTTATCCTTATCAAAACAATATCGTCAACCGGCAATTCACTAGCATATTGTTTTTTTGCTTCCATAACTTGTTGTATTTTTCCACGGTTTTTAGATATAATTGTAAACTGCACTCCTATTTTTTTAATACGTTTTTTTACTTCAGCTTCATCACCAACACCAACACCTCTTCTTGTAATAGTAGTTCTAATCTTAAAGTCATATTTGTATTTGTTATCTTCAAGGGTATTTGCCCTTTCCACAAAGAAAGACAAATTTTGTTTGTACGAAAGTCTGTTTGTTAACTCTCTCGCCATTGCCTCGGCGACCACACCTGCCAAGACTGCAATCGGTGTTTTCAAGTCCTTATTTGTAAGAATCGCAAACCAGTCTTTCTCAAAAACTCTATCAATAACTCGTCTTATCCCCCCATCAATCTTAAATCTAACAGTTAACTCTTCATCATATATAGACTCGAGATTTCGCCTGACCTCATTTGTTAAAATTCTTTTGGCAATTATTCTATATGCTGGCTCAACCATTTCTCCATCAGGCACATATTTTATGCCCCAAGCATAATCTGATAAAATATCGGCGATATTTAAATCCTTTTTAGTACCGGCCTCGAGAATGAAATAATTTGAAGAGTCTTCATCGTAAAATATCGTCCTTCTCATTTCATCTCTGAACTCATCTACGGGTTCGCCTTTATCTAGGTTGGCTAATGCTCTGTATAGTTTTAGTGTTTTTTCTTTTTTCTGTTTTGTTAGTTTTTTTAGTTTTGTTTCGGTTTTTTGATTTTTCGCTGGCGCCACATTGTCCCTTTTTTGAATCTTTTTGTTTTGATTTTTCAGTCTTTGGAAGATTTCATTCATTTCAACATTAGGATCGTGTTTATAACTTCCTTTTCCTTTCTTTTTGAGTACTTCGATTTCCTCTTCACCCAAGTTCCTATGAAAGAAGTCCATTCCGAATTTTTTCCTCCACCAAAGACTTAAAACTTTGAAAAGAGAACCTTTTTCAGATTTAGTAAGTTTTGCTCCCGTTACCTTTTTATAAAGGATGGTCTTAATACTTTCCGGAAATTCATTCCTAGCCTCATTCATCATTTGAATAGCAACTACGTACGAAGCCTTCCTTAATTCTTTTTCGGCTTTGTCTTCTTCTAACTCTCGTCTGACAAATTCCTGTCCCAATTCTTGCTCTTGTGGCTCCCCGTGGATTTCTGATACTTCTTCTGGCTTTTTTTCCTCTTCAATTTTTGGTTCAAATTTAAGTTCTGGCATAATTATTTATAATACGCCCTATTCGGTATTCTTACATCAATATATTGCAACTGACTCCTTTTTTCTGGAGATATTTTCTGGCTTAAAAAAACATCAAGCGAGTTAACTTGGCTTTTTAGATCATCTCTGGTACTAAAGTAAATTTGCCAACCTTCAGACGTTTCGGCATCTACTCTAAAATCTTCGTCCAAGGGTATGGTTATTTTTTTAATATCAATCTTTATCTTTTCCAACTCCGGCCTTATTGATAAAATAGAAGCCAACAGTTCCTTATCAGTAACTGCCTGGCCCAATTTTTCAAACTGACCTTTCTCGTCCTCAACCCTCAAGAGAAGCGGTCCATCAGAATCCGCTGAAGTTTCAAAAGCTACACCATTTTTATCAAAGTAAAAACACTTGTCCAAGTCACCTACCCTAAAACACCAAACCCCTAGAGCTATCTTGCCATTCAGAGAAACCTTGACTGTGTGGGGATACTTTTTTTCTACGGTCACATTTTCGGCTTGAGGAAAATTATTAACAATCAAAGACTGAATCATGTCGCTTTCAACAAAAATTAAGTTGCTGAAACCCGAAACAAAAAATTTCTTTTGGGCAAGAAAGTCGTCAATCGCCTGTCTGATTTCTTGGTTAGGAATAAAACTCTGGTTAGCAATAGAAACCTCTTTTACGTAAAAGATTTTTGAGAAAAATAGAAAGTAGACAAATCCGGCAACAATAGCCAAAACTAAAATTAGCCAAAGAAACAGACGCAAAAATATTCTTTTCCTTTTTTTGGCCAAGTACTTGGCCTGATAGATATCGCTGACGGTTTTTACCATAGATTTTAAATATAAACTCTGGGCAATAGAGGGTTAATTCTAGAAACCACTTCGTAACTTATCGTACCAAGTTTTTTGGCAATTTCCTCGGCAGTTATCTGCTCACCATCCATTTGGCCGATTAAAACCACCTCATCCCCAACCTTGGCGCCATTAACAGCGCTGACATCAACTACCGACAAATTCATAGAAATTCTGCCCAAAATTTTACAGCGTTTGCTCGCCTCGCCGAAGCCTCCGGCGTAGCGCGGGCCGGAAATTAAAACTTCGCCAACTGAAGAAAGCGCCCTGAAATAGCCATCGTAATAGCCAATAGGTAGCAAAGCTATCACTGAATCCTTTTTAACTTTTTCAGTAATACCATAGCCGACAGGAGTGCCTTTGGTAATTTTTTTAATTTGCGTAATTCTGGTTTTCCAACTTAAAACCGGCTTTAAGTTAAAACTTGAAAAATGGTTTTTGAACTCCTGGGACGGCCACAAGCCGTAGAAAGCAACCCCAATCCTAACCATATCAAAACTAGCTTCCGGCAAGGCAAAAAGTCCAGTGGTAGCGGCGGCATGAACTATCTTTGGTGTTAAACCAGAACCTTTAATCATCTGTAAGGCTTGATAAAAATTAGATAACTGCTGTCTTGGATAGCTAGGGTCGGAAAGATTATCAGCATTGGCAAAGTGAGTGAACACACCCTCAAGTTTAACTTCAGGAAATTTTTTCAAGTTACTCAAAAATATTGGCAAATCAGATACCAAAACACCTTGGCGGGACATGCCGGTGTCAACTTTAAGGTGAAAGTCAATCGATTTTTTAAACTTTGATGCTTGTTTAAAAATTTCATCGCCATAAAGAGTCAATTTTATTTTGTACTTTGCTGCCAGAGAAAAGAGGGTCACCGGTGTATAACCTAAAACCAAAATAGGGAAGTTTACTTTTGCTTTACGAAGCAAAACAGCTTCATCAATATTATCTACTCCCAGCCAGTCAACGCCATATTTTAAAAAGAGCTTGGCAGTTTCCACCAAGCCGTGTCCATAAGCGTTAGATTTCACCACCCCCATTACGGTCTTTCCTTGAGCCAACCTCCTTATAGTTTCTACATTGTACTTGAGAGCGTCTTTTGAAACTTCCACCCAAGTTTTTAGATTTTCAGATTTCATTTGGGTTTAATTTCTTTGATACCCATCATGTATTTCTGTAGTGCTTTTGGAATTACGACTGTCCCCTTTTCAGTTTGGTAATTTTCCAGAATCGCAATAATCGTACGGCCTATAGCCAAAACCGTGGCATCGTTCATATGAACAAATTCATTTTTGTCTTTAATTCTGACTTTGGTGTTCAGCCTGCGGGCCTGATAATCACTCATAAAATCGGCGGTATGAGTTTCCCGATAAAGATTTTGCCCGGGCATCCAAGTCTCAATATCAACTTGTCTGGCATCCGGCCCACCCATATCGCCAGTACAAATCATAGTTACTCTGTATGGCAGTTTCAAAGACTGCATAAGATACTCTTGTATTGCTATAAAAAACTCCTGCTCTTTGACAGATGAGTCACTGGTGGTAAATGATTCCATCTCCACCTTATCAAACTGATGAACTCTCAATATGCCCTTTGTATCCTTGCCATAACTTCCGGCTTCCCGCCTGAAAGCCGTAGAAAATCCGACATAACGAATCGGCAAATCTTTTTCGTTTAAAGTTTGGTTTATGTGCAAAGGCCCGAGAGTATGTTCGGCACTGCCGACCAAATACAAGTCGTCGGAAGGAATATAGTAACGCTCCTCCTTCGGTTCAAGTCTTGCCATTTTCTGAAAAATATCCGGCCTTATCAGAACCGGAGGTACTACCGGCACAAAAGCTTTGGTGCTGATATCCAACTTTGCTGATTTAGCGATTTTTTTTAAAACTTTCTCATTAACTAAAACCGATAAAGCATGCTGAACCAAAGCAAACTCAAGCAAAGCGGCTTCGCCTTTCAAATAGTTGAACCTTGTCCCACTGACAATTCCAGCATGCTCAACATCCAAAATATTCAACTGTTGTCCCAATTCCCAGTGTTCTTTCGGCTTAAAACTAAATTTTGGGATTTTGCCCCATTCACGCAAAACTTTGTTGCCGCTTTCATCCGGTCCGACCGGAGTATCTTGCGAAGGAATATTTGGAACTTGGAGCATAATTTCTTCAAACTCTTTTTCAATATGACCAATCCCCTCCTCAAGAATCTTAACTTCCTCTTTTAACTTTTTGAGCTTTTCAAGTTCTACCGGAGATTTGGGTCCGCCGACTGACCCCTTGTTCTGTTCGCTTCTTTTTTGCTCTAGTTCTTGCAAAACATGTCTGCGCCTTTCATCTACAGCCAAAAGCTGGTCAATATCAACTTTGACCCTCTTTTTTTGAGCCGCTTCTTTAACCAACTCCGGATTTTGGCGAATGAATTTGATGTCTAACATATTTGACTTTATTCTGAACGGGGTTTCATTATGGGAAAAAATACTGTTTCCCTCACCGGTTTGTCCAACAAAAAAGCAAAAAGTCTCTCCGAGTAGGCAAAGCCGGCAGTTGGTGGCATGCCGTATTCAAGAGCTTCAACAAAATCCTCATCCATTCTTTGAGCTTCTTTGTCTCCGGCTTCGCCCAATTTTGTCTGTTCTTCAAATCTCTGACGCTGATCCATCGGGTCGTTTAGTTCGGAAAAACCCTTACCCAATTCCGAACCGCAGGCAACAACCTGAAAACGCTCCACTCTTTCCGGGTCTTCCGGCCAACGCTTAGCCAATGGCTCTATATCAACCGGCGGTAAAATCAAAAATCCTGGCTCAATAAGATGGGGACGCGCTTTTTTCTTAAAAATCACATCAATTAACCTGCCTCTGCCCAAATGTTTTTCCACGTCAATATTCTGTTCTTGAGCATACTTTTTTAATTCTTTTTCAGAAGCATGGGCCAAGTCTAAACCGGTGTATTTCAGAAAAGCATCGTAATAATCTATGCGTTGCCACGGAGCAGACCAGTCAACCGTCTTGTCCTGCCAACTATGGACATAACCTCCAATAGTTTCTTTGACGACGTGTTTTGTCAGACGCTCAACAATTGACATGAGTTGCTTGTAGTCAGTGTAGCTCCAATACATCTCCATTTGAGTATAATCCTGAAGATGTTCACGATCTATGCCTTCATTTCTAAAAATTCTGCCAATCTCAAAAACTTTCTCAAACCCACCGACGTTTAAACGTTTGAGGTTTAACTCCGGAGAAATTCTTAAATATAAGTCTATATCCAAGGCATTCATGTGAGTTTTAAAAGGTTCAGCGTCGGCGCCTCCCGGAATTTTTTCCAGAATTGGGGTCTCAACTTCCAAGCCACCCTCTTTAAGCAGAAACTCGCGGGTGGCTTGCCAGAAGCGGGATTTCTTAATGAACAACTCTCGCTCATTCGGACTCATAATTAGATCCACATAGCGCAACCTCAACTTTTCTTCTGTGTCTTCAAGGCCATGCCATTTTTCCGGTAAAGGCAGTAGGGATTTTGTAAGTATCCGATACTTCTCAACCTCCAAGGTTCTCTCTTCTTTTTTTGTTTTAAATAAAAAACCGGAGACCTCAATAAAATCTCCGATATCCACGGTTTTAGAAAAAAGCTCAAAGTCATAGTCGCCAATGACATCTTTTTTAAAATAAACCTGAATCTGGCCGCTGGTATCCTGCAAATCTAAAAAAACCGAAGCGCCATGCTCCCGCTTAGCCATAACCCGGCCAACCAAAACTATTCTTTCTTTTTCTCTGGAAAGTTTTTCAAAACCATCCAAAGCCTGCCTGATTTCGTGCGTGCGCCAAGACTTGGCCGGATAAGGGTCAACCCCGGCTTTTTTCAACAACTCCAGCTTATCTAATTTTGCTTTGCGGATTTCGTCTAAAGACATGAAAACAGTATATAACAAGCTAAAACAAAAACAAAACCCCGCAGTGAATTTTAACTATGGGGGGTAAATAATAGAATGCAGTTAAACTGTCAGACCCTCACGGAGTATTCTGCCTAAATTTAAGCCAACTCCCAACATTTTTTTAATTTTACGCAGATTACGCCTGAACATCATTGTATCTGTCTCTGAAGCAACCGCCAGACCAAGAAGAGGAACGGTAACTTGCAGTATCCACAAAAAAATAAACATCCTCTTACTCCGCTCTAATGTCAAAAGATATAGCGCTTCAATTTCTTGTTCAGATAATTCCAGAATCTGCTCTTTGCTTAGTCCAAAATAAGCCCACACCAACTGTTCGAAAGCGAATGTCAAACATTTTTTTACTTCCGAGATTTCATTTACTTGGGCCGCGGTTAAATTTTTTCGCTTTATTTCCGTAATTTTAACAAATAACTGTTCTTTTGCAGTCGGTTTGACCAGGACTAGTGTTTCCATCTCTTAAACCTTTCTTTTGTTAAGTAACTTTATAACCTTATCGAACAAGGTAGCAATTTGTTGACAATAAGTCAAGTAAGTGCTAGTGTTACTTTTAACGAACCGGTTCGGTTCGAGTTCTTAAAAAAAGGAGAAAGCATTGAAAAATAAAACAAACAAGACGGTAACTTTTTTTGAATTGGCAAAGGGCGCGGTCGCCATTGGCACAGCCAAAGCGCGGGAAACTTTTGGCGAAGTCAAAGAGGCCCTAAAACTTGATTTGGGCAACGTTCTCCTGTCCACTTACCAGCGATACCGACAAGAAGGCTGGCCGGAAGACAGGGCCAAGAAAATGACTTTGGAATTGGCAAAAGGCCAACTTGAAAGCAGGATTGAAGAATTGGAATCACAGACACAGACGGAGAGACTTTAATGAACAGCCTGGTTAGGTATAACCGCGGATTGTCGCGGCGTTCATTCCAAAAATCTTCGTCCAGTCTGGGACTTAGTGATAATTTTAAAAAAAGCATGGAGAACATGCGTCAGGGAGCAGACCAGATTGAGGAGACTAAAGACCTTATCCGTATAGCGATTGACCCGACTAAACGGGGACAGGTAAAATTCAAGTTGGCTCGGCTTTTTCAAGCGCTGATTCCGCAACGTTTGCAACAATTTATGCCCGAGGGAATGTCCAAGCTTTTAACCGAAAACTTGGACCCTCTTCCAAAGATAAGCACCCTATTTCATCTTAACCTAAACACAATACAAGACTCGGCCGCAGAAATTATTGCAGAAGCAAGAACAAAAAAAGCCGATCTGGTTCAATTCAGAAAAGACATTGAGGCTGCCGATTTGGAAAAATGGGACCCGAAAAGACTTCAACAATTTGTTGCCGGCAGAAACAAGATTGACATCCGAAGAGAACTTTCTGAAGTCTTCAATGAGGAGCTCGGTCTGATTTCGGAAGAAGAGCGTGAAGCCCACAGACAAGAGATACTTGCTTCTCTATTGGTGGATGCTCAAAACACTGAAGAAGTGATAAAACTTCTTCGGATATGTGCCTCCGCTTGTGTTAGAGTTTTCAACCGAGCAAATCTGGCATATCACTCTTTTGAGAATGTTGTCCGACAAGCGGCAGTTTTCAGGGATGCCGTACAGGACATGGCTAGCCTGAACAGCTCAATGCTCATTGCCAAAGAATCCATCCTGATAACCGTGGATGGTTCAGTGCAGGTTCTGGAGGAGGTATTGAACTCCTTTGACGAAGCCGCCAGACATCAGGTTGCTTCCGGCGACACAATTTTAAGACTGCGGGAGGCCCAGTCCAGAATAGAGAGCAAAGTCTCTCAATTGTGTGCAACGATACGCACTAAAAACGACCAGGTTCTTGATGGCGAGTTTGAAGAAGTTGCTCCTCTCCTGGAACTATCTTCTAAAAATTAGTTGGCCATAACCCCCATTTTTTGGGGGATTTTTTTACCCACAAAGCCTTGACAGAATGTCAAGGCTTTGTTAGAGTGTTCGGTAAGTTTGAACATTAAAAATAGAGAAAAAACATGGATTTGGTGAAATCGACCCCGTTTGAAGAATTATGCAACAGAATTAATAAAAAAAATTCACTCAGAGACCTTCACGTTGGGATTTTGAAAGATATTATGCTTGCTTATTCATTTATGAGATGTGTGCTTGATCTAGAAAACATTCCGATAAGTTCAGAGGACATATACATAACAACTACTGAGATAACGAATAGATTGAAATCACCTTCACAAAAGTATCCCGAGGTAGATATGACCGTATATGTTTGGGATGCCAAATATGTTCGGGATGCCATAGCTAAAAAAAAGTCAGCTTACTTTAAAAACCAATTAAGACTTGACTATCTTTCTAGGATTAAGCTTCGCGGGTATAATTTTGAAGAGACAGATTCGCCATTTACCAGGATTGCTCTTCAGGAAAACCTATGGGACCCCAACAACCGGAGATTTGACCCGGAGAAACTGGGCGATTACGTCAAGAAATATAACTGGGCATTTCCGCCCAATGTTCAAGAACTTCTGGACGAAGTGCTTAAAGAAAAGGAGACTGCCTGATGTTACCTCCATGCAAGACAATGCCGGAATTAAACTTAGTAAAGCCGACAGAATATGAAAAGTTGATGGCACAAATCAAACAGGAGCATAAGCAGTTTAAACCGGTGTTTGAGACAACATTAGAAGTTGTAACAGATATTATATTCGCTTATGGACATATCCAAAAAAAAATTCCTGTCCCTGACCGACCGATGACTCTGGAAGAGTTTTTGGTCTTGAACAAAAACAACTGTTCCTTTATTGAGTTGCCAGCCAAATATGCTGACTTCGATGATAAAAATTTTTATGCAAATTATCTTAACCTGATCGCTGGTCCTTTTAGAAGATGGATTGGAAAGTTAGTCGCCGAAAGCTGGAGTTGGCAAGACCAGAGAATCCTTATTAAAATGTTTGTTCGGCTGTTGCATAAACAGCTTAATTACTTCATCAAAGACTTTTCTAAAGAACGCTTTTTCAGTGACCTTGTCGGGGACTATGTCGGGCATTCTTCTTACTTATTTTGTATTGTCCCGCCCAATCTCAAAGAGCTTCTTGAACAAGTCTTAGAACACAGAAAGCAAAACACAAAAACCAAAAAGGAGGTGGCGGAATGAAAATTAAAATTAACTGGGTAGGCAGAGGTCCGCTCTGGACAATAGAAAAAGAGACAAGGAAAGAGTCGGACACAGAGTTAGAAGTTTTGCTAGCAGGACATCCGAATCTTGCGGCTCAAAACTACCAGATAAATACATTTGATCCGTTTGAAGCCGTCCGGCGTATCGGATTTATTCGTAAAGAGATTTCAGCGTCCAGAGCCGGTTTTTCTTTAGCCCCCAAAGCATACGCTTTTGCTCTTAACGCTCAAATAAAAATTCTTCTAGCGCTTAATCAAAACCCAAATCTCACTTCAAGGGTTTACTTTGACGATGTTTCCGGTTTGCCCTCATTCAGCAACATGGCAGCCGACCTGATTTCTTATTGTGGCAGGTTTGAACCGGAGCCCATACTCAAGGCGGTTCTTGATTCATTTTCAGGCTGGGCTGTTTTGGGAGTCCAAAAGTTTGAGGGCTGTCGCTGTAGTGGTGAACCGGTTAATCTGGAGTTAAAGATGAGAGTTCACCACAGCCATGAAATAAAAGACGGTAAGTTCTTTATTGAACAACTCCTGGGGATTGAGTCCGAAAATAAAGAACATCTGGAAAGGCACTATAACAAGTTCAGCCAAAAAAGTAAGACCGGAGAAAATATAGTAATCGTGGCCGTATCAAAAGCCTCGATCAAGCTCGTGGGCGAATACGGAGACGGCTGGCACGAATTTGCCGTAGAAGAAGAAAAACACTCTGATGAGATAGATATTAATGCCTGGCGATTGTTTCTGGACCGTTTATCTGTCAAGGATTCCGTCGAAGCAGAGATGGCTTCAGAATGAACAATCAAAACCAGTCCGACCTGTCCAATATGGTTAAAAATACACCGTTTGAAACTCTGGCAGAAAAAATTAAAACCGAAAATAGGATCCGCGACTACCACATCAGAGCTCTTGAAAAGATAATGACTGCTTACTCATACGTTATATGCGTGCTGGAGTCAAACTGCCGAACTCTGACGAAAGAAGAAGTAAATGCTGTTTTTAAGTTTATTCATGAGATTGTATATCCGAAAAACAAAAAAACTGAAGACGCAACTAAAAATGACTATTGTTTCTACCGGGTAGACTACTACATCGACTCCTTTGTCTGGGCATATTGCAGTTTTTTCAAGGAAAGCAACGAAGCTAGTCGTAGATTTGGGTCTGACAAAACAATTGGCAAATCGCCCTACTGGAAAGAGTGGCGGGACCAGAGGCCTGAATCAAAAAAGCCCCTGACTTCCTACCACTTACAAGAAGATTTGTGGGACAGCGAAACGCAAAGTATTCGTTACGGTAGACTGCCCGATTTTGTTAAAAACTATCCCTGGGCCTTCCCACCCAATGTGGTGGAACTCCACAGGGAATTAGTTGAAATGAAAACAAAGGCCACCGCATAGGAGGCCTTTTATAATACCTCTAAAATCTTATACTTAACCGTTCCTTTGGGAGTCTGAACTTCCACTTCTGTTCCTTTTATCTGACCCAGAAAAGCTTTGCCCAAAGGCGACTCGTTTGAGATGAAACCGGCAACCGGATTGGATTCCGAAGCACCGACAATAGTAAAAGTTTGCTCGCCCGAAGAAGACTTGGCCTTAACGGTAGAGCCGACGGTTACAAAACCACCGCTGGTTTTTTCAGAAATTAAGGTGGCGTGCTTCAAAATGGTTTCCAATTCCTCAATCCGCCCCTCATTGAAAGCCTGCATTTCTTTGGCTTCAGTAAATTCCGCGTTTTCCGCCAAGTCGCCCAAATCTTTAGCTTCAAGAATTTTAGCGGCAATTTCTTTGCGTAAAACGTACTTGCGCTCTTCAAACTCTTTCTTCATTTTTTCCAACCCTTCCGGACTGAAGTATTGTCCTTTGTTAATCATAAATATTGTTTAAAAATAGACTCTAAAATAGGTTCTAATTTCTAATATAAAATATAGAAAAGAATTTTAACTTAATTTGAAAAAGAAATCAAGCTTTCAAAAAATTGCTTTGCGGCCAGAACGGCAAGGCCTTGCTTCTGCCCGATATCCTCAACGACTATAGATATGGCGATCTCCGGGTCGTCAAAAGGAGCGTAAGCAACAAAAACCGAGTTAAGGCCGGAACCTTTAACACCGACTTCAGCCGTACCGGTTTTGGCGGCAATTTTAATCGGCAGAGAATTCAACATTTGGGCCGTACCGGAAACAACCACCTCTCTCATAGCTTCTCTGACAATATCCAAAGTCCGGGTATCAAAAGGCAGTTTGGCCAATTCCTCGCTTTTGAAAGTCTGCACCGGCTTTTGTTCGCCGTCAATAATTTTTTTCACCAGAAATGGTTTATAAAAAGTGCCGCCGTTGGCTATGGCCGAAACATAGGAGCTTAGCCACAACGGAGTAACCAGAAGATCACCTTGACCAATGGAAACATTATAAGTATCGCCCGTAAACCAAGGTTGACCGGTTTTTTCCAGCTTCCATTCTTCATTAGGCACAAAACCAGCCGCTTCGCCTGAAATATCTATACCCAAGACTTTATCTATTAAAAAAGTCCTGAAATATTTTTCCAACTTTTCAAAACCAAGTCCTTTTATAATGCCATAGCCGCCACCAACAGAGTAAAAGTAAATATCTGATGATTGGGCAATGGCTTTCTTTAAATTCAAAGTGCCCTGTACTTTCCAGTCTCTAAATTTGTAAACAACACTGGGGTCATAGATGCTTTTAACGGTAATATACCCATTAAGGTCAACAATCGTAGTTTCCGGAGAAATGACATTTTCTTTCAGACCGGCCAGCGCCAGCAAAGGCTTAATTGTGGAACCAGGGTTGTATTTTCCGCTCACCGCCCGGTTAAATATCGGTCTGTTTTTATTTTCAAAATATTTTTTAAACAGCTCTTCGCTTAACTCGGAAGAAAAAAGACTGTTATCAAAAGAAGGGAAACTGACCATGCCTAAAATTTCACCCGTTTTTGGATTTTGGGCAACCGCCGAACCGGCTTTCAAACCGACAGAACGCAAGACATTTTCTACGGAGTCATAAAGAGCTTTCTGGACATCGGAGTCAATGTTCAAAACCAAACCACTGCCGGGACTGGCAGGTTTAACCACATACCGCTTATTTGCTCTGTCAAAAAAAATCTGCCCATGCTTGCCCCTCAAAACTTCTTCAAATTTTTCTTCCAAACCCGACCGACCCTTACGGTCATTAATAATGTAATATTCATCCTTTAAGTCATCCTGACTTACCTTTCCCGTATAACCCAGAATATTGGAAAACTGAATACTGTCTGAATAAGACCGTTTAGCCCCGCTAACAACAAAAACCCCTTTTTGATAGTGGTTTTGTATTTGTATGACTTTTTCTTTGGCCACATCTCGTTTTACAAAAAATACCGCTTGGCGTTCTTTTTCCTGCAGAATAGAAAAAATGTTTTCAGGCTTGTCGTTTAAAATACCGGCCAGATTTTCAGACCAAAGTCTTAGTTCTTCTTCTTTTTTGGGCAGGTCGGCTGATATGGCTATCAGGTCAAAAACCGGAGTGTTACCGGCCAAAACCTCACCATCGCTGTCCAATACAACCCCCCGCATGGATGGAATATTGTAAACCGTAGAACGGTTGCTTAGAGCCACGCTTCGAAAATCTTTTCCTTCCAAAACCCCAAGTCTGAAACTAAAAAAAAGATAAAAAAACAACACTAAGCCAATCAGAAAGTAAAAAACTTGAATAATGGACCGCGAAATAGGCAACTCAATTTTTGATCGGCTGCTCAAAGAGTCAATCAAAGTTTCTTCCGGTGAAACCATATCTTCCTCAAAGTTTGAAATTTGATATCTTTTTTTCCCCCACATAGCGGTTAATTAAGAATATGAAAACTATGAATAACAAAGAAGTTTGAACAAGATTTGATAAAGTAAAATTTATTTTTAAAACATTACTAAAGACAGAAACCGCTTGATCATAGAGATAAGAATAGAACAAGCTTTCTGCGCCTGAAAGAAAAACAAGATACAGGGAATAAAAAAATAAAAGCCACAAAAAGTTAATAAAGATACTTTTATCAGACAAAAGTATGAATTTTTTAACCCAAAAAATAATCAGTATTGAAAAGAAAAGCGCCAAAGAAGCCGAACCAAAGGTGTTACCGGAAAAAGTTTCAAAAATCAAAGCAAAAATCAAAATTAAAAAAAGTTTTTCCGAAAAGTTCTTATCAATCAAGACAACAGTCAAAACTAGACAGGCGAAAAAATCCACACTAAGCCAAATTTTGCCGGCAGACAAAAACATCACTTTAAACAAAAAAACTGACAGAACAAGAATAAAAAAGTTCCTATGGCTCATTTTATGATAAACACGCTTTCCGGTAAGATATTCTGAAATTCCGGCTCAACCCGTACGGTTTTAAATAACCCGCTGTCGTCGGATTTTATACTGGCTACCCGGCCCACAACCAAAGCGCTGGGCAAACCGTCTAAACCGCTGGTTAAAAAAAGGTCGCCTGTTTTAACATTTTCTTGATTAGCTACCAGCTCCAGAAACAAACCCTGGTCTAAATTTCCGACCGCTCTCGCTGAAACTTCAGCCTCTTTTGACCTCACACTGACGGTCAGTCTGGGATCGGTAACTAACAATATCATAGAACTATCTGGAAGGACTTCTTTGGTAACACCAACAAGTATCTCACCCTCAAAAACAACCGCCATGCCTGATTTTACCCCTTGATTGCTTCCTTTATCAACAAAAGCCGTACGAAATGCTCCGCTGGTATTAAGCTGAAAAATACTGGCAATTTCAAGTTGCCACTTTCTTCTTTGGGCTACACCAAGTTCCTTTCTAAGAAACTCGTTTTCCTTCTCCAACTCCTCCATCTTCAAAGTCTTGGAAAACAACTGCCTGTTCTGCTGGCTTAAAAGCTGATTCTCTAAAACTATATTATCTACCCTGAACCAAGAAACCAGCCTAACTCTAAAAACGTTAAGCCCGGTATATGATTTGCCCAAAAAAGGTCTCATGACTTTAAGCAAAGATTTTTTTAAAAATTGATCCGTAGCGTAATTATTCAAAAAAACCAGAAAGACCAAGATTACTAATGCCAACAAAATCTTTTTCAAAAAACTCTTTTGCATTTTTATAGATAGGCCTCTTTAGAGGTCTCTACTAAAACTTCCTTGAGTTTATCTATGTTTTCTAAAACAAAACCGCAACCTCTGGCGACAGAAGTCAGCGGATCGTCAACAACCTTAACCGGCAGTTTTATTTCATGGGAGATTATCTCATCCATACCCCGCAAAAGACTGCCTCCGCCCGAAAGATAAACATTTCGGCTTAGCAAGTCGGCAATTAACTCCGGTGGTGTTTCTTCAATAGTAGCCTTAATATCAGTCAGGATACTTTTAACGGAGCGCGAGATTGCTTTGCGTATTTCCTCTGAAGTAATCACAATCTCGCGTGGCAAACCGCTAACCAAATCCCGGCCCCTGATTTCTCCGTTCAGTTCTTCCTCTAACGGATAGGCCGAACCAAGACGAATTTTTATATTTTCAGCAGTCGCCTCGCCTATCAGTAGGTTTCTTTCCTCACGCAAGTAGCGAATTATGTCCTCGTTAAATTTGTTGCCGGCAATACGCAAAGAACGGGAAGCCACCACGCCCCCCATGGAAATAACCGCAACTTCGGTTGAACCGCCGCCGATATCAATAATTACGTTAGCCGCCGCTTCCTGCACCGGCAGTCTGGCGCCAATCGCCGCCGCCATCGGTTCTTCAATTAAATAAACCTCCCGAGCGCCGGCATTGTAAGCCGCATCTTCCACCGCTCTTTTTTCAACTTCGGTTACGCCTGAAGGCACGCCGATTACCACTCTCGGTCTAGGCAAAAGAGAGAAGCTTTCCTGGTGGACTTTATCAATAAAATATTTGAGCATCTGCTCGGTCACCTCAAAATCAGAAACCACTCCGGCAACCAAAGGCCTGGCAACTACTATATAGCCCGGTGTCCGGCCGACCATTTTTCTGGCCGCTTCCCCGATTTCCAAAATTGTGCCGGTTTTGTTGTTAATAGCCACAATAGAAGGCTCGTTGATAACAATACCCTTACCACGCACATAAACCAAGGTGTTGGCTGTACACAAGTCAATACCAATATCCTTAGAAAAAATGCCGAAGAGTTTGTTTAACACGGCTATAACATAACAAAATAAAGAAATTATGCAAAACAAAAAAACCCTCATTGGTATTTCCAATGAGGGCTAACGAGCGGAGGGGGGAGGCGTCGCTTGTCCTGACAGGGTCTTAGGTGTCAACCTGGCCTGTGGTGCGTTGCCGTCCCGCTCCGCAAAATAGTTTCAACTTTTTAAAACCATTTTGCGAAGTGTGAGATAAGGGGACAGAATCGAACTGTCGTCCCACCCGTCGGTGGTATCTTGTCCATTAGATGACCGGTCCTTATCTCACAGAATCAATTCACAAATTTTTATGGACTGATTCTGGAAGACTTTATATTTTTAAAAAAGGTGAGTGGGCTGGCACAGCGTCTTTAGCTCGCAATACAACTCACAAGCCAGCCCACTCGACAACAAAAACAAACAGTTTTACTAACTGCGGAAGAGGCAGAGTGCGGCTAATACTTCTAGTAGCTCTTACCCCCTGCTTGCTCCTCCGCAAGATATCCCCCCAGTTTCAATTATTTCTAACTTCAACTAGAAATATCTTGCGAAGCCCAATTTATAAAAAATTGGGAGAGTGGAACTTAGCATCCCGCTCCGCAAAATAGCCTCAAAAATCAGTAATTCAGTCTCGAACAGAATGTCCGGAAAATTTTAATACATGAGATCTTTTAAGCTATTTTTCAGAGCCAGACGATGTTTTAAAGAAAAAAGTTGGAGAGTAGAAGCGGCTACTCTCCGGTCTTGGTACTGTGCCGCAACACAGCTTCTGCCCCCCCCTAGTACTGTGCTGGGGACAGAAAATCGAGCGAGACTTAAGTTTTTTTGGGAGATTTCTGGGCTGATTGGCCCTTGCCTTGTGGCTCTCCCGTATTCTTAAGTCCCGCAAAACCAACATATAATTACTCAATTACGTACTGATTTTGCGAGACTTTTTATCAGTTTCAATGTTACTCCTTAAGTATATCACAACTGGTATACCACTGTCAAGTACCTTATCACGTCATCGGATGACGTGATATTAGACACCAATTAAGCAGCCCCGCTCTTTAAATAAAATATATAAAGAACAAAAGAGCGGGACTATTTAATGGGTGGGAGCTGGTTTTTAGGCCTTGTGGGTTTGGCCTTGTTTTACCAGCTCTCCCCCGGGTACTATACTATAAATTCCGCGGCCTTTTAGAGCCGTACGCCTATGCGCTAGAATTTAGAGCATAAATATCATCACCTCCTCGTCTTTTCCGCAAAGCCCTTTGTTTGGGGTCTGCGTACTCTTTTTTGTTAAAGCGGAGAACTGCTTGCATCTTGGACTGCGTACAGTCCAAGATGCAAGCGAGGCTGATTTAGCCTCTTATTTAGTATAGCAAACCGGCCTACTTATGTCAACAGGCTGTCAAAATCTTTGATTTTAACCAACTCAACTGATTTCTGACCCCGTCTTTTTACCTCTACGCTTTTTTCTTTCAAAGTCTTGGAACTTAAGACGAGCCTGACCGGGATACCAAGCAAATCAGCGTCAGCGAATTTCTCGCCGGCAGTCTTATCCTCTCTATCATCATACAAAACTTCCACATCTTGTTCCAAAAGTTTTTGATATAATTTATCGCCCCCCTCTTTGGTGTAATCAAGAGCAATTAAGATAAATTTAAAAGGGGCGACCGATTCCGGCCAGATTAAACCATCTTTGTCATGGTGTATTTCTGTAATAGTACCCATCAAACGTCCCAAACCAATTCCATACGAACCCATAACCACAAATTTTTTGTCCCCTTGCTGGTCCG
>Ga0209542_10005568_pt1 | contig 25033 bp, 28 predicted proteins | sample RifCSPhighO2_01_FD_184028 | JGI IMG/M metagenome (GOLD analysis project Ga0209542, IMG submission 184028) | Soil microbial communities from Rifle, Colorado - Rifle CSP2_plank highO2_0.1 (SPAdes) (version 2) | ecosystem: Environmental > Terrestrial > Deep subsurface > Rock core/Sediment ...
AGAAAATATCTTCGATCGGCATGAGGAACGGTTTATCAGTTTCGCGAACCGGAATCGGGAAGTAGGTGTCAAGTGCGTCTGTCAGAGCCAGAATTTGCTTGGACCATTCATCATCTATACCGGATGCCTCGAGAGCCTTAAGAGCCGAACCCTTAATCACCGGGGCATTGGCGCCGTCAAATTCATATTTCTTGAGAAGATCCCTGACTTCTTCTTCAACAAGGTCAATAAGCTCCTTGTCTGGAACCATATCGCATTTGTTGAGAAAAACTACGATCTTCGGTACACCGACTTGTTTGGCAAGAAGAATGTGTTCGCGAGTCTGAGGCATCACACCGTCGTTAGCGGCAACCACAAGAATAGCACCATCCATTTGAGCGGCACCGGTAATCATGTTTTTGATATAGTCCGCGTGTCCCGGTGCATCAACGTGCGCGTAATGGCGCGCGTCGGTTTCGTATTCAGAATGAGAAAGAGCAATGGTAATACCTCGAGCTTTTTCTTCCGGAGAGTTGTCGATTTGGTCGACGTTTTTAACCGTCGCCTTCTTGCCTGCGCGATGAAGCACATGCAAAATCGCGGCGGTGAGAGTTGTCTTGCCGTGATCAACGTGGCCGATAGTGCCTACGTTGATGTGCGGTTTGGAACGATCAAATTCTGCTGCCATAGTATTGGTAAATAATTATTTTAGTGAATAGTAAAGTTTAATTGGTTACGCACTAAATCGCTTATATGGTCTATGAAGAAAATATCAAAGAGCCTACAAACATTAACGCGTAAGGACTATCTTACACAAAAGCCCTGCAACGCGCAAGCGCCACGGGGCTGTGGGGGGATTTACATGTCTACACCTCGCTTTAGTAGATTGTGGAGGTAACGTGGGCTGCTAGTACAAGGCCTACGATCACCGCAACGTTAGTTGCGATAGTGGTAATGTGCCCGCGTAGCCCCTCAAAGTCGTAACAGCAGTTAGCCCGATGAACAGACCACCATAAACCGGCAATCAAAGCCGGAAATACCGCTATTCCTGCTACCGGCGAGAAGTGATAGTCCACGCCGATAGTTGTCAACAGCATGGCTCCCAAGCTTAGCAGAATATAAGATATTCCGCCACCTGTAATGATACTCATGATTCTTTCCATAAAAACCTCCAAAATTTTTAGTACAGCCGATTCTTGAGAATTCCAGCTGCCGTTTTAATTCCGAACATTCAGAATCAAAACGGCAACCAGAATTTTTACTCAAAGAACATCTTCCCTCTCAGAGTTCTCGAATCGCTTCAAGAACTCAATAAAGGGGGAGAGGTGAAGTGTAAATTCACTGCCTCTCCCGTTGAGATTTTTCAGGTTCAATCTCGAAACCCCAAAGAACATTTCCATCTTGCTTTCTTTTTTTGGTGAAAGCTCGGATGGAATTGTCCGACCTTGCGTCGGACTTGCGCCGTTTCAAGTCTTATGACTTCTGCCAACGCCCAGCAGGTTTCCGAGTTGTACGACATCGGTATGTCGACTAGCCGTTAGCCCATCCCGAGTCGCCGGACGGAGAATGATTTCCACATCTTACCAGCTGAGCATGCGCCCGATGGTACTTTTCGCATGGAAGTGGGTCATTGATAACCCACTCCAAGGTTGCGGTCATGCAATTGAACTCGATTACCTCCGGCATGGGAATATAATTCCCATCCATGAGAAACCCCTCGGGGGTTTCATTTTTTTCCGACATGCAGTGTCGAAGCCGGAGCTCCTCGATACGCATGGCGGCTATCTTCGGAATTCTATCTCCGAAGTAGCCAACATAATGCGATAGCCTAGGGGCTATCTTTGAAACAATGACCGCCGCGGGCAATCCCCGCTTCGCGTGCTGCTCCATCTCCTCTTTTGTCCTCCAATACATTATCTTCTCCTCTCGTCGGTTTTGAATTTACGCTTAGCGTATGCCAACGAGACAGCGCAAACAAATCTTCTAGAGCTTTGCGGTTGCCGTAATTCCGCAAACTCTTTTTACATAGGAATCGCGTTATGCGATCCCTCTTTCCGACACTAACAAAATTATTTCTAACACTCTTAATGTCGGAGAAGAGGAATAACATTGCAGTCTGCCCTTCAATTTCTTTCAGGACATATTGTTCTGCGTTATCCTAACTTCTCTATTTAATTGTCAAGGAGCTTGTATGAAACTTCCGTATCACACATCTATAGTATATCATACTCTGTTTCCACTGTCAAGCACTCTTTTCTATTTTTTATATAGCCAATATGTGGCTTAAAATAAGGATATTTATACAGCTTTAAGTTTATGTAATCATGTATAGCCATATGTCTAAACCCAATAATCTGTTTCCATGGTAAATCTATTTTTTTCCTAGTTTCTATCCGCGTAAGACTGGAGATATTTTTTCTTTAACTTCACTTATTTGCATAATACTAATAACCACTATAGCACATTTTTGATATAATTACTTTATGAGAAAAACTTTGTATGCTTCTAAAAAATCAGTCTCTTACACCGGCTGGTGGAAACATGCACGCCCATTCGGGAAACGCTCAGTCAATAAAAGCGAACGCAAAGGTTTTAAAATGATAGCTTCTAAGAATCCCGAAACAGGTTGACGTTATCGATCCAAGAACCAAGTATTTTTAAATTACTTCCCTCCTGTTCTAGCTTCAATGATAGTGAGAGCAACATTTGCGGGCACGATGGCATAATGGTCGAATTCCATAGTAGAAGAACCTCGACCTTCGGTCATAGAGCGGAGAGAAGTAACATAACCGAACATTTCTGAGAGAGGCACCTTAGCTCGCACCACCTTAAGTTCACCTCGATCTTCCATGGCTTCAATCTGTCCGCGCTTACCCGAGAGATTGCCCGTAATATCACCCATGAATCTCTCTGGCATCACTACTTCCACTTTCATAATAGGTTCAAGAATGACTGGTTTAGCGCGTCTTGCCGCTTCTTGGAAGGCCTGCGAAGCGGCAATTTTGTAGGCAATTTCTGAAGAGTCTACATCGTGATACGAACCATAATTCAGTTCAGCAGAAACATCTGTCATCTTGTAACCGGCAACAATTCCCCTGTCCATCGCTTCCCTGATACCCTTCTCAACGGCTGGGATAAATTCTTGCGGGATGACTCCGCCTTTAATAGCATCAATAAACTCAAATCCCGGTTCGCGATGGGCGTTTTTCGGTACTTTCGCTTCCGGATCATATTTGGGCAAAGGCTTAATTTTAATCTTGACATGTCCATATTGGCCCTTACCTCCGGTCTGCTTGATATATTTATTCTCTACCTCCGCTTCGCTTGTGATGGTCTCCTTGTATGCTACTTGTGGCTTGCCGACATTAGCTTCGACGGAAAATTCGCGCTTCATACGATCCACGATAATTTCAAGATGAAGTTCACCCATACCCATGATAACTGTCTCACCCGTTTCCTGGTCTGATTTGATTTTGAAAGTCGGGTCTTCATCCGAGAGACGTTTGAGGGCCATACCCATTTTTTCTTGGTCGGCTTTGGTTTTCGGCTCGATGCGAAGCGAAATAACAGGTTCCGGAAAAGTGATTCGATCGAGAATAATAGGATTCGATTCATCCGAGAAAGTGTGCGAGGTCTTGGCATTCTTAAGACCAACCGCGGCGGCTATTTCTCCGGCAAAAACTTTTTTTACTTCTTCTCTTTGATTGGCCTGTAGACGAACTATCCGACCCAGGCGCTCCTTCTCACCAGTGGTTGAATTGTATAGGTAGGTACCTGATTCCACTGTGCCCGAGTAAACACGAAAGAACGTTAATTGTCCAACAAACGGATCGGATTGAAGTTTAAACGCAAGCGCCGAGAAGGGTTCTGTGTCCGAAGCGTGGCGCTCTACTTCTTCCCCGGTACGAGGATCGATACCTTTAATAGCCGGGATGTCCAAAGGTGACGGTAAAAAATCCACAACCGCGTCAAGCACAAGTTGGACACCCTTGTTCTTCAGAGCCGAACCGACAAAAACCGGAAAAATTTTATTGGCGATAACTGCCTGGCGCAAAGCTGATTTCAACACATCGAGAGCAATGTCTTTGCCCTCGAGATAATCGTTGATTAAAGTATCGTCGCCTTCTGCTATTTTCTCCACCAGTTCAGCGCGATATTTCTCCGCCTCGGCGCGAAGATTACCCGGAATATCTTTTTCAATCACCAAATTGCCCATGTTACCCTCAAAGTAATACGCCTTCATCCTAAGCAAATCTATTACACCTTCATGTTTAGCTTCCTCCCCTATGGGAATCTGCATACGAACCGCTTGTTTAGAAAGCCGATCAAGAATGGATTTATATGAGCGTTCAAAAGAGGCACCGGTGCGATCGAGTTTATTGACGAAACAGATGCGGGGTACTTGCGCTTCTTCGGCATAACGCCAGTTGGTCTCAGATTGTGGTTCAACGCCGGCCACACCGTCAAAAACAACTACTGCACCGTCAAGCACTCGAAGTGAACGCTTTACTTCTACCGTAAAATCAATGTGACCCGGAGTATCGATAATGTTGAAACGCGTCCCCTTCCAAAAACAAGTAATGGCCGCGGCGGTGATGGTAATACCACGCTCGCGTTCCTGCTCCATCCAGTCGGTGGTGGTATCACCTTCATGTACTTCTCCTATGTCATGTTGTGCGCCGGTGTAATAAAGCACTCTCTCGGAAGTAGTGGTCTTGCCGGCATCAATGTGAGCAATGATTCCAAAGTTCCTGACTCGTTCCAACGGATAATCTCTGTTCATAATTATTTAGTTCTACCCTTCGACAAGCTCAGGGTGATTTGCTTCGCAAATCACCAGGCGAAATGAGCAAATGCTTTGTTAGCTTCCGCCATTTTATGAGTGTTCTCACGTTTTTTAACAGCGTCACCTTCGTTATTGGAGGCGGCGATAATTTCTTCCGCGAGCTTTACATGCATAGGTTTGCCCTTCTTGGCGCGCGCAGCGTCAATAATCCATTTCATTGAGAGAAATTGACGGCGTTCCGGACGTACTTCACGAGGAATTTGATAATTGGCTCCGCCGACACGCCTTGATCGTACTTCCATAGTCGGACCGGTATTTTTAAGCGCGGATTCGAAAATTTCCAGAGGATTTGGATTCTTGGTTTTTTCCTTGATATCCTTGAAGGACTCGTAAACAATCTTTCTGGCAGTCGCCTTCTTGCCACGTTCCATGCAGTAATTGATAAACTTCGTCACCTTCTCGGAATCATAGGCGTAGTCGGGCTGAATTTTAGCTTTAGTTTTTATTTTTCTTCTCATTCTATCTACTATTTACTTCCCCTTTGGTTTCTTGGCTCCATATTGACTCCTGGCTTGTTTTCTATTTTCAACACCCGTAGCATCCAACACCCCGCGCACAATCGTATAGCGCAAACCGACATCCTTAACACGGCCGCCTCGCAGGAGAACTACGGAGTGTTCTTGTAAATTGTGGCCAATGCCGGGGATGTAGGCGGTCACTTCCATGCCATTGGTCAGGCGAACTCTGGCAATTTTTCTGATGGCGGAGTTCGGTTTTTTGGGAGTTTTGGTTGTGACTTTAGTAGCCACTCCTCGCTTGAAGGGAGCGTTAAAAAATACCGGACGATTCTTAATGGTATTGAAACCGCGCGTCAAAGCAATCGCTTTGGTTTTGCGAGCAATCTTTTTCCTTTTGTGTCTAATAAGTTGGTTAATTGTGGACATTTGGGAAGCTGTTAGCTACTAGGTTCTAGCTGTCAGCTTTAGGGTTGAACTTTACTAAAAAGTATGATTGATTGCAAGCTAGAAGCAAGAAGCTAAAACCTAGAAGCTAATACCGGTAATCAGCTGGAAAAGCAGAACAATGACCGGAAAAATAAATTGCCATAGGAAGAAAATAAAAAAGAGAACGAGGATTAAACCGTATCTTTCGAAAAATCCTCTGATTTGGCGCGACTTATCCGGGAAGAAAGCAAAAATCAGCTTAGAGCCGTCAAGGGGCGGTATGGGCACAAGATTGAAAATAGCGAGGAGAATATTAATGAAAACTATCAGGGATACGATTTCGATAAAAGCTGGATTAGTTTCACTTACAATACCAATGCGTAACAATAAACCAAATAAAAGCGCCAGAAAAATATTGGAGGCCGGACCGGCAGAGGCCACAATCGCTTCCGACCATCTTCCGGGTTTGAGATTGTAAGGATTATAGGGTACCGGTTTCGCCCAGCCCAAAATGATACCTACTTTAGATACATAAAGTAGAAGAGGCACCAAAAACGAACCGACGAAGTCAAGGTGTTTGAAAGGGTTAAGCGTCAGACGACCTTGATACCTTGCCGTCTGGTCACCTAGGAAACTTGCGGCATAGCCATGCGAAACTTCATGGATGACCACAGACATAACGAGAACGGCGATCTGAAAGATAAAATCTACTTGCATTTGCGCATTATATCATGTAAATTGGCTAAATTATGCCGAGAATTTGCCCCATAAATAAAAAGGGTTCGAAGATGGGCGGAGGATATTCCAACCGCACCCGCGCTACCCAATTTAACCCCACTGGGTCTGTCCGCAAGTACCCCAATCTCCAGAAAAAGCGCATCTATGTGCCGGAACTTAAGAAGACTATCACTCTCATCCTCTCCACTCGAGCTATCAAAACTATCAACAAGCGTGGCGCCCACAGCGTCCTCAAAAAAGCCGGGGTTATTTAAATTCCAAAGTTTTGCCATCCGTTTCGAATTTAAGAGTGCCGGATTCGGCGGTACTGACAATCTTAGCACCAACACTTTCTAAAATATCGAGAACCTCTTTGTGGGGATGACCATAGGTATTATCTTTACTGGCGGAGATAACGGCATATTCAGGAGAAACTGTTTGCGCATAAGAAAGAGAAGTAGATGTGCGCGAACCATGATGACCGGCTTTCAAAACATCGGAATCAAGGAGATTTTGGTCTAAATTAAGTAAAACATTTTCTATTCTTATAGGCGAATCACCAGTCAGCAAGAAAGATTTATCTCCATAGACAAGTCTCGCCACTATTGAAGCACTATTTGTTTCCCAATTAGAGACATCCTGATCACGGAGAGGGAAAAGTATCTGAAGTTTTGCCCCATCGCCGAAATTAATGACCATTCCTCTCTTCGCCAAAAGTCTCGGAATATTATTCTCTTCTACTCTCTTTCTCAGCTCATCATCAATGACGTTTTCTGATTCCACTCCCGGTTCGAGAAACATTCCAACTTCATAACGACTCACTACTTCGGGCAAACCTCCAATATGATCTTTGTCCGGGTGAGTTTCCACTATTATATCTATGCGTTTATCGGCGAAGGGTAAAATTTTCCCGAGTTCACTTAGAACTTTTCTGTTTGCTCCGCCATCAACAAGCACTCTGCCATGTTGGGGTGAATCTACAAAGATTGCATCACCTTGGCCGATGTCCAGAAAATAAACAGTCAGAATGTTCCCCGGTCGTCTTTGGTAAACCGCAAGCCAGACAAAAATATTTGAGAGAATTAGAATACTGACCACTATCTCTCTGGAGTTCTTTCTTATAAAATCCATACTTTATAGTATAATGTTTTTATGACTAAAATATTTGAAGAAAAGAAATTCAATATTCCGAAACTTAAGGGTATAAGCGAGAAAACAATTGAAGAACACCTGAAGCTCTATGCGGGTTATGTAAAGAATGCCAACGAGTTACTCCAGGCGAAAAATTATAATCGTCGCTTCCCATTTGAATTTAATGGTATGAGAAACCATGAAATTTATTTCGCGCATTTCGAGGGTGGACCGCAACCATTTTCAAGCGAAGGTGAGCTCGCCAAAGCTGGCTTCGACCTTGAGAAATTCAAAATCATGGCACTCACGCGCGGGGTGGGTTGGGCTATTGTGTATCATGATGAGGCGTCAAAACAACTTTTAAACACTTGGGTGGACGAGCATCACTTGGGCCATCTTGTGGGACTCTCGCCAATTCTCGTCCTCGATATGTGGGAACATGCGTATTTTATTGACTATACTCCCGGAGAAAAAAAGCAATATGTCGAGGCTTTTTTCGAAAATCTCAATTGGCAGAATGTGGAACAAAATTTCGCGAACGCCGTACAAAAATAATAATCGAGAAATAAATCAGGACAACAAACCACCAGGGTACGGGCGGAACAGTAATGGACGCGAAAGAAAGAGATCCGAAATAGTGAGTAACTCCAAGAATCCAGGCCAACAAAAGATACGTTGCATATGAGAACGGCAGTGCTAAGGTGAAATGCGCATATGCGATAAGTGAAGCAATGAAACCCGTAAGCATAGTATAAGGAATGAAAAGTAGGATAAGGATATTGGCTGGAAGCGAGACTAGAGAAACATTACCCATAGAATAAACGAGGAGAGGCAGAACTGTGATTTGAGTTGCAAGAGTGGCAGAAACTATGCTGCGTAGCCCCCATTTCTCCGGCACTCGGCTTAAATATTTCTCGATTATCGGAGTAACAAATATAAGCCCGCATGTAGCGAGAAAAGAAAGTTGGAAGGATGGATCAAATACTAAAATTTTTGGATTATGAAGAAGCATCAGGAAGGCGGCGACAAGAAGTGCCCGTGACGCTGAAAAATTTCTTCCCAACTTCTTCGCAAGAACAACAACAAGTACCATGAGTGCTGCGCGAACTACTGTGGCCTGCGCTCCCGTCATAATAACAAATAAGATGATGCCAACAACAGAAAAAGCGACACTTCTAAATATCGTTTTAATAAACTCGGCGATAATCGTAATGTTATAGCCAGAAAGCACCACAATATGTATCACTCCCGCACGTCGAAATTCTTCAAGAATATCTTTCGGCATCGTCTCTTTGCCGGATACAATGAGACCAGAAAGAAGACTGGCGTACGGTTCCGCTAAAATTTCTTTGGTCTTATCGACGAAACTTCTTTTTAGTCTAAAGAGCGCCTGCTTTATAAGATTACCGTGGCCACGAGAGAGCACTTCAACTTGCGCGAAATTCCAAGTGTAATAAATATCATCTTTAGATAGGTATTTGCCGTAATCAAACGATCGGCCACTATTTTCATCATCTATGATACCCGGCTCTTGAAGCTGCCCATTTACCTCTACTCTATCTCCATATTGGACAGGACTATATAAATCCGTGTTCACCAAAACCTTTTCTCCATTATCCGACCGCAAAACAAAACGGGTGACATTTTCCTTTTGTTCCGGCTCATTCACTACAACACCGGTAGACGAAGGAGTGAGCGGCTCATGAAAATCTTTTATAGAGTAACGCAGGGCGCCCAAACCGAAGGACAAAAACACGAGAGCAAGAAACAAAACTTCCCTATTTATTTTCTTACTCCAAATTCTCTCTGCAAGAAGTATGATTAAACCAACAATTACACTAAAAACATTCACTAGCGGTACGATGAAAACAAAAGAAGAAACCAAAATACCTAGAATGAAACCGAAAATGAAAATAAATATACTATTTGTATTTGTCTTTTGGTCCATTATAGAGAACAGGGTCAAGATTATCGGCAAGGGTGGTGGCAATCTCATCCGCGCGTTCATTTAGAGGTATTCCGGCATGTCCCGCCACATATTTCCATTCAACCTGCCTGCCGGCAGGCAGGTATTTTTCCACTTTTTTAGTCGCGCGAAGAAGTTCTTGCCATAGGTCTTGATTTAACACTGGCTTTCTCTTCGCGGTTCTCCAACCTTTCTTTTGCCATCTATGTATCCATTCTGTAATACCCTTCATCACGTATTCAGAGTCGGTATAAATCTGAATGGGTTTCTTTGAAAATTGAGAATTGAAAATTGTAAATTCAAGCGAGCGAATGCATGCGGTCAACTCCATTTTATTGTTTGTGGTATGATCTTCTCTCCCACCAATTTCCGTTACCCATTCTTTATTTTTTTGAAAATTGGAAATTGAAAATTGAGAATTATCATCGAAGACGATCACTGCTCCCCATCCTCCCGGCCCAGGATTCCCGCGTGACGCTCCGTCTGTGTATATCGTAATCATAGAAACCAATATAGCATGCCCTAACTTAATGTGATAAAGTGTGATTATGAAAAAGATTAGTCTGCAAACTATCGTTTGGAAAGAAGGCAAGCATTGGGTAGCACAGTGTCTTAATATTGATATTTCAAGTTTCGGTAGTACCCAAAAACAGGCTATGGCTAATGTGAAAGAGGCTCTTGAACTCTATTTTGAAGATAGAAACGCTAGAGAGTGTGTACCAAAAGTAAAATCTGCGACTATCAGAAGCACTTTGCTTCAGTATGCCTAGACTTCATTCTTCTAAAAAAATCATCAAGGCCTTGAAGGAAAACGGATTTGACATTATCTCTCAAAAAGGTAGCCACATTAAGTTAGTTTCCAGACAGAAAAAGCTCGTCGTTATCGTACCGGCAAATAGAAAAGAAATCCCGATGGGAACCTTTTATTCAATTTTGCGACAGTCCAAACTTTCAAAAGAACATTTCGAATAGTTCCTATAACAGGAACTTGTTTAACAGGAAAGGGCTTATGTTTATCGTCTGAAGTTGTACCGCAATAATTTTATCTTCGTGTAGATGTGGCATAATAAATCAATGCATTGGGCCACCAATAATCAAAAATATCAATATCACTAAAGCAAACGGCCAACTTAATGTCATTAGTGCTACTTGAGAATATGAATAAGCACCCAGGAAAAGTAAATAGGTTGCATATATAAAAACAACGAGAAGATAGACAATAATTAAAGAATAATATATTTTCTTTTTATTCATATTTTTAATCCCTCTATCGCTTTTTTAATAGTGCTCTCCCTGTAGATGTTAACAGATTCAAGAGTCTAGGAGAACTTACGGCAGAGATATATAAATCCATCTACTACTACAACTACAAACACATTCACACCTCACTTAAAATGTCTCCGAAGAACTTTACTCTGAAATTTGCGCTTAAAGAAGAGATCAAATACAATACTAACATAAAGGAACTAAATGTCTAAGAAAATGGGCACCTCTCAGTGTGGTCATAGCGAGGAATGACCTAGTTTTAAGTCCCTTTTCGCTATGACCACTCGCAAGTCTTAGCCAAGAGCTTTGCTTACTATCATACACCTAAAAAGGTTGTATGTCAACAATACGAAGACGCAGTTCGGGACGATTGCGAAAATAGGATTTTTCTAAATGAGCAAGAAGATTAATGCGCAAACCGGGAGTAAGAGGAAGAGGGTAAGAATCCGGGCTCGTGAAAAAAGAAATAGCCTTTATCTCTCTGTTCCCACCGTTGAATGTAATCTCCAAATGATTACCTTCTTTACCAAACTTTTTTACCGATTTTATTTCCGCTTTTGGAATTTTAAAAATTGGTTTTTTATTTCCCATACCAAATGGCGCAAATTGAGAAATCATATTCCAGAGATTTTCTCCAATATCATTCAAATTTATATCGAGTAAAGAAATATCGGTACTTGGAAGCCCAGCCTCCAAACTTGATAAAGCTTTAGACAATCTCTCTTCGAGAGTCGTGAGACTTTCGAGAGTAACAGAGAATCCACCAGCTCCAGTATGTCCGCCAAACTTTACGAAAACATCGCTTGTGGCGCTCATCAGAGCGAAAAGATCATAACCGTTGTAGGAACGACAAGAACCCTTGAGGGTCCCATCCCCGCTTCTACCCCAGACAAAAGCCGGTCTTTGATACTCTTCAACAAGCGAATTGGCGACCAGACCGAGAAGGGCCGGCCGCCATTCCGGATTACCAATTACGATAACATCGGCAATTTCAGAACGACCTGTAAGCCGAGATTTAGCTTCTTTGACGACACTCGCGACTACCCCCTTGCGTTCATTGTTTATCTGCTCCAAATGGAGAGCCAGTCTTTCCGCTTCGTTATAATCTTTCGTTCTTAAAAGTTTAAAAGCGTCTTCTGGTACACCCATACGTGAGGCAGCGTTAATCCGCGGGGTGATCATAAAAGTAACATCGTCCTCCGAAACGGTACTTTGATCAAGATTCATTTTTTTGAAAAGCGCGGAGAGCCCCGGTCGGGGAGACTTGCGCAAGACTGAAAGTCCGAAACGAGCCAGAATTCTATTCTCACCGAGAAGCGGCACCATATCCGAAAGAGTGGCAACAGCCACCATGTCAAGAGACCATTTCTCCATGCCGTCTTTGACCCCGAAAGTTTCCTTGGCTACAACAGCCTGTACCAACTTGAACGCGACTGCCGCACCACAGAGTCCTTTGAATGGATAGTCTGAGTCGTCCCTATTCTGATTGACGATGGCGTAGGCATCGGGCAGAACGGGGTTCGGTTTGTGGTGGTCGGTGATGATGACATCAATGCCGTTCTCATTAGCAAGCGCCACTTCTTCCGTATCAGCAATACCACAATCGATGGTGATAATAAGTTTGGCGCCACGCGTGGCGATTTCTTCTATGGCGTCCCGATTAAGACCGAAACCTTCGTCATGCCTGTGAGGAATATAGAAAGAAATGTTGTCATATTTTATTCGCGCAAAGAAATCAGAAAGTACCACTGCCCCCGGCAAACCATCGCAATCATAATCAGAAAAAACAACAATATGTTCGTTATCTTTAATTGCTCTGATCACCCTATCGCGGGCCTTTTCCATATCGGGTAATGCGAGCGGATTGTGGAGTTTCTCGTAGTCTGGATTTAGAAAATCTTCTTGTTCATCAAGAGTAACGCCGCGCTCTTTGAGCATGGCTTCAAACAGTTCCGGAAAATATTGCATTGGACTATTCTAACATGCGTATTAAGATAGACCTTATGAAAGGTAATGGCATGATTGAGGGAATAATTATTTTGATCATTCTCATTGTCATTATGTTTATTGCCCCAAAAGGAAACCGGAACCCCACAGCTAACCCCTCTAATATTTCAGAAAACACAAATTCTAGCGAAGACAACACCATCACGCCAAAATCATCTTACGCGGAAATTATCTCCTTAAGTTCCGGCAGTGCATCATACGCTTATCAGCCGTATGAAGAATACATCACCATATATAACAGAGGAAGGGAATCTGTAAATATTACCGGCTGGAAACTAAAAAACGGTAAAGATAAGCGCGCGTATGATTTGGGTGGCGCCCTTAGATATTTTCCTGCGGATATCGCCATTATTGGCCAAGCAGCACCTTTCATCCCGCCTAATGGTTCCAGCAAATTGCAAGATATAATACTTAAACCAGGGGCAACCGCCATTCTCACCACCGGCTCAATCAGCTCCCAATTACCGTACAAGATCGTAAGTTTCAGAGAAAATATTTGTTCGGGTTATTTAGAAGATTTGTCTGAATATACTTTCACTCCGCCCCTTACTCGTAATTGCCCCAGACCAGCAGAAGAGCCGGGAGTGAGCAATCTTGATACGGAATGTCGACAGTTCATCGAGAGGATGGGTTCCTGTCATACGCTCAAATTCAATACTTTGGATAAAGATGGAGACATTTGTCACAATTGCGTGGACAATAAATTACTTTCAAGTTCTTGCGTCGCGTTTATAAAGAATCATTTCAATTACGGTTCTTGTCTCGCCAATCACGTCAACGATTCAGACTTTTCCAATGACACGTGGCGGATATTTCTCGGCCAGGGATGGGAAATGTGGGCTAACAAATATGAAACTATTTCTCTCCTTGATCAATTTGATCGGCTTGTGACAGAAAAGACTTACTAAAATAAAATGGATGATCCCAATTGTATCTTTTGCAAAATAGTTAAAGCAGAAATCCCTTCATATAAAGTGTACGAGGATGAAAATTTTCTGGCCTTTCTGGATATCAACCCGCAATCTCCAGGCCATACTCAAGTCATTACAAAAAAACATTGCCGATGGGTTTGGGACGTTCCCAATGCCGGGGAATACTTTGAGGTAGTCAAAAAAATCGCCAAAGCACAGCAAAAAGCGTTTGAAACAGACTTTATCCTTTCAAAAATAATCGGCGATGAAGTAGCGCACGCGCACATTTGGGTCTTTCCTGGAATCAAGGACGGCAACCCGCCTTCGCAGAGCTTCGGCGAGGCAAGCGCAAAAGATTTTGAAGGGAACGCCCAAAAAATTCGAAAAGCTATTTCTTAGACAGAGCTTCTATGCCGGGCAAGGTGCCGGTCGCCAGAAAATCCAACATGGCACCTCCGCCCGTTGAGACAAAAGAATATTTATCCCAGACATTTAATTCTTGTATGGCGGTCAGAGTATCCCCTCCTCCGACAATAGACTTGTGTTCGAATTCGGAAATCATTTTTGCCAATTGCAGAGTTGCTACTTTGTAACCAAGTTCATAAAAACCGAGAGGACCGTTCCATAAGATTAATTTTGCCGCCGTTATTTTTGATTTCAACTTCTCTATTGTAATAGGTCCCGCATCTATAATTTTATTATTAACCACAATAGTATCTTCTGGCAAAAGAATCTTTTTTGTCTCCAACAATTTAGATAATCCAAATTCCCCATCGTCCACCAGAGAATCTCCGACATCTACACCCTGTATTTTTAGAAAATTATTTGCTAAAGCCCCACCGACAAAAATCTCATCAGCAATATGCACAAACTTTTCCAAGAGCGGCAGTTTAGTTCTAAATTTGGCTCCGCCCAGGATAAAAAGAAAGGGTCGTTTGGGATAAAAAGTGCGAGAAAGTTCTTTAATTTCGCGAGCAAATTGCAAACCAATAAAACTCGGCAGAAACTTAGGAACACTCACGATAGAAGCATGTTCGCGATGTGACGCAGAAAAAGCCTCGTTCACATAAATATCCGCCTTGGAAGCCAACTCTCTGGCAAACTTTTCCGAATTACTTTTTTCACCGGGATTATCGCGCAAATTCGCGAGAAGTTTCATACCTTTCGGCACGTATGTCTTAAGAGAATCAATTGATGCGTCCTTCGACTCTAAATGGGTGGCGACGTTTACTTTCGCGCCCGCGTTTTCCAAATATTCGAGAGTCGGTAAAGATTTTTTAATACGAAAATCATCAACCACTTTGCCGTTTTCTATCGGTACATTCCAATCCACCCGGACCAAAATTCGCTTGCCCTTCAGATTTCCTGATTCAAGAATGGATTTCATTTCAGTAGAAGCTGACTAATGATCAAATAAGAGACCTGGCTATAGCCTCCAAACTTTTAGCATTCAAAGAAGCGTGTCCAACCAAAAATCCTTTAATGCCTGTTTCTCCAAAAAGCGCGCCGGCATTAGCCGGCTCAACAGAGCCACCGTATAAAATAGAAATGCGTTCAGCTATGTGGCGACCGAACATGTCAGTGAGAACTTTTTTGATAAATATTACTGACTGTGAGAGGTCCGCGGGCATCATGGCGTCCTGAGCGCGTCCGCCTATGGCCCAAACGGGTTCGTAGGCAATCATTATATTAGAAACATCGGCTTTCCGATTCAGACCAGCTAGCGAAGACTTGAGTTCATCACGCAAAAATTCAAAATGCTCTCCGTCTTGATCTCGGGATATCTCGCCGATGCAAACGAGAGAAATAATACCCGAACGAAGAGCCACTTTTATTTTCTGCGAAACCATTTCATTCGTTTCCCCCATGGCTCGCCGCTCGCTATGGCCGATGATAGCGAGTTTTGTCCCGAAACTTTTCAAAATATCCGGAGTGATTTGTCCCGTATAAGTCCCGCTGACTTGAGAAAAAACATCCTGCGAGGCTAGATGAAAAAAACCACCCGAACGTTTGGAAAACAATTCAAAGTAAGCCAACGGTGGAGCGAGAAAAAAAGAAAATTTCTTATAAAGCGCGGCGTTTTTAGCAAACTGCCCAAGAAGCGTCCTCGCTTCCGCAAGCGAACCGGGATGATTCTTCCAATTTGCCACCAGAATAGGCTTAGCCATGGGTTCTATTCTACTCTATTTCTTTCCAATTCAGAATCTCATATCCCCCGCCCGGGCCACTGGAAAAATGACTGTTGGCAAGCCCGGATTCATAAGTAACGGTTGCGAAATTATTAATTTCGAGCTTGTAAGCTATAACTTCTTTAAGCGCAGCGCTGTTGTTGATCTCAATTTCGCCTTCGCCGGCATAAAGGATCGCAGTGGCGGAATTATTGGATGTTTTAATCGCATTGGAACCCATTTCTTTTTGCGAAAGAAGCATAACGTAACTGTTCGCGGAACCCGAACCCAAGGCTTGGGCGGAATTGGACAGCTCAATGTAACCCGCGGTTGCGCTTTCATCTACACCGGCCATGACCACGCCGCTTGAATTGCCGTAGCTTGGATCTAACTTCAATATTGCGCTATTACTAAGTTTGATATCGCCCGTGACCCAAAGAGTGCCGGTCACTACAAGTATCGCCGTATTACTTAGAATTAAATCACCGTTGATTTTTTTAGGACCCAGACTTCTAGTGCCGCTAGCGTAAATTTGATCACCAACCACTCCGCCTGCCTCCGCCTCCGCTTCCCACGCGTCAATCTGGGCATCCGAGATCGGCAGAGATAAAACATCCGCTGGCACAAAAGCGTCGGGATTGGGAACGGTCGCGGCTCCATTCACAATGCAATTCGACTTTGTATCATATTTAGCCGTACCTCCAATCGTGCAGTTGGAAATAGAATCAGCCACAACATTGCCAGTAACGGTCGTATTTTGAAGCACAGCGTGAGTAGCATTGCCTCCGACAGTGGAATTTCCTCTGATGGTGCGAGACCAGGCGTCACCGTCGATATCCATGCCATCAATAACGCCGGTGGGTCCGGAAGCAATGGCCGTACCTTGAATTCTGGCCGAATTAGTGCCAATGATATTTCCATCTGAATAAACGTTGCCGATAATTCTGGCCGAGTTGCTCATCTCTAGCCCGCCTTGTCCGACTTGGACTCCGTAATGAAAAGCTATTCCAACTCCCAGTAAAAGATCGGTTTCAACTTTCCGCACGGCCCCTCCGACTTCTCCTATGGCGACAATTTGTTTACCTTCATCAGTGTCGGCCGTAATTGTCGTGACCGTGCTTCCGGATAAATTAAGGACTTCGGTAGCGGAAACCGGTTGGCCGGTTTTTAATCTATAAACCACATCTTCAATTCCGGCTTCTGCTAAGAAATAACTCTGGCGCGACAGGAGCATTTGAGATATTATTCTTTGCTGTTTAAGAATTGGACCAATTAAACCAAAAATTATCGTAACAGATACTACCAAAAATAGAATAGTCGCTACCATCATTGCTTGTCCAGAGTCTAATCGCGAGTTTTCCATAATTATCGTAAAATTGCCGACGAATAAAACTTCTCGGAGCGATAATAAGTGCTTGTGCCGCTTTCAATAGTTATCTCGGTTTTGATACCAAGGGCATCAGAACTGGAAAAGGGATAGAAAATTAAACTGCTGACCCGAGCACCTGACTGAGAAAGAGCGCCTGTATCCACTCCGTTTTCAGAAAGCATAAGCGTTCCGGAAGAGAGATAAAATACAACCGTACGCGGATTGCCAAGTAAATCAATGCCTTCGAGAACAAGTTCGCCGGGGTCCGAACCCAGAATACTTAAACCAATATTGACACTTTCTGCCTGCCGCAACTCTCTCGCCAAGCGCTCGGTACTCATCATCGCTGAAGTTTCAATATTTCTGAGAGCATTAATAATCCGCCCCGAATGAACTATGGAAATGACCGCGTTCATAATGACCACAAGCATCAGAACTAAAATAGCAATATAGATAAGCATTTCCAAAATGGTAAACCCCTCGGTCAGAGACCTGCGGACAAAACCGCGATGTTTAGATGAGTATGCCATTTTAAACATCTGATAAATTAGTGAGATAAGTAGAAATGGATTTTGTCGTAGTCGCCCCTCTATTCGACCAAGAGACATTGGATACGAGTAACAAAGTATCCGGATCAAGAGTCCCCCCTGAAGAAATAATGTCTCCGGAAGAATCTCGATAGACTGCCGAAAGTGTGATGGTTCTTTCAAAAGTATCGTCTATCCAAATATTATCGGCGGTTACTTGCCAGACGCCAGCATCAAAAACTAAACCGTAATCAACATCAAGAGAAAGCGGCGCAATGTTGGCGCTCCAGGAAGAATCCCGTAGAAATCTCATCACTTCCAGACTCTCTTCTGCAAGTCCCGTCGCCTTGATAACCTCACCATTGGAAAGGGCTGTTTTTAAATAGAGATTGTGTACTCCAAAAAGCGCTAAAAGAAATGCCGAAATAATCGATGTGGCGATAAGCACCTCCACCAGCGTCAAACCCTCATTGGAACTCTTATTGGAATTATTCATACAAACGTTCAATTCAATTCTACTATCCCTGTGGCGCTAATGGTAATGATGCGAAAAGTGACTGGAGAAGATTTAAGAAAAACTTTGATTGTTCCCGTCTGATCCGTATTGCCGGTTAAACGTTTAAAAATTATGCTTGTGCCTCCGCCGGAGAGAGTGATCTCGCCAAACTCCACAAGAGCATGCGGTTTGGTAATGACATTGTCAGGATCGGCCGGCGAGTAAATGGCGCCTTTGAATAAGGTTGCTTGCGAATCTTCAAAATAAACACCGTATTGAGAGTCACCTTTCGAAGACAGGGTAAGCGATCGCGCTTCGTTCAAGATTGAAACAACCAAGTCCGCGCTTTTCTCGAGCGCTTGGGAAGAATTCAGTCTGGAAAATGAAACGGTAATAATGGTAACAACGAGCGCGATAATTGAGACAGCCACCAAAATTTCGATAATAGTAAGACCCCTCGACTTTGCTCGGGGCAAGCCTTTTTGAAAATTGAAAATTGAAAATTGAAAATTTTTCATATGTAGTCCACCAAAGAATATGTGGGTGCAAGCATCGAGATGGCAAAGATACCCACCCCGATACCGATGATAATCATCAGCACTGGCTCAATAATAGTTGAAAGATCTTTAGTCTTTTGGTCCACTTCTTCCTCGTAGTAACTCGCTACGCCCATAAGCATTTCCGAGATTTTGCCGGTTTCCTCGCCGACAGCAACCATTTCGCCGACGAAAAGAGGATAAAGGCGCTCATGCCTGATAAAGACGGCCGACATCGGTTCTCCCTTCTCGATAGCCGTTCGTACCTGTGTCAGGACATCTTTGTAGAGATGATTCTGCAAAACATCAATAGTGACACCAAGAGCCACTATGATTTCCACACCGCTGGAGAGAAGCGAGGAAAGAGTACGAGTCGAGCGAGCGGATTCAAACTCCTTAACCATTTCACCGATAACTGGAATATGCACAGAAACTGTATCCGCAAGATTTCGACCGATTCTCGTCTGGAAAAAGAGAACGAAAGAAATTACAAAAAGCACTGCCCCGGTTAAGACCGCGAGAGTATGTTCAACAAGAAAGTTGCTCAGATAAATCAGAATGCGAGTCGCCAGAGGCAGTTCTACCCCAAGACCCTCAAAGGTGGCAGTTAAAGTCGGTACCATGAAGATAAGAAGTAAAATCGCGATTACAACCATAGCCGAAATAATTACCGCCGGATAAATGAGCGCGCCGCGCACCTTCTTGGCCAGAAGATACGACTTCTCCATTTGGGTAGAGACGATATTAAGCGAACCGGAAACATTGCCGGATTCTTCACCGGCCTTAACCATAGACACAAAAAGATGTGAGAATACTTTCGGCCATCTTTTTAATGACTCCGATAGTGTTTTACCATGACTCACATCCGCTTCAAGATCGAAAAGTAATTTTTTGAACGGTTTGCTCTTTGACTGTTTACCCATGACAGAAAGAGCGCGAGTGACTGGCAGACCGGCTTTCATCATCAGACCAAGATTTTTGGCAAAAGTAATTTTCTGGTGTGTGTTGATATTGCTAAAAATACTGTCCCAAAAAAGCAATACCGATTGATTTCCAACTTCTCGGATAGAAATCACTCTGCCGCCCTCCTCACGAATAACGTTATATATATCTAAACGATTCTTAACCTCAATGGTACGTTCATATATATTACCTTCCTTATCTTTGGCTTTGTATTTGTATAGAGCCATAGGGAGTAATTTCTAATTTAGAATTTAGAATTTAGAATTTTCAATTTTCAATAAATTATCAATGATTCAATTATACAATGAAATAAGAGAATGCGCCGTCACTATTTGCCACGGGAAGAACTTGCAATTTTGGTGAAAATAAAGATCAATCTCGGACTTTCGCAAGAACGGTTCTTGCGAAAGTCCGAGATAGGCGTGTTTGTGTTTCTATTCTTCAATAAAATAACTCTCTACAAAGTCTCGGAACGATTGGGAATTTAAAAAATAGTCAGGGAAATTTTCGGGGTTAATGATATTCTTCTCTATCCTGTCTTTACCAAGATAATCAAGATAGCTAGAATATCGGTATGATTCAAGAAATTTCTTCATGTTGACTGAAGAGTTATTAATTTGATCTTCCCAGTTAGGAAACTCTATCTCCAGAGGATTAATATGAATATATCCAAACAAATGCCTCATGTAATTATCATCGACTCCAATTAACTTTGACTTAAATAACCCACCAAAAAGAGCTCCGGTTCTTTGATATTTAATATTGAAAAACATAGAGTAGCCTACGCCCAACTTTCTCATAAATTTGGTAATACCACCATCGACCTCTTGTCTAATCAGTAAATGAAAGTGGTTAGTCATCAGACACCATGCACCAATTGAAATAATCGGTTCGCCCTTATCCAACAGTAAAATATCACTGAATATTTTGTGTTGCTTATTTAAGATATCATCAAGTCTAAGAGACCTATTTGAGTTCGCAAGATGGAGAAGCATTACAAATCGCTCATAATCTCTCTTCGATTTAAAAATGATTCGTTTATCAATACCTCGATTATATATATGATAATACTCTCCAGTAACAAAATTGTCCTTGCGTAACATTTTTAGAATATAGCAAAAATCTAGATTTTTCGCAAGAACCGTTCTTGCGAGTTACTTGCGAGTTAGTTCTTTGGCTTTGTATTTATAGAGTGCCATATTATTTATAGTGAGTCTGTCGAACTACTCCGAGACAACTCTTAAGACTTCTTCTATAGTGGTAATGCCTTGCGCCGCTTTAAAGATGCCGTCTTCGATCATCGTCATCATTCCTTCCGATTTTGCCTGCTCTTCTATCTCTCCAGCCGTGGCTCCTTTCATAATAAGATTTTTTATGGTCGGCGTTACTCTAAGCACTTCATGTATGCCTATTCGGCTTGAGTACCCGTCTTCAGAATTCTTCCCCGGGTTCGGTTTCCAAAACGGAATTTTGTCAAAATCATCTTTCTTGCCGATAATTTTCTCTTCCCTAAGAAGCGTGAGCATTCTCTCAAGTGAGACGACGCTGCCGAGCGAAGCGAGTGCCGCCTTACTTAGAAAATATTTGGTCTTCGATGCTGAAAGTCTCCTGACCAAACGTTGGGCAACCACAATATCGAGAGTGGAGACGAGCAAGAATGGTTCCGCCTTCATATCCAAAAGTCTCGGGATGGCTCCTGCGGCAGAATTGGTGTGGAGGGTTGAGAACACCAAGTGGCCGGTCAGAGACGCGTTGATAGCGAGCGCCGCGGTTTCGTTGTCGCGAATTTCTCCCACCATGATAATATCGGGGTCTTGGCGCACCAGAGTGCGCAGACCATTGGCGAAAGTAAGGCCGATTTCCGGGCGCACTTGCGTTTGATTGATCCGCGCCATCTGATACTCAACCGGATCTTCAATGGTTGAAATGTTAACACCCGGAGTATTGACAATATCAAGCATGGTGTAGAGAGTGGTGGTCTTGCCGGAACCGGTCGGACCAGTCGCCAGAATCATACCGGTAGTGACTTTCAGGGCTTTATGCAAATCATCAAGACCGCGGCCATGAAATCCGAGACTTTCCAAGGTAAATCCGGAAACAGACTCCCGCAGAAGCCGCATCACCGTCTTCTCGCCATAATAAACGGGTAAAGTGGAAACTCTGAAAGAAACCTTCTCGCCTCCGGCGTCAATTTTAAAACGACCGTCTTGAGGAATCCGCTTTTCATCAAGCCTGAGACTGGAGAGCACTTTGATACGGGCGGTAATACCGGAAGCGGTATTTTTCGGTAGAACCATAGCGTCGCGCAAAATGCCGTCTATGCGATAGCGTACAAGCACCTTATCTTCCTCCGGTTCAATGTGAATGTCAGAAGCATCTTGAATAATGGCGTGCTTCAAGAGAGTATCAACAATGCGAACTACCGGAATATCTTCTGACAATTTTTTCAGCTCATTCTCGGTAATATCTTCACCGCCCGCCTTCTCATTAATTGCTCTGAGCGAATTGGCCTCTTTCTGGATAATGTCGCCAAATTCGGCCTTGAGCGTTTTTTGATAAGAAAGCAGAGCCCATTTCATGGACTCATCGTCCGTCAAACGCGGCAAGATTTTGAGACCGACTTTTTTCTTAACAAAATCAATAGCTGTTAAATCTTCGGTATCGAGCATGGCCACTTCCAGACTGTCATTAATTTTTCTGAAAGCGACGATGTTATGATTTCTGGCAATCGGCTCGGGAATAAGAGAGAGTGTTGAAAAATCGAGTTTTTGGTCTTTAAGATCGACGAAAGGAATCCCAAGAATATAAGCTTGAGTTTTGCGCAAATCATCTTCGGTTAAAATTCCTTTGTTAACGAGCGTCTCCCCGATATTGGTATGCTTTTTCTTAGTCTCACTTTTGGCCAGTTCGATTTCCGACTTCGAGACCAAGCCGGAGTCAATCATAAAACTTTCAAGTTTGTTGTCGTCAATATGCATAATTAACTTTATTGTACCTCACCCGCGCATAAATAGAATCGGGTAATTAAAATTCCTCCAGATTCGGATTGAAGTTAATTTGAACCACGCCGGCCAGACAAGTGGCCGTGACAGAATCCGTATCAGTCACCGTAACGGCAGCCGTCTTCTGGCCAATGGTGCTGTAGACGATACTAAACGGATTGGTGCTGGGTGGAGGACTGATTGGAATATTGGTGCCGCTCCATGAGTAGGTGAGAGGCGGAGTACCTCCGGAGACCGCGGCGGTCCAAGTGACAGTCTGACCCAAAAGCGCCGGTGAGGGAGAAGCTGAACAAGTAGCTGCCATAGGATTGCCCGAGACAACCAGATTAAAACTTGTCTGTTTGCCGAGCGGAGAGCCGGTGACGGTTATTGGGTGGGTGCCTACGGGAGTACTCGGAGAAACAGTAAAGGTAATGACCGAAGTACAAGTCGGCGAGCAGGCTGAGTTTGAGATGGAGTATGAAGTCCCGCCCGGCACACCGGAGAGAGACAGAGTAACCGATTCTGTTGTGCCCGAAGTTAATGCTTTGGTAATGGTATTTTGGGTAAAAGCGTTTCCTGATGTCTTGGTAACATTTGAGGTGCCAGAATTGGAGAGAGAATAGTTGAAGAGTGGCGGTAGAACACAATTCGGAGTGGTGAAAGACACGATACCGAATATTTGACCTTCGTTAAAGAGGTGTCCACCGCTAGCAGTCGGGTCAGAAGAAGCGTAAACCCGATACGACTGTGAGGAATTTTGCGGAACAGGCGGCCACAGAAAACCTTCGGTCGCGCCCAAATAGCATGGGGTGCCTTGTCCTAAATAAAAATTAAAGCGACCGTCTGATACTTGGCTGTCGGCAAAAAAATTCACATATTTGCACCAGCTAGTCGGATTCCATTCATTCGGATCTATAGCGGAAGCGCATCCGGGATCAGTCGGATAATCCGTCAATAAATTGCCGTCATTATCAATACCATCGGAACATGCCAGAGTCCCCATATCTAACCATTCATATTCCACGTTATCAATCGGAGAAGTGCATCCAGGGTCAGCCATATCTATTAAACCGTTATAGTCGGTGTAGTTTCCGTCGTCATCAAGACCCGGATCATCAATTCCATTGGAACACTGCGGTTTGTCTCTAGTTTCAATATTAATGCCCGGTCCGCCTATGCATCCCGGGTCGGCTGGATAATCTCTAAAACCATCGCTGTCGTTATCAATATTATCACTGCATTGAGCTAGTTGAAGCCCGAGTATGGTTTCACTATCATCTTGTAGGGATGCACACCCTCCATCATCGCCGTCTACATCCCCATCTCCATCATCATCAACTCCATTAGAACATTCTGTTTTGGTTAATCGTTTTTCCGGGTACCAATGAATTCTCGCGGTAACAGTCCCGTCATCATTGCAAATAAATTCGCTATCGTTCACTCCTGAAGATCCGCAAGCCGGGGCCATAAACCCTTCGCCGACTTTTTCTATAAATTTTGAATTAAAAGCCGCCTCGCTTGGTTTGTTGGAAGAAAATAAGAAAACACCCGAAACCACAATCACGCCAAGGATAAAAATCGAGCCCAAGATATGCGGCGAAGAAACTTTCTTCATACACTTATCATACTACGTCTACAAAAATTAATTACATCTCTCTATCCACAGAGTCCGCCTGCGTAGATATGCTCTTTTCCAGATTTGCTTCAATCGCCCGCTTAAAATCCGCAAGGCCTCTTTCTGATTCAACCGGATTATTACCGGGATAAGCGCTCTGCCAATCTTTAAGCAGAAGCATATTCACCGATTCTTTGGCTTTAGTGAATGATTTTCTGGCATTCGCGTATTCTCCTAAATTAAGTTCAGCTACGCCCAAACTATTCCAAAGCCAGGGATTTTTCTCGGCTCGAGCCGCTTTTTTCAGCGCGTCCAGTAAAATTTCTTTGGCTTCTTTATATTTTCCCTCTTTGGCTAAAATCCACGCCAAATCGTTATATCCCGCCCATTCCGAAGGAAACCAAACAACAAAACGCTTAAAATCAATTTCCGCTTCCGCTAATTTCCCAGACGACCCGTAAATCAGCCCTCGGACATAAAGCGAGCGCAGATTTTCGGGATTCGCTTCAAGCTCCTTATTTATTTCTTCTAACGCTTTATCCTTCTCGCCCTTCACAAAATATATGCGGGCCAATTGATAATGCCCCCATAAAATTTTGGGGTCCGCTTTCAGCGCGCGCCTGAATGCCTCCTCGGCTTTTTCCAAATCATAGGCGCCATTGTTAAAA
>Ga0209542_10005569_pt1 | contig 25030 bp, 22 predicted proteins | sample RifCSPhighO2_01_FD_184028 | JGI IMG/M metagenome (GOLD analysis project Ga0209542, IMG submission 184028) | Soil microbial communities from Rifle, Colorado - Rifle CSP2_plank highO2_0.1 (SPAdes) (version 2) | ecosystem: Environmental > Terrestrial > Deep subsurface > Rock core/Sediment ...
GTCGCCATATGGTGCCAGCGTACCGCGTCGTTGTACAACCGGCGCGCCCCCCGCACCGTGTCCAGGACGTATATTTGCCTCATTTCTCAGGCGTTACCCGAGTGCCAAATGTATCTGAACTTATGCAACGTGCGCGGTTGAAAAGGAAACTTGCCCTAAAAATGAGGGTTTTTTAGAATGCCCTCGGCCGCGACGAGGTCCTTTGGGCCTGTTATCTGTATCCATTTTTTTGTGAAAACGGGCTCGAATTGGATACCGAGTCTTTTCGTAGCAGCAACCACCGTCTGCGGGAGACCATACTCGAGACTCCCCTCATGCTTGGGGACGAGTGGGCAAGAGAACAATCGTGTGTCGAGTACGTACAGGTTGGTACTCGCAATACCTGATACCGTGCGGGCGGCATCTTCCTCTTTGCTTTCTATGATGTCGGCGATGGATCCGTTCGTGTCGAGTTGCACACTTCCTGCACGGTGCATTTGCGGAAGTTCTTGTACCAGTAGTTTCCATGAGGACGACTCGGCGATACAGTGCTCCACATCTTCTTTTGCGTAGATATCGTCACCCATCATTATCAGGAAGCGGTCGTGCAAGAGAGGTTGTGCATGCCACAGGGCCCCGGCTGTTCCGTCCATCCTCTCCTGCTCGACATATGAGATACGCTTCTGCCCGTAAAGTGCGCCGAGGTGCTGGCGTATGACATAACCGAGGTACCCAACGATGAGCACGACCTCGTCGATCCGATCCGGAAGGGCGTCAAGTTTGTATTCAAGAAGAGGCTTCCCGGCGACTTCCAGCATCGGCTTTGGAACTGCCGTTGTCAGTTCGTCCATCCTTGTGCCGCGCCCCGCCGCGAGAATCACTGCTTGCATTGTTCGTATCTTATCAGAAACGCAGAAGCCCGCTTGCGCGGGCTTCTGCGAAAACTTCAGGGACCGCCGAGGGCGGACCCCCCCTCTCCTAGAAAGACGTTAGTGACTGTGCGTGATCTCGGAACGAACCCGTTCGATCGTTCGCGCAGCCGCCTCTTTGCCGCCCAAACCAAACGCGAGCCCAAAGCCCAGTGCGAGCGAGACGACGATGCCGGTGAAAAGGGTCTGCACGAACTCCGTCGCGACGCCGAGCTGATTGAGGACCGCAAGCACCGCCGTAATCCAAATCGCGTACTTTGCGACCGTCCCGGCCAGATTACCCGAACGCGAGCCAGCTGCCCGAGCCGAGCCTGCAATGATATTTTTCGCAGCCTCCGCAACAACGGCGGCGAGAACAAGTATCAAGACAGCGACAATGACTTGTGGAAGGTAGAGAAGCACGACCTGCTGAAGGAAGACCGTCACCCGACTGAATCCGAGTATCTCCAGAGATGTCATCAAGAAAACGATAACGACGAACCACTGCACAAGAGTGCCGAGAAACGCCCCGACATTAAGGTTGACCCCGGCTTCACGCGCGGCTTCGTTCACGCCGGCGGCTTTCAGGGCCTCGTCTATGCGCAAAACCTTGGCTACCTGCTCCACGACTCGGTAGAGCACGATACCCACGATCCAGCCGATTATGAAGATGACGGCGGCTGCTAGTATCGAGGGCAAGAACTGCGCGACTGTGTACCACATGTCCGCGAACGAGTTCTGCAAAACACCTGCTGATTGACTGACTATCATAATAACGAGAAATGGCTAGTAATAAATAATAATGGGTTGTTAGGTTTCGACCCCTTGTACACCCAATGATAGCACCCTAGGTTTCCGTGAAGGCCCTGGCAAACGGGCTATGTGGATAGAGCTGGCCAGGTTTTAAGCCAAAAATAGGGCGGAATCTTACAGTACGCGCAATTTGTCGAGCAAAACGACGTGCGGATAATCAAGCGTGTCCCGAATGAGTTTGTCTTGGATGGTAAGCCGGTAGCGGAATTCCGGGGTCGAGAAGGCTGCATAGCGGATCTCGCGGCCTAGAGTCGGCTCCAAAGCACGAACGGCCGAGTCGAGTCGGCTCTCATTAAGACCGTCTGCGGCAACAATAAGGTCGGCGGGACGGGTTGGGTCTCCTACAAAGCTCCCGGAGAGAACTATCGCCGAGAGTCGTCCGGAACGCTTCAGGACGCCCATAATCGCTTTGTAATGGACCGGGGAGACTTCATGAATGAACTTCGATAGCGGGACGGCATACTTCGAAGCCAGGTCGAAGCTCCACGCGTGTTCGTTCTGCTTACCGGTCACGATCCTCTTTGTCTTCCCAACTTGTATCGCAAACTTCGCTTTCTTCACGACCCCCAAGCCCTCAAGTGCCTTTATCTCCTCCGCGGTGGCGGAACTGTTGACGCCGGAGCGTTTCGCCATTTGCGCCACCGTGAAGACCCCGGGCTGATCGAGGACGAAGACGCGTACTATTCGAGCGCGATTATGATTGCCGAGGAACTTACCTAGGAAGTCACCGTTCATGCAGAGATTCTACTCTCACACGAAACGCTGACAAGCCCGATAGAATATGTCAAAACGGCGGCTCAGGGCCGCCGTTTTTAACTGTCTACTATTTGACTCTATTTAAGAGTCACCTTACCACCAGCCGTCGGAGCTACGCTCCTCCTTGAAAACCCACGGTTTTCAACGCGTAGTCCGCCTTTCGGCGGACTCGCTGCTTTCCTTCACGGGAGACCAAGTGTTCTCCCGACCCCACTCGCGCAGGAGTAAGGTTACTTCAAAGTAACCTTACCTCCTGCTTCCTCGATCTTCTTCTTCCACGCTTCCGCGTCCTCCTTCTTGACGTCGGTCTTTAGCATCGCGGGCGCGCTCTCGACGAGGTCCTTCGCCTCCTTGAGACCAAGGGCTAACGCCTCCTTCACGACCTTAATGACCGCTATCTTCTGCTCTCCGGCCGAGGTGAGCTCAACGTTGAATTCAGTCTTCTCCTCCGCCGCCGCTGCCGCCGGACCCGCGGCCGCCACCGCCGTTGCGGAAACTCCCCATTTCGTCTCGATGGCCTTGACCAGGGCGTTGAGCTCAAGAACGGTCATTTTCTCGACCGAATCTATAATGGCCTGTGCCGCCGGTGATATTTGATTTTCATCCATAGGTGTACTGATTATTTTGCTAATTACTGCCCTTTCGTCTTTGCGACCCCGGTAGTAGAACGCTACGCGTTCACTACGGGGCATGCCTCGCTATGCTTTCTGTTTTGCAACTTCACTTAAAGCAATAGCGAAACGTTGTATTGGACTGTTAATGATGTTCGCGAACATGCCGCGCAGTGCCTGCATTCCGGGAATGGTCGCTATCTCCTGCATTGCCGCCTGACCCATGAGCTTGCCTTCGAAGACCCCTCCGAGGATGGTGAGTTTGTCGGTCAGCTTCTTGCCGAACTCGTGAACGAGCCGCGCTGCGACCGTGACATCCTCTCCCCCGCCCGAGGCTATCGCGACTTCGCCTCCGAGCGGAAGCGCGTCGTGTTTAAGACCTAGCTTGTCGAGCGCGCGGCGAATAAGCGTCTTTTTCGCGACAAAGTACGAAACACCGCTCCCGCGAAGCGCGCGACGCATTAATGATTCCTCCGCAACGGTGACTTTCGTAAAGTGTACGAATACCGAAGAGGCGCCATCTTTAAGAGACTTCTCTATCTTCTCGATTATCTCTTCTTTTTGTTTTCTTGTCTTCATTGTTGACAACAAAAAACCTTTAACCAAGGCCCAAGAGTTTCCTCTTTGGAGTTTCGACCTCGGCAGGCGTCTTAATGACTTGAAGGCTTTCGCCACCCGCTTTCTCTGGCCTTGTGCGATGCATAGTACAGGGTTTAAGCCATGCGTCAAATCATTGACTTTTCACCGAAAAATGTTACCGTTTCCCGGTGACGGGGAGGCCAGCTTGAAAGGAAGTTGACCAATGAAGTCACAACTACGTACGTTCGTCTCGACAAAATACTGGCAGATGAGGGCACTGATGGCCCGCGAACCGCATCCTGCTTTCACTTTGGTCGCCGCAATTGCAACGACAACGGTGGTGGCAGGTGCGATAGCGTTCCGTCTGGGCGCTATTTACGGTTAGTCGAGACACATTGATGCGGCACCGGGGGAGTCTCACGAGTTATTTGTGAGTCCCGGTGCCGAGTTTTTTAATCGACCAATGCCTGAAACGCGGCCGCTGTTTGCTTTTGTTCTTCTTGAACGACGGTGTAGGAGCCGACGGCGAAGGTGATGATGAAGCTCACGCTGATGAACGTGAGAAAGCCGAGAAGGAATTTGAAGAACGAACTGGCAGGATTCATTAAGAATAGTATATCGTATTTAGTATATAGTATTTAGTATGTTGCGTAAGCTTCTGTTCGTCTTTTTCTTGGTCCCGACCCTGGCATTTGCAGGAGAAACACAAGCGGGCTTCCCTACGCAGGCCATATGGGTTTCCAAAACTACCGCCGTTGCAGGCGAGACGCTCGTCGTTTCGGCTGTCGTGTACAACGGCAATACGAGCGCGCTCAAGGGTACGTTGGTTTTCACCGACGACGCCGAACGCATCGGTGTGCGGGAGCTCGAGCTTCCCGCAGGCGAGAGCCAGATACATTCCATCGAGTGGAAGCCGAAGGCCGGCGAACATCGGCTCGCGGCGCGGATCGAGGGCACCTCGGCGGCGCTCTCGCAGACCGAAACACCGTCCATCACGGTCGTTGTTGCAGAGCCGCCGCCGCCGTCGAGAGTGCAGCAGACCGTTTCGCAGGCGGCACAAACAGCGGGGAATATCGCTTCCTCTTCTCTCCCGATAGTACTCGGGATTGCCACCAGTATTTTCGATGCTGTCGAACCGTACCGCCAGAAGGGCGTCGAGGAACTGGAGGCGTACGTCGAGAAAACGCGCTCACGCGCGGGCGGCAGCGCGGGCGGCACCGTCGCCGGAACTTCGACATCAAATACTTCAGGTTTTGGGAGTGCGGGAGCGAATGGTGGCGGCTTGGTATCAAACATCGCCCAAGTTGCGGCAGCGGCCGCCCTTTTCGTAATGAGCTCTCTCTACCTCTTCTATCCCCTCCTTGCACTCATCTTTCTCGGCACGCTGTATTTCCTTGCCCGACGTATCAGGCGGCGGCCGGAGTAGCGAGTAGGAAGAGAATGGCGAACAGAATCGCCGTTATCACCGCAAAAGTGGCGAGTGTTTTTGCGAAGAGGTGTATCGCTTCTTTTTTCTCGCCGTCGAGGTACATCAGTGCCGGCTGGAGAAGAAAGAGATATCCCATGACCGCGGCAGATAGCACGAAAAGGGACAACATCGCTATCGGCACGAGCACAGTGTCGGGTCCTCCGGCGAACCTCGACCCAAAAAACATCAGCGAGGCGACGAGTACGATGTAGCCGCTGGCTAATATCGCATTGTGCATTGGGTTCTTGGTCATTCCCTGAGACTAGCACCGGCTACCGAGAGCGGCAAGACACGCAAAAGCCCCTCCTAAAGGGAAGGGGCTTTTGTTTAATTTATAAGGTTGTGTTCGGGCTTTACATTCCGTTCACGACGACTCGGGTCTTCGGACCGAAGTAGCCGGCGGCCGGCGAGATGCCGTTCGCCTTCTGGAACTTGACGAGTGCCGCGCGGGTGAGTCCTCCAAATTTGCTTGTTTCGTTACCAGGAGAGCCCGGACCGCTCGCAGCGATCTGGTAGCCGTGCGTGTTGAGGAAGACCTGGAGCCCCATCACATCGTCTCCCGTCATGCCGATCTCGAGATTACGTGCGAAGGCCGACCTTGCGGGCGGCGCAATGGCGTCGAGCATCGCCTCAAGGCCGGCAGGAGCCGTGCCTCCGAGTGATTTGAGAGTCTGGATGAGCCCGCGGAGCTGGTTGACGAGTGCGACAAGTGCAGGACTCGCTGTCGAAGGCGATGCTGGTGTCGCTGGAGTTGCAGGAGTAGCGGGAGTTGCTGGAGTGGCGGGAGTCGCAGGAGTTGCCGGGGTCGCTGGAGTAGCCGGTGTCGCGCTACTTCCGCCACCACCGCCTCCACCACCACCTCCTCCGCCGCCGCTTCCGGTACCACAGCCTGTGGAACCGGGGGTGATGATCACCGTTGTTGTCGCAGCCGTCGTAGGCACCGTCATCGTCACAATGTTACGATCGGAAGAGCAGGAGAATTCACCGAGCCAGGATGTTCCGGCAGAGAATGAGCTTGAATCCATACTGGGCGCGGTCACGGTAAACGACGAGCCGGGAGCCACGAGGACGGTGAGGTTCGTCGTGTTGACCGTGGTCGAGGCGATAGTCGCGCCCGAACCGGCGATGGTCATGCCGATACTCCCGAGGTTGATGTTCACGCCGGAAGAGAGCGTAACATCGGAAGGTGAATCTGCGGCAAATGCGGCGACAGGAAGAAGAAGCAGGCTTGCCGAGACAAAAGTTAGGAATTTCTTCATGCGTGTTCGCTAGCTAAGCTGATAAATGCTAACGCTAGCAAGAACTAGAGCGGGCAAGAACCGTACGCCCAGAGCAGATACCCGCCCGTAGCGGCACCAGCAAAGGTCGTGGTAGCCGTAAGCGTCGCCGTTGAAAGAGCGAGGCGAACCGGAGTGGCCGTTGAGGTAGCGTAGGTCTGGATGCAGCCCACTTCTACCGTCGATGTGGCAGAGTTAGTCGTTGTGACGGTCACATTACCGCCACCGACCGTAACGTCACCCGCTGTCGCGAAGTTCCCGCTTGCCGCGGTGGTCGTTGCAAAACCGTTGATATTGAGGTTGCCGTAGAGCGATGTCACACCCGTCACGGCGAGCGTGCCCGTTGCGTTTGTATTTCCTACAACTGTTATGTTGCCCGCAGTCGCGAAGTTCCCGCTTGCCGCGGTGGTCGTCGCGTAGCCGTTGATATTCAGGTTGCCGTAGAGCGACGTGACTCCCGTTACAGCGAGCGTGCCCGTTGCGTTTGTATTTCCTACAACTGTTATGTTGCCCGCCGTCGCGAAGTTACCGTTTGCCGCGGTGGTCGTCGCGTAGCCGTTGATATTCAGGTTGCCGTAGAGCGATGTCACGCCCGTCACGGCGAGCGTGCCCGTTGCGTCGATGTTCCCGCCCGTTGCAACGTTCGTGCTTATCGTCGTCGCCGCATGCACTGATGCCACAACGAAGAGGAGCGAGAGGACCACCGCGACAACGATCGGCATTGCCTGTGATCTGCTGAACATTAAAATTCCTTTCATATACAATTATGACTTCTAAATTAGTAATCCTGATAATAAGAAACCGATAACGGTTATTTCGACTCCAACATCTCCGCCATGGGCGGTGGTGTATGAGAGGGATTATACGCCCGAAATAAGGGCTGAATCACTTGTAAAGGCGGCGAGTGTGCATAACTTTCGTGAATGTGGAGGTTGAAAGCTGCCCTACTCCCCTACGGCGCGTGCGAATGCGGGGTCGGTCTCGACGAGTCCCGGAGCTTTGTCCTTTAGGACGGCGACGATCTCCTTGGCGCGAGCGACGTTCCCTGCCAGAAACTCCGCTTTCGCGAGGTCATACATTACGACATAGTCGGTTGGGTTAGAATTCACGACTTCCGCGAGGAAACGCCGGGCGTTTTCCCAATCTTCTACCGTGACGTAGTACCGGGCAGCGCGTTTGGCGGTGTTGTAATCGGGTTTGTAGACGGCGAGCCCCTTATCCGCCCACTCTTTCGCTGTGTCGAACTCTTTCAGTGTCAGATAGAGCGTGGCGATGATGTAGGACGGTTCGGCGAAGTCGGGCACGAGCGCTGAATACTCCGCAAGCCCCTGTATCGCCGCATCGTAATGTTCTTTCTTCGCCGCGCTCAAAGCCGGCAGAGCATCGCCCTTTTTGATCTCGATGTTGGCCAAAAGGTAGCGCGGCTGGATGCGTTTGGGTGAGAGCTCCATCGCGCGCAGAAGTACCTCGCGCACCAGGCTCTCTGCGGGCTCCTCGCCTTTCGGGGCAACGTCGAGAACGTGCGCATAGTAGACCGCAGTGCGCGCGTCGTACGGATAGTTGTCGAAATTTGCGGCAAGGATGTCGCGCGCCGCTCTGTAGGTCAGTACCCGCGCTTCGCCAGCGAGCTGAGCCGTCTGCCGCTCCGTGTACCATTCGTAGAGCTGGTAGCCATATTCGATGTCGGCGTAGGTACCGAGCTTCCAGCCCTTCTCAATCTCCTCGACGGAGCGGCGAGCGTCATACAACTGATACAGGTATCCTTGTGCCAGAGCCATGTTGGCACGCAAGGGCTGAATTGATACGGGAATGACGAGCAGAGCGACCAGTGTGGCTACGCCGATAGGGACAAGCTCCGGTAGTTGCGCAAAGGGCAGCTGCAGGGCGCGGGGGGAGGACTGCAGGCGTAGGGCGAGCAGGCACGCATATAGAGCGAAGAAGAGCCAAAGCGTGGTCGCGGTGTCAAAGACGAAAAAATTCTGTGTGGCGTAGACCAAGACGAGGAGAAGCAGCATCTGCCCACGAAATGCGGACCGCGGATCGACCGACTTGGAGGAGAGCCACGCCTCACGGACGAACGCGCCGATGAGCGTGAGGTAGAGAAGAAGGCCCAGGAGGCCGTACTGGACGAAATAATCCAGGAACGCGTTGTGCGTGCGGTCGAACCACTCTTCTATTATCTGGGTCGGGTCGTAGAAGCGATTGAATAGGACCTGAATGTTCTCCGCGCCGAGCCCTAAGATCGGCTGGTCAAGCGCTCCCGCCGCGACATTGCTCCAAATAAAGAGACGGCTTTGCGTCGTTGCATCCTCCACCGAAATGGACGCAAGACGAGCCACGGGGCCAAACGGCACCTTCGCGAGCTCGGCGCGGAACGCAATAAAGAGCCCCGCAGCGATAAGGAGGGCGACGACACCACTGCGCGCATATGTGCGATACCCGCCTTGCCCTTTCCATGCTTGGTACAGAAGTACCGCGAAGCCGGCAACGATGAGTGCAAGAAAAGTACCGCGTGTACCCGCGGCAAGCACTCCGAGAAGTTGGAGAGAGGCGCCTACATACGCCGCCTTCCTCCACCGTCCAGATAGTTCGCGCGCAACTGCAAGCGTCACAAAGAAAGTCATGCCAAGATACGAAGCGAGGAAGGCGGCATTGCCGAGCGTACTGCCTACGCGGCCGGCTCCGTCGCCGGGCACGAGCGGTATCTTTACGCCGAGCGCCCACTCACTCCACTGCAAGATACTTATGAACGCCACGAACGAAGAGACCCACGCGACACAAAGCAAAAAACGGCGAACGAATTTTTCGTCCGCATAGAGAAGCAGTGCATAAAACGATGCGACGAGAGCAGTGAGCGTGAGGAGCCCGTCTCCCCTATCGAATATGGACCAAAAGCTGTGGTAGAAGTCGACACCGAAGAGTGATGAAATGTATGCGAAAACGAGTAATACGCCCGGTATCCAGGAAGCCGGTTCTTTTATGCGGTCGAAATGAAATGTCCTTCGCGCAAGCACAAGCGCCGCAAAGAGCGCGAGGACGAGTACTGTCGTCCCGCGAAAGAGGATGGTTTTCGGCGTCAGATACGGATAGAGAAGACCGTCGAAGAAAACCAGTGCGTATATGGCGGGCGCAAGAAGCAGGTATGGGAACACCCGCTCGAGGGCGCGTGTCATAGGAGACCCTTTAGACGCGCTATCTCGCGATCAATGTCGGCATCGCTCCCCCCCATCAAACGCTTCATCGTTTCGAGCGCCGTTATCGCATCCTGGTACCGGAGAGCCTTCGTGTACCACCCAGCCTTTATTTGAAGTATCGGCGGAGCATCCCCGAACTGTGCTTCTGCTTCCTGGAATGCGCCCTCGATGGCACTTGTGTCTTCGGCGAAACGCTCGGTGAGAAATTCGAGACGCGCGATGTGGTATTGGAGGACGCCAGGCTGCGCCTCGACTGCTTTCGCGTACGCGGTACGTGCCGTTTTGAGCGCCCCCAGCTTCACCATGAGCGCACCGAGGTTGTGCCAGGCAAGGCCGGTATTGTTCGGGTCAAGCACGACCGCACGCCCGAGATGTTCATAGGCCCGTTTTCCATCGCCCAGCAGTTCATATTGGTTCCCAACACCTACATGGATCTCGTAGTCGGTCGGGTCATCATCTGTTCCGCTCTGGTCGCCGCCGAGGAGTCCACGGAGTCGGATTATCTGGTCGTTCGCCTTTTTCTCGAGCTCTCCCCCGTCACTATGGCTACCCTGGAAGTCCCAAGAGGCAATGCTCTCACCCTCCGCGAGCGGTAGAGGATGTGTAAAAGAATCTCTGGTAAATACCCAGGCTCCAGCAAGAAGAATAATAAGGACCGCGACAACAAGAAATGTATTTTTGGATATGTTTTGCATGAGCGAAAGTATACCGTAGATAGGTTTTAGGTTCTAGGTTTTAGGTTCTAGAAAATACAAAGGTCTGAAACGCAAACCCCCTCGCCAGAAAGCGAGGGGGTTTGGTTTTGCTAGGCCGAGATCCTAGCCGGAGTTCTCCAAGAAGAGAACTGTGCTGTTAGAGACTTACGGAGTACACGTCGTCGCCGTGCCGAACTGGCAGGAGCGCGTGTCGTTGTCCGTGTCTTTCACGAGGTAACCGTTCGTCCAGTCGGTCGTCACGGTCGTGTGGCTCGTTGCCGAGCGGTCAGACCAGATGATGTCGCCTGTAACGCCTGTGGAAGCCGCATTGGCTATCACATTGTTGTCCTCCGTGAAGTTGATGACGACGCTGTCTGCGGCATCACCCCAGCCGGTAACCGTGGTCGCGCGAAGTTCGTATGTCTTCGCGGAGCCGGCACCGATCGCCTGCGCTTCGCCGTCTGTGCACGATGTGTCAGGACAGATCGCTATCACGTACGGTGACGAGGTCGCGTTGGCAGCCGCCGTGTTGACGGCAACCGCAGTACCTGTCACGTCGTAGAGCGTCCATCCGGAGATCGCCACACCGGTCGTGGCTACGTCGAACGAAAGCTTGCGCCATTCGACGGAACCTGCCGCGTCAGCCGTAACGGTGAAGCGGTAGAGACCGATGCCAGCGGCGACCGTGTTCGTGGTGTAGCCGGTCGAGAGACGCGCGAGCGTCGGGACCGACTTCTTCACGTACTTCGTGCCGTAGCCAGAAGAGGCGGCAGAGTTGACGTCGGAGCCGGCCGCGGATGTGTCCGAGGAACCAGCTGCGTCTATCGCCTTGAAGCCTTCGTCAGCGTCGATGAGGACCGAGATGGCCGCGCCCGACTTCGAGCCGTCGCTGATCGTCGGTACGTTTACGTACACGTCGATGTCAGCCGAGTCGTTCATCGGAACGTACATCGTAAGACCGGTGAAGGTCGAGGTCGCGTTCGCCTCGTTGCCTGTCGCGAGGTCCTTCGTGGCTGTCTGCTCGACGCCAGCCGAGTCCTTGTACTTGAGAGTCACGTTCGAGACGGATGTGGCCGCGTCGTTCGGGATCTTGATCTTGAGTTCCTGCACCGTGAACGAGGAGTTCGCAGCGGAGAAGTCGAACTTGCCGACATGCACCATCGAACTGCCCGCTATCACGTTGCTGTTGACCGGAGTACCCGAGTCGCGAGCGACGGTGAGCGTACCGCTTCCAGCGATCGTGATGGTCTGGAGGTTTACGTCAGAGCCGACCGTGACCGATGAACCGGTGACTGCACCGGAGCCGCCTGTCGTCGAATCGAGAGTCGCTATCCATGGACCGGCGTTCGCACCCGATTTAACGTTTGCGTAGAGGTCGATGACCTTGGACTGCGAGGAACCCATCGCCATGCTTAGCGAGAAGGTGTTGTCCGTCGAAGCCGAAGACTTCGTCGTGCCGATCTGCGCGCCCGTAGCGTTGTCCACGAGGCGGAGGTCGGTTATCGAGGCAGCCTCTGCTGTTGAGAGGTTGACGACGATGGTGTTCACGTTGACCCCTTCCGTGGAACCGGTCGAGAGCGTGAACGAACCTAGCTTGGCGTTGTTGGCACCCGCGACGATCGTCTGATTGCCGTAGCCGGAGGCCTTCGTCGCCGTGAGGGACGAAGACGAGACTGTTCTCGAATTGCCCTCGACTTCTGCTATCGCAGAGGTGAGCCTGTCGCCCGAGGCAATGCCTTCGGTGTCAGCCGTTGCTATCGAGACACCCAAGTCAACGGTGTCTGCGTTGTCGTAGTTCGTGCCACCTGCCTCCTTGGCGTCACCATAGACCTCCACGACGTGCGTCTTGCCCGCCGTGAGTATCATGGATGAGCCGAGAGAGAAGGCGGTGCCTGTTTCAGAGGATGCGCCTCCGACATCGAGGGTCGAGCCGACCTGCACGCCATCGAGCATGATACGAACATCGTTCATACCATTGGTGTTCGAGGTGTCGACGTCGACTGTGATCTGTTCAACCTTGACGTTGTCTCCCGCCGCGCGGAATTCGAAGCGCGACCAGAGGACGTTCGTGCCAGCTACCGCAACGTTCTCCGTAGGAGAAGTGTTCGCTTTCACGACCGAAAGGCTGATGCCCTCGACCGTGTTAGCCGTGACAGCCGTCGGCGCGCTTGGCGCGAGAGGCTGGTTGAGCTGCGAGTCTATGAGCTGAATGTCGATGCCGCGGCGGATCTGGAAGTCGAATGTCTCACCAGAAGTGCCGAGGACGTCACCAACGAGACGGATCTCGTTGCCGCCCGTTGCGAGGCTTATTGGGGCTCCGGAGATGTCGAAGGTGACCTTGTCACCGGAAAGCGACATCGTTCCGCCTACCTGATTGCCCTTGACGTAGAGCTTGAGGTTGGCGAAGTCGGAGTCTTTGGTAGAACCGCGATTCTCGAACTGGACAGACTTGAGCCAGACCGCGCGGGTGTTAACCGTAAGTGTGGCCTGGAAGAGCGTCGTGTCGTTCGCAGGCGCGAACGTTCCGCTGCTCGGCGTTACCGTGCCCCATGTCGCTGTCGCGATGGAGGCGTTCGAGATGAGCATCGTCGCGCCCGAGATCGGGAGAACGACGGATGCATCGAGTGGCGCCGATGCCGTGACACCGGTTAGTTGAACTCCAACCTGGTTGCCGTTCGTCGAGCCGATGTCGGAGCGAACAGTTACGGTGACCGAACCCATCGCAGGCACCGTGAAGATGCCGGACGAGTTGTTGAAGTTGAAGTTCGAGCTTGAGATGCCGGCAGGATCAGTGAGTCGCTTTGCACCTTCGAAGAGGTACACGTTGCTCAAGTCGGAGTCGGTCGAAACACCGATGCGTTTGAACGCAAGGTTGGTGACCGAGACTGATGCGCTAGAGCCGTTCGTGAAGGTGAACTTCGCGAGCTCTGCGATACCCTGACTCTTTACCAAGACATTGTTGCTTGATGGAGAGTCAGAAGCGAGAGAGACGCGAAGACCTTGACCAACTGGAACTACCGGACCAGGACCCGGTGTGACCGGACCTGGAGCTGTGGTGCATATGCTGTTTGCCTTTGCACGCGAGATCGGACCCCAGTATCCAGCCGTAGGAGAAATGCCGTACTTTTGCTGGAACTTGGACACTGCAGCGCGCGTAAGCCCGCCGAAGTACGATGTTTCGTTACCGGGAGAACCCGCCCCAGCCGTCGCGACCTGTGTGCCGTCGACGCTGTTAAGGAATTTTTGTATTGCCATCACTTCCCCGCCCGTGTCACCTTGCTGGTGATTTCGAGTGAACGTGGTGCCGCAAGAGGCCCCACCGGTTTGCTGGGAAGCCGTGCCACCCTGAAGGGCGGCGATTTGTGCGAGCAATGTCTGTATCTGTGCCTGGAGATCCGAAAGCGTGTCCGCTTTCGCCGGAACGGCGAACGCGAACGAGAGCGCAAGGACCAAGCCGAGACCAAGAGCAATTGCCGCAACATTTTTTGTTGCTAATGCTTTACTCATAAGTTTTTTTGACCTTTCACCCGTCACACTTTTAATAGTGTGTCGGGCCGCACACTCACCCTTTCGACGAGGAGTCGTGTGCGTTTGTGTGTCTTCTAATGACTAATAACTGAAGACAACTGATAATCGGGCCCGCCCTAGCACGCATTGCGTGTGTCGGGCTTTCGCCCCTATATCGCCTTTTCGGGCGACACATAATTTGCTAGCCCATTTTGCAATTTTGCAATCGCGAAATGAGGTTAGCAGCAAGGAAGTTGAGCTGTCATGCAACCGTACGATCGTTTCCGGACATATCTGAATTTCTGAATTCTAATCGAAGTACTTGCAGGCGAATCGCCTGCTTTTTTCTTTCACTATGCAAATGTCAGAGAACTAAGCGGGGAGCGCGTTTGCCGCTCTCGCTTCTAATGCGTCTTTACGCACAAGGCGCATCCGCACAATTATATATCAGCGAGTCAGTCCAACCACACGGCCTCGCCCAACCTTTTGTGGATAACTTGTGAGCAAAAAAGGGCCCCAAAAAGCCAAACGATGGAGCATTCCTCTTCTCAACACAAGCGCTGCCACAATATACTCCCCGCCCTGGGGAGTCAATGGTTAGGACGGACACCCTATAGGAATCTTTCGAGATTTGGCTTCATTGGCGCTACATCGCGCACATAATCAGCACTAGAGAACAAAATGCGCTGCTATGCAAGTATGTAAGTGCTCCACCTCTTGGATCCAAGTTTTTTCACTCGCCCGCTCGCCACGAGGGTCTTTAGCTCGCGCTGTACCATTTTCTCGCTGTACTCCGGTAAGTGTGACACGATGTCCTTTATACCGAGCTGCTCTTTAGACCCCAGCACGCTTAGTATATTTTCCGTTCGTTGTCCCTTATGATCTTTATCGGACATGTCTCCTGTACTCTTACGGACGTCTTTTATAGATGCGCGAAGATGTCCTTTATAAGACTCCGGCGTCCGTACGTGTCCTATATCAGCATTTCTTGTATCGGCCAAGGTATCCGAGATGAGCGTCACGGACTCGGAAAGTAGTGTCTTTTGAGAGGAGTGGAGAAGTACCCCGAGGTCATCGAGCGCGCCGACGAGCACTTCCGCATTCGAGGTAGACAAGTGTCCGCCGACTGAAAGTATTCGAACCAGTGATATCAACTCCCTTATCGATGTGCTCGCCCGGACGAGGGCATGCGACCCTGGCGCTCTCATTTCATCTCGCAGTGCGAGGATCAAAGGGAGTAATCCTATGGCCGCCTGACGCGTAGATACCCTTGCAGGCTCAGAGTCCGCGATGTGCTTGGTTACAAGATAAATGGCAGCCACTATCTTTTCTGCTCGAATATAAGCCCTGGAACCCGAAATATTGTCGCCAAAAGGGTTTGTCCGTATGGCTTTGTCGCTAAGGAATTGAGCCCCGCTGTCCTTTTTGTCTATGGCCTTGATGCCGTCCATTGTGGGCTCATGCGTCCCATACACGAGTCACCTGGGATTATATAAAGGACACACCATCTTGCAAGGAAGGCGTTCGACAGCATACGCATTCCTCAGGCACAGGTTCCGGCCTTCTGGCCGGACCTTCCCGCTCGCGCTCATCGCGCTCCGCAAGTACCTCGAAACGCGCATGCCGCCTCACTTAGAATTAATGGGAAGCGGGGCCGAGCGGGCGCAATTTTTCAGCAGAAAAATATGCGACTCCAGAGGCGCATGCACCTGCGAGCGCAATGTTATGATGTCGTTAATGAAAGATAAGCAGCGCAACGGCAAAAAACAGCGGCGCGAAGAGCCGGATGAGATAAGTTTGGGGAGACGCGTCAGCAGCGAAGTCCTGCGAGGAGTATCGGCGATCTTTTGCATCGCGCTTGGCGGATTCCTCGTTCTCGCGAGCGCTGACCTCGGGGGCGTTGTCGGCTCGTACCTTTATGAATGGCTTTCATGGCTCCTCGGTGTGGGATACATGCTCCTTCCCCTTTCGCTCATACTCCTCTCTATCGCGATCTTTCGGTCCTTTGAAAGAAGTTTCGGGACCATTCAGCTCGGCAGTATGTTCGTTTTCTTGCTTGCCGCGCTCGGTCTTGTGAACTTGGCGGCGAGCGGCCAGGGGGGTGTACTCGGTTCGGCCGTGGCAGAGCCGGTCGTCGCTGCGGTCGACGTGCCAGCGACGGTCATCTTTCTTCTCACATTCATCATCGCCGCCCTCACCGTTGCGTTCAACGTTCATCTTGGGGCTGTGTTCTCGGCATTACGCGGCTGGTTACAAAAACCCGAAAGGTCTGCGGAGCCTGAAGAGGCGTTGTCAGCGGTTCCGGTCGTTGGACTTCCCGAAGAGGACAGTGAACCGCTCCCCGCAGAAGAAGCGGCGGCAAACGTCGAGCACGACGACGGGAACAGCGAGAAGGAGCGTGGAAAAGGCGCGATGGCGGGCATTACGCATTTTTTGCAAAAGGGTGAGCCGACCGACGCCTTCCCTATCATTGCCGCGACCGCGTCCACCTACGTCCCCCCACCCGTCTCCATCCTCGCTAAAAACAGAGGGAAACCGGAAGTCGGCGACGTGAAGGCGAATATGAACATCATTAAGAGAACTCTCCAGAATTTCGGCATTGTCGTCGAGATGGATGAGGCCTCGATAGGCCCTACCGTCACGCGATATGCAATGAAGCCTGCCGAGGGTGTGCGGCTCTCGAAGATCGTGGCTTTACAGTCGAATCTTGAGCTCGCGCTCGCCGCCGCCCCCGTCCGCATTGAGGCACCGATCCCGGGAAAGTCCCTGGTCGGTATCGAAGTGCCGAATATTTCGCGCACGACCCTTGGCCTCGCGCCGCTTGTTTCCGACGAAGGATTCATGAGCTCTGATAAACCACTCCTTCTCTCGCTTGGTCGCTCCATAACGGGAACTCCTCACTTCGCCGACCTTGCACGCATGCCGCACATCCTTGTAGCCGGCACGACCGGCGCCGGTAAGTCGGTCGCTATCCACGACTTCATCGTCTCCCTCCTGTACCGCTGTGGCCCGGAGAGGCTTCGCTTCATCATGATAGATCCGAAACGGGTCGAACTGACGCTTTACAATTCCATACCGCACCTCCTCACGCCGGTCATCACGGACGCCAAGAAATCGATCCTCGCGATAAAGTGGCTTGCAAAGGAGATGGAACGCCGATACAACATCCTTGAAACGGAAGCGGTCCGCGACATATCTTCCTATCACGAAAATGTTGTGGCCCCCGCCATCGCCAGATCTTCGGCGGGCAAACTTGCCGCCGACGAGGCCAAAATGCCCGAGGCGATGCCCTACATCGTCGTCATCATAGACGAGCTTGCCGACATCATGTCGACCTACCCGCGGGAACTCGAAGCGGGCATCGTGCGATTGGCACAAATGAGCCGTGCCGTCGGTATTCATCTCATACTCTCCACGCAACGGCCGAGCGTGAAGGTCATTACCGGGCTCATCAAGGCGAATATACCGGCGCGGGTGGCATTCCAGGTCGCTTCGCAAATAGACTCGCGCACCATCCTCGATACGGGAGGGGCGGAGAAGCTCCTCGGCGCCGGAGACATGCTTTTCCTCTCCGGAGAGATGTCGAAGCCCCGCCGCATCCAGGCACCGATGATATCCGAGACGGAAGTGAAAAAGGTCGTTGCGCACGTTGCTCGGCAGGGCGAAGGACAGCTGACGAGTGAGATCGATTTCAGCGATACGAGGGTGGGTGGCGGCACGGACGCTATTTTCTCTTCCATGATCGGGGAGGAGGATGACGACGAACTCTACGGTGAAGCGAAGAAGACTGTGGTCGAGGCCGGAAAAGCCTCAACATCCTACTTGCAGCGAAAGCTCGGTGTCGGTTACGCCCGCGCCGCAAAACTCATCGACATGCTCGAGGAACGCGGCGTCGTCGGGCCTGCAGATGGGGCAAAACCGCGCGACATCATCGGCGCGGGCAATGCGGATGAACTCGTGGAAGAAGCGGGGGCCATTGAGGAATCCGTCGAAGAGCCCCGCTAGTTAGATATGTTGCCCTATCGCGAAAGCAGGTTCACCAGGATCGTTCTCATTATTTTCTTCCTCCTTGTTCTTGGCTACGCATATTTCGAAGGACGCGGATTCTTATATGGCCCGACCATCTCCGTTGAGAATCGGGTCATGGAAGTGGACAAGCCGTTCATTACGATAGAGGGGACGGCACATCGTATCGCGACGCTCTCCATGAATGGGGAGACGATACCGGTGACAGAAGATGGTGTATTTTCCGAACCGTACCTTCTTGCGCCCGGATATAATCGGATCACTCTTACCGCGAGCGACCGATACAACAAATCGACGGAGCGTATCATTGAGATCGTCTATACTCCCGCAGCCACCTCCACCTCCTCACCCATAGCGCCGCAGGAATGATTTGGTACACTCCCACGTATGGCCTTCGGAACAAAAAAAATAAAAGCTCCTCCCAAAGAAACAGGTAAAGGCAGCGACAAGGATATCGAACGCGCGATCTCGGATATAAAGATGAAATTCGGTGACGACTCCATTATGATGCTCGGCGCGCAGCCGAAAGTTGACGTCAACGCGATACCGACGGGTTCCATCGGCGTCGACTGGGCGCTCGGCATCGGCGGCCTTCCGCGTGGCCGTATCATCGAGGTATTTGGGCCGGAGAGCTCCGGAAAGACGACGCTGTGCCTCCACGCTATCGCGGAAGCGCAGAAGAAAGGCGGCGTATGCGCGTTCATCGATGCCGAGCACGCCCTCGATCCGGAGTATGCGAAAAAACTCGGCGTTGACATCGCATCTCTCTTGGTCTCACAACCAGACACAGGTGAGCAGGCGCTTGAGATAGTTGAGTCTCTCGTGCGAAGCGGAAAAATAGACGTCATCGTCATCGACTCGGTAGCCGCGCTCACTCCAAAAGATGAGATCGAGGGTGATATGGGCGCACAGCACGTCGGCAAGCAGGCGCGTCTCATGTCGCAAGCCCTCCGAAAACTTACGGCCATTGTCTCGAAAACCAAGACTGTGGTCATCTTCATTAATCAGATACGTATGCAGATAGGAGTTATGTTCGGAAATCCGGAAACGACGCCCGGAGGCAAAGCCCTGAAGTTCTACACGTCAGTACGGATAGACATCCGGCGTATCGCGCAGATAAAGAAGGGTGACGAGACCGTCGGGGGAAGGCATCGCGTGAAGATCGTGAAGAACAAGGTCGCGGCCCCGTTCCGCCAGACGGAGTTCGACATGCTCTACGGCGAAGGTATTTCAAAAGAGGGTGAGGCACTCGCGCTCGGAGAGAAGTTCGGCTTTGTAGAAAAATCTTCGGGCGGCTCCTATTCCCTCGGCGAACACAAGCTGGGCCGCGGCTATGACGCCGCACGCACTTATTTGCACGAGAACAAGCCGGTCTTGAACCAGCTCCTCAAAGACATCCGCAAGAGCCTCGCGGGGGGTGCGGTCGCCAAGAGTCCTCCCGGCGGGGCAGAATAGTATTGTCAGGATGCAAGATAGATATACATGCGACCATGGACTTGCGTACTCTTAATATCTGTTGTACTATCTTGGCCTCGTTACGCGGATCTGTCGGAAAACACGAGTAATTTACCCGTAGTCTTGGATCAGAGATGAACGCAGAAAGTCCTAAACGGACAAAACCCAAGAAGAAAAAGAAGAACGGCCACAAGAAATTTTGGCTATTGGGCCGCGAGGAGATCAATACCGCGCCGTTCGACATTGCCCCGGAGGGGACGCTTCTTGTGCGCGAGGGAAACTACCAATACAATATTTACAATATCGTTAAAAAATACGGAACCTCGACCGAAATATTCTTTCCGACCATCGTTGAGAATCGAGTACGAGACCTTATCGAAACATTCAACGCTTTCATAAAGGTAACTGGATATCGAGGAAGATTTTTTTATCATTACCCCATGAAGGTCAACCAGAACCGAGAGTTCGTACTCCCGGCGGTCGCAGAAGGTGCGAACCTCGATGTCGGCAGCGCGAACGAGCTTTTTCTCGTGAAGCGGATGATAGAGCAGGATAAGTTCAACGAAAAGATACGTGTTATTTGCAACGGCCCGAAGACGGAGCGCTACATGGAGCTTATCGAGGAGTTGAAGGGCAAGGGATTGGTCGTCATACCTATTATCGAGGACAAAGTTGAGCTCGAACGCATGAAGAAATTCAAGGGCGAGGTCGGTATCCGCGTGGATCTCAACGTAAAAGTCGATAGTCACTGGGACAAGCGGTACAACCGCTTCGGCTTCACGGAAGAAGAGCTTTTGGAGCTCGGAAAAATAAGGAACCTTTCCGTTCTGCACTACCATATCTCAAGCCAGATAGAGAAAGTCGACGGCTTTCTGCAGCCGCTGAAGCGCGCGCTCGCGCTCTACGCAAAAATGCGCGAGAAGAACCCGCAGCTGGACACGCTTGATATCGGCGGCGGTGCCGGCGTCCCCTACGACAAGCGCAAGCGCTTCTACACCGGAAGAAGCCTCATTAGCCAGATCGTAAAGACCGCGAAGAAACAGTGCGACCGCCTTGGTATACGACATCCCAACCTCATCGCCGAATGGGGCCGCTACGTCGTTGCGCCCGCGCAAATAACTATTTACAAGATCACCGCTGAAAAGCAGGCATACAACAAGGGCGGAAATAGCTGGTACGTTATCGACGGCTCGTTCATGAACGACCTCCTCGATACATGGGCGATCAAACAGAAGTGGCACGTGATACCGGTGAACCACCTTGATAGCAAGAAACTCTCTCATGTGTGGCTCGGCGGTAGCTCATGCGACAGCGACGACAAATATACGGCCGGTGGCTCATACATCCTCCTTCCGCGCCTTGATGACGTTGAAGAGCTATACATCGCCTTTCTCGACACCGGTGCGTACCAGGATTCGCTCGCTTCGCACCACTGCCTCCTATCATCGCCGCTGAAGTTGACCGCGCAGAACGGTGAGATCAAGGTCGTTCGCAAGCGCGAAACATCGGAAGAGGTCGGCAAACAGTTCGGCTGGTGATATGAGCGCGATATTCGGGGACTTCCCCAAAAAATACTCCGACCCAAGGGGCGCGAAGATCGCCATTCTTCCTGTCCCCTACGACGGAACTTCCACCTATGGGAAGGGAGCGGACAAAGGACCCGCGGCCCTCCTTGCGGCCTCATACCAGCTGGAGAATTACGATATAGAGACGAAAGCGGAAGTATACAAACATGGCATATATGTCGAAAAGCCCGTGACGGAGAAACGCACCCCCGAAAAGATGACCGAGGCGGTGGAGACGCGTGTGACCAAGATATTGGGAAAACATAAATACTGCGTAATGCTTGGCGGTGAACACTCGGTGACACCCGGGGCCGTTCGCGCACACGCAAAAAAGTACAAAGACCTGACTGTGTTGCAACTCGATGCTCACACCGACATGCGCGATAGCTACCAAGGCTCCGATAACAATCACGCGTGCGCTATGGCAAGGGTCAAAGAGTTCAATCCGGTGCAGGTGGGGATCCGGAGCATAGATATCGGAGAGCTGAGGAACATTCGTATGGATAGGGTCTTTTTTGCGAAAGATATCCACGACAACGACGTGTGGATGGACAAGGCGATATCGAAGCTCGGCAAAAATGTGTACGTCACGATAGATCTCGACGTGTTCGACCCCGCGCTCATGCCATCGACGGGCACGCCGGAGCCGGGCGGACTTGACTGGTACCGTGTCCTGCGATTTCTCAAAAAAGTCGTCGCGAAGCGAACCGTTGTCGGATTTGATGTGGTCGAGCTTTTGCCGCGCAAAGACGCTCCGGCACCTGATTTCCTCGCCGCAAAACTTGTGTATACGCTGTTAAGTTATATATTTTCCAAATGAGTACGGTTCTAATCATCGGGGCCGGAGGGGTTGGGAGTGTCACCGCACATAAGTGTGCGATGAACGCTAAGGTGTTTACGAAGATACACCTCTCTTCGCGTACGCTGGGAAAACCGAATGCGATAAAAAAAGACATCAAGAAACGCTGGGGCGTGGACATAACTACGCATGTAGTTGATGCTGATAGCGCAAAAGCTGTCGCGTCCCTCATACGGAAAACCAAGCCAGCGGTCGTCATAAACGTCGCGCTTCCCTACCAAGACCTCGCCATCATGGACGCATGCCTAGCGACCAAGGTGCATTATATCGACACTGCTAATTATGAGCCGCGTGATGAGGCACATTTCGAATACAGTTGGCAATGGGCGTACAAGAACAAGTTCAAGAAAGCTGGCATTATGGCCATTCTCGGCGCCGGTTTCGATCCCGGTGTAACCAATGCATACTGTGCCTATCTGCTAAAAAAGTATTTCGATAGGGTGCGTTTCGTCGATATCCTCGATGCCAATGCAGGAAGCCATAACAAGTCGTTCGCGACGAACTTCAATCCGGAAATAAACATCCGGGAGGTCACACAGGAAGTGAAGCATTGGCGCAAAGAAAAAGGAAAGGGCAAGTGGGTCAAGACACCGGCTGTCATGAACGAGAGCAGTGTCCACTTTTCTTTTGATTACCCCGTGGCAGGTCCAAAAGAAAGTTATCTGTTATTTCACGAAGAGATGGAATCACTCGCAAAAAATCTTCCCGGCCTGGAACGTATGCGTTTCTGGATGACGTTCGGGCAGAATTACCTCACGCACCTTCGTGTCATGGAGTCCATCGGTATATCGCGCATCGACCCGATAGATTTCAAAGGCCAGAAGATCGTACCGATGGAATTCCTGAAGGCGCTCCTGCCGGATCCCGCGTCACTTGCGACGAAATATACAGGCAAGACGGTCATCGGATGCATCGTGACCGGCGTTAAGGGAAAAAAAGAGAGCACAAAATATATCTACAATGTCTGCGACCACGCGAAATGCTTCAAAGAAGTCGGCTCGCAGGCGATCTCGTACACGGCCGGAGTACCGCCCGTGATAGCGGCGATGATGCTTCTTCAGGGCAAGTGGAAAGGAAAGGGCGTCTTCAATGTCGAGGAGCTCGACCCGGAGCCGTTCCTGAAAGCGCTCGCGAAAAACGGACTTCCGTTCAAGGTCGTTAACCACAGACCACTCCCTGCAGGACTCGGTCTTCTCAAGAAAAAATGAAACGGCGACCGAGCGATGAGCGAGGAAGTACTGAGGCCAGCGACCGAGCGACGAGCGAGGAAGTGCTGAGCGCAGAAGCGCGAACGCACGGGCCGAACGTGCGACCGAATTCCACGCTTGACCCCTCGAAAGTAGGAACGCCAGCGTTCGTCATCGAAGAGGAGCTACTCCGGCACAACCTCAGCATTCTTAAGCGCGTCGCCGATACAACTGGTGCGACCGTCTTGCACGCCCTTAAGGCGTGGGCGACGTGGCCGCTTTTCCCCATCGTCAAAGAGTACCTAAATGGTACCGAGGTGAGCTCGCTGAGTGAAGCGCGACTTGGTCGCGAAGAATTCGGAGCAGAAGTGCATATGTACGCACCAGCGTACAAGCCGGAGGAGTTCGATGAGGTGATGAACAATTGCAGTCATATCATCTTCAATTCATTCGGCCAATGGGAACAATTCAAAAACAAGATCAAGGGCTCGAAAAAAAAGGTGTCCGTCGGGCTGCGGATCAATCCCGAGGTAGAGACCGGAGAAAAGCATAGTGTATGGAATCCATGTGCTCCTGACTCACGCCTCGGCATCCGTATCGACGAATTTGAGCGGGAGTTGAAGCAAGATCCAAGCGCGCTTGAAGGCATACAAGGTCTGCACTTTCACATCTTCTTCGAGCGCGAGCTTGGCGACCTGAAAGCGGCGCTCGTAAAAATTGAGAAGAATTTCGGAGCGTATCTCAAACAAATGAAGTGGGTGAACTTTGGCGGTGGCCAACGCATCACCGACGATGGATACGATGTCGAGGAGCTGATACGCCTTATCAACGATTTCCAAGAGAAGTACGGCGTAGAAGTACACCTTGAGCCGGGTGCGGCCCTCGTGTGGCACGCAGGTACTCTTGTTGCATCAGTCCTGGACATCATCGAGCGCGCGGACGTGCCGTACAAAGTTGCAATACTCGATATCTCTTTCGAGGCGCATTTGACTGATTTCATATTGAGCCCCGACCTCGAACTGCGAATTCGCGGGGCGGGCAAGAAGGGCGAGCACCCAAATGCATACTCCTTTGGCGGCAGTACATGCCTCGCCGGAGACAAGATAGATCGTGTATACACTTTTGATAAGCCACTCAAGGTCGGCGACAAGGTTGTTTTCGAGGACGCTGTCCAATACACACTCGTGAAAACGACGATGTTCAACGGCGTTCAGCATCCATCAATCGTCCTTTGGAAAAACGGAAAGCCTACCGTACTGCGAGAATTCACGTACGAAGATTTTAAAAGTCGGATGGGCTGAGCGAGGTGGACAATCGGCGTTTTTTCAATACAATGCCGCGATATGTTGAATTACAATGACATCAAGCCGGGGGTTGCGGTCCTCGTCGAGGGCGAGCCGTACGTCTGCACCTGGAACAACATCATGCAGAAGCAGCAGCGCCGCCCGGTGAACCAGACGAAACTTCGCCACCTGATACGCGGCAACGTCATCGAATATTCTTTCCAACAGTCGGACAAGCTGAAAGAAGCAGAAATAACAACGAAGCCCGCGGTTTTTATTTATGAGAGGAACGGCGAGTGGTTTTTCCATGACACCAAAGACAAATCGAAGCGTTTCTCCGTTACGGAAGAGCTGGTCGGCGAAGCCGGTAAATTCCTTAAAGGTAACACTGGGGTGGATACGCTCTGGTTCGATGAAAAACTGTTCCGCGTACGGCTCCCTATCAAGATGGACCTGAAGGTGACGGAGGCCCCGCCGAATACCCGCGGTAACACCGCGCAGGGCGGCAGTAAAGTCGTTACGGTCGAAACCGGCGCCAACGTAGACGTCCCAATGTTCATCAACGAGGGCGACGTGGTCCGTATCAATACGGAAACCGGAGAATACGTGGAGAGGGCATAACAAAAACCCCCTCAAGGGGGTTTTTGTTATTTCTGAGTGTAGGGCAAGAGGCCCATGAAGCGCGCTCGCTTTATCGCGGCTTCGACGGCGCGTTGCTGCTTGGCGGTCAGGCCCGTGCGTTTTCTTCCCATAACGCGGCCGTGCGGATTTACGAACTGTTTCAAAAGATCCACGTCTTTGTAGTCAACGTGTCGAATGTCATTTTGTGTAAGAATGTTGTTACTCATAGTCTTGAATTTGAATTTCT
>Ga0209542_10005571_pt1 | contig 25020 bp, 27 predicted proteins | sample RifCSPhighO2_01_FD_184028 | JGI IMG/M metagenome (GOLD analysis project Ga0209542, IMG submission 184028) | Soil microbial communities from Rifle, Colorado - Rifle CSP2_plank highO2_0.1 (SPAdes) (version 2) | ecosystem: Environmental > Terrestrial > Deep subsurface > Rock core/Sediment ...
ATCATAAAAATTATGTAGTTTATAGCACTCACTCAATTTTTATGATTGATTCTGGCGATATAAGCCGACATTATATAGTTAAGAAAAAAGACGAGATAACTACTATCGAATCAGCAAAAGATTCAAACATTGCAGATGAAGAAGTTCTTTACAATGCACTAGGACATTCCGTTTTTGCAGTTTTGAAAGAGAAAAATCTTATATTTGAAGGTTGGAATGACAAGTACTTATTTTCAGTTGCACTTCAAGATGCTACTACTGCTTTGAAAAACAAATACAAAGATTTTGGGATGTGTCATGCGAAAGGTGTCGGTACAATAAAGACAATAACGCCAATGATTGAACTTGCACAAAGAGAATGTTTGATTATTAGCGACAGCGACAAGCCAGCGAAAGATCAGCAAAAAATATACAAGCAGGAAAAAGGATTTGGAGAATGGAAAAACTACCAAGATATTGACGCAAGTATCGTTGCAGTCACCGGAGAAGATTTTGTAAAAAACGATTTTATTACAAAACAAGTAAAAGCTATTTTGACGGATTCTTCCATGCCAGTTTTTGATCAAACAACATTGGCAGATAAAAATAAACTTGCTTCAATATCTAAATGGCTTACTGACAATGGAATGACAAGTGATCAAGCAAAGGATACTCTGACAAAAATCAAAAACTCAATTTTTGAAAACCTGAAATCTCAAAATCTTGAGGATGATTATACAAAATTACTAAACGGAATATCATTGTAGTAATTCTCCATCCCCGAATTTCGCCAAAACAAAATGGTGGTAAGCAAGAACCGTGGTAAGCAAGAACCGTTCTTGCTTAATTAAAAATTAGTTAATAAAAAATTATGACCTATCTATCAATTATAATTATTGGGGTTGTGGTGGCGGTTGCCTTTCTTTTTTGGGTTGCCAAATGGGAAGCCAGAAAGCATGGAACCAGTACCGGCGAGGAGTTGGTAGGGATTTGTGTTTCGGCAATTGAGACGGCTTCGCAAAAAAAAGAACGCAAGCAAAAAATTATGGGTCTTTTGCAAGAGCAAGCGTTGAGTAATTCCGAAATTCGCAAGGCGCTGGGAGTGTCTAGTCGCACCGCCGTGCGCTATTTGGACGAACTTGAGAAAGAGGGAAAAGTGGAGCAAGTCGGCACCATCGGTCACGCCGTTACATACCGCCTTAAATGACCCAATACGCCAGGCGGGTGGCGTATTGAGCGAAAATGGGGGCTTGCACTGAGCGTAGTCGAAGTGTTTAATGAAGAAGAAATATGAAAATTGCTTTTGTTATAGGTATTGTAATAAGTATTTTTTTAATTGTATTAGGGATAATTTATTTTGTACCTCAAAAAGAGAAAAGCCCTATTACAAAAAACATAGAAATAAATAAAACAGAAAGTGCTGTAAAATTATTGGATTTTTCTAAAATTAACGAAGAGTTTTCATTTTCAGCGGAAATTCCCAAAGAGCTTGAGGTAGAATATATTCCTCAATTAAAGGCAATAAACATATATACTCCAACCCTGCAAGGTGATGATAACATAGAAAAATCCCAACTGTACATTAGTTTTTTTAAAGCAAGTAAATTTTTAACCTTAAGTACTGTAGATATTACTAAACAAGATAAAATGATAATAAAAGGGTATGAAGCTATTTTATATGAAATTACTAAAAAAGATGGAGTGCCTAATTTTTTAGGACAGCCAAATTGGAGAAACTTTAAACACCAAGCGCTTGATATTCGTTTAACTAAAGATAGCCCGAGTTACTTTTATTCATTTGCCTACACGCCAGATTTAGAGGAAAAAGTATTCAATGATATTATTGATTCTATTGTAATGAAATAAATATTTAGTTTATGTATGAAAGAAATAATTATTGAAAAAATACAAGTTTACATTGGTAATATAAAGTAAAAGCTACTTCCTACATTTTCCTCCGAGGCAACGCCAACGAGGCCTTTATGAGCCTCAACAATGCCTTTTACAACAACAAGTCCCAAGCCAGTTCCTTTTTTCTCACGCTCTTTTATTGCCACTTTAAATTGTTTAAATTTAGTGAAAAGTTGGGCAATTTTGTCTTCTGAAAGGCCAATGCCATTATCTGTGACAGCTACAATTAGTGAATTTGGTAGATTGGTAATATTCTGCGAATTTTTATTTAAAAACCATTTTATACCAGCCAATTCAGCTTCTTTAGATATATCTTGCTCTTTTTTATGCAATAACGCCTGAATAGTAATAGTTCCTTCTTTTGGAGCAAATTTTATTGCGTTGGAAATAAGGTTGTTTAATACCTGTCCAATATGAATTGGATCAAAGTCAATATTTTCTGGAATATTTTTATCAAAACAAGTTTCAATTTTTACCTTAGAAAACTTTGCCGATGTTTTAAAAAACTCGGCCCTTTCTTTAATAATTGCTACAATATTAGATGGCTGTTTATAAATTTCAAATTTTTCAGTTTCAAGTTTTGCAACATCTAATAAGTCGTTAACTAATTCAAGCATTTTTGAAGAGTTCTGAAACATAAACTCAAGGTACTTAGAATAGGATTTAGATGTTTTCTTTTTTAAAAGTAATTCAGCTATATTTTTTATGTTAGTTAAGGGAGATCTCAATTCGTGAACCATCATTGAAGTAAAATCCTCACGCATTCTTTCAATTTCTTTCATAGGAGTGATGTCATGAAAAATAACAACCGACCCTAATACTTCATTTTTTGTTAGTCCAAAACTGCTTTTAACAGGAGAAACAAAAATTTGAAAGAAACGTTCGTTGATTAAAACATTATCAGCGCTTAAAGATTTGTCTAATTTAACGCTTTCTTCAATTTTACCTTTAATATCAAATTTCCCGTCTAATTTTTCAACAAAATCAAAAATTGATATGTCATCTTCTGAGCTTATTCCAACCGCATTTTTTGCGGCTGGGTTTACTACCATAATTTTATAATCTTTGTCGGTCATTACTACACCTTCGTTTATGCTTTCTACCATTGAATTTAATTTTCTTTGTTCTGTATTTACTACTTCTTGTAAAGAAGCAACTGCATTTGATGCTTGCTTTGTAATTTTATATAAAATAGTCATTTCATCTTCTTTGTAAAGGTCGGGCTTAGTATCTGCAACAGTTAAAACGCCCACAACTTTGTCGCCAATAACTAAAGGAATATTAAAAAAAGAACGCACCGACTCTTTAATATCTTCTATTAAAAAAGCTCCAGATAAAATTTCTTCTATATGTGTTTTGCTAAAATCTTTATTTAAAAGAGCCGACAATGAATTTGTCATTCTTTGCTTAATATTGTCAATAAATTCTCGAGATACCGATTTTTCTAAATAAACCTTAAAAATAATATTTTCAGGTTCAATAAACATATATGAAGTAACGCTATAGTCAACAAATTGCTTTAAAGACCCAGTAATAATATCTATAATATTTTGCACATTCAAAGAGTAGCCAGTTCTTTCTCCAAGTTCTTTTAAAATTGCCAGTTCATATACGCTTTTACGGGTTTTTTCCTCATTTTCTTTAACTTCTTTTCTTAATTTATTTGTTTTCCAGTAACAAAAAACACCAGCTATTATAATAGAAGAAAAAACTATAGACAATGTAACAAAAGTGTCGGCCATTTTTTATTTCATCGACTTGATTAGTCTGGTTAAGCTGGCTAATCCAAAACCCAATACAAGAAATCCGGTAAGAGTTATTATGCTATGTAAATAATGGTAATATGAGCCCTGTCCAAAAACAAAATAAAAGTTTTCTTCTTGGATTCCCTGTATAATAGTATCAATAGAGAGTAAAAAAATACCAGCGCTCATTATTTTTAGTGATTTTCCCAACATTCCTCCAAACCCGCTTAGGTTAACCCATAAACTATATATTATTTTACCAACAACTATTAACGTAATAGTATTAATAATAAGTAAAAGATCTATTCCCATTTTTTTAATATTTTAATTTTATTATGTTACTCTTTTAATATCTGGGTATTTTTCAAAAATTGAACCTAATGCGTTTTTAACAATCATGCCAGACAATTCTACATATTCGTTAATTAATTTTTGCAAAGCATCTGCAGGGTCTCCTTTTATTTCAATAACCTTGCCTTTGTCATCTAAAACTAATCCCGAAACATTATGTGCTTTTAAAACGGCAATATCTGGCCCCAGTATTACCGATTGCTTAGCTATAATTTCAGACATTAATGCTACATATTGAAATGTTTTATCCATAGTTTAATTTTAATTTTTTAATATTATGGGTACGAATCCCGTATCCCTTCGACTTTTGATTTCACATTAATTAATTATAACACAAAACAAATATAGCAAAAAGTATTGACAAGATTTTTATTTTTGATATCATTCTGGTATAGTTGGTTTCAAAAATTTGTTTGATCCTCACTAGTTGGCAGAGACTGGCTACCATACTTGGTCATAATCTAGGCCGATGCGTGACCAAGTCAGTGCAGAACGCGATCATCTGTGAGATCTTTACAGGATCTCCTCTGCCAACTATCTTTTTTAGTTCTTTATTATGCCGAACGGTTGGCAGGGTCACTGCTTGCTGCGCAAGTTGGCTAGATAATCTTTTTCCATGAGAGATTGTATAGCCAAAGCAAGTAGTGCAGAATTGACGACCTGTGAGGTCTGTACTTACCGTACCGGGATCTCCTCTGCCAACTGTTTATTTTTTAGCTCTTTCTTATGCCGAATGGTTGGCAGGGTCATTGTTTGCTACGCGGATTGGCTAAACAATCTTTTGCCATGCAGGTTGTATAGCCAAAGCAAGTAGTGCAGAAGCGCTCGTCTGTGAGATTTAATCTCCTCTGCCAACTGTTTTATTTTTTGTTCTTTCATGGGTCACATAATTATGTGACCTTATTTTTTTTGACTTTTTTCAATTTTTTTGATAAAATTTTTAATTGTAGGGCGATTAGTTCAGTGGTAGAACGCTGTCCTGATAAGACAGAGGTCGAAGGTCCGATTCCTTCATCGCCCACCAGAGAGCTTGGTTCTTTGAAATTTTATAACTACACTTAAGGAGGAAAAATGATTAACATACAAGTACTTCCCAAAGAACTTCAAGCAAAATTTAATTACGATACAGTAGATGATTTTTATGAAGGCCTTGCTTCTGCAGAAAAAAATGGTAAATGGTTTCATATTAATGAAAATGGTAAACCTGTTTATAGAAAGAAGTATCAACGCGTAGAGTACTTTCAAAACGGTTTAGCTTGGGTAATGACTAAAAATAATAAATGGATAAGAATAAATAAAGAAGGCAAAGAAGTGCAACAAAAATCAACCTCATCTATTACATAATAGAGAGGTTTTTTATTAGGGGTATGGAAAAAAATTGTAAAAAGAGGTAAATTAAAGTAAAGGTTATTAATTATTAAATACAAAAAGCGATATGAAAAATATTTTTCCTAAAATAGATAAAAAAGTTTTAGTAATTGTTGGCGTTATTTTAATTGTAGTTTTAATAGCCAGTTTTTTTATTTATCAATATTCAAAAGATTTAGAAAAAACAGTACAACTTGAAAAAGAAGAAATAAAAATAGAAACTCCTGGCGTAGAGATTACAGCTCCAAATGAAAATCAACAAAATCAAGATCAGCAAAAAGGTTTTTTAACTGTTTGCGCAGATAAATGCGGTGATGGTATTTGCCAACCAGCTGGTACTTGTAATGATAAACTAGATTGTGTTTGTGTAGAAAATACAACAGAGTGCCCACAAGATTGCAAATAATCAAGGTTTAATAAAATGAAAAAATATATTTCTAAAAATACGCAAAAAAGTAAATTTGACCATAATCCTTTAACGGCAAAAACTACTAATAGGTTCTGGGGCAACGCCACAAGATTAGAGCATATTAATGTAAGAAATAAAAACAAAGGTAAAAAAGGTAAATAAAATAAGGTAATGTTTAATAAGAGATTATTTTTAATTATTTTTGTTTTTTTATTTTTGAGTTTTTCACAATCTGTTTTTGCTCATTTACCAAGAATAATTTACAACCAATCAAATGATATAGAAATAAAAAACCCCGAAACTTCTCAGGTGTTTTATGATGAGCTTGGCGGGGCGCCTAGAAATTATTTAATCCACTCAAATGTGGATTTTAATTTATATATTAATATTTTAGTGCCTGCTCATTCAAATCCAAATGGTAAGTATTCGGCAAAAGTATTTTTAATAGAAAATAGTTTAGACCAAGAAGTTGCTTTTCTTGATGGGCAAATGGGTTTTTTGTGGCAAGAGTTTTATGAGCCATTCAGCAGAGATTATTATTTTAAGGGCCCAGAGTTCCAAAAAACTCTATCTGCTGGCAACTATAAAATTACTGTTTTTAGTTATGAAAACAGAGGAAAGTATGTTTTGAATATTGGCAGAGAAGAAAAATTTACCTTAATGGAAATATTAAACATATACTGGAAAGTTCCATTACTTAAAATAGAATTTTTTAAAACATCTGTTTTAGAGTTTTTTCTTACGCCATTTGGCTTGGCCGTTATTGGATTAATTATTTTTTTACTAATAATTATAGCTTGTGGCGTGTTTATTGCTTTTATTAATGAAATAATAGAAAGCAAAAAACCAAAAATGTTACTTTTAACTTCGTCGGGAATGAAGGGAACCAAAGAAGAAATATTATCGGTGATTTCAAAGCCAGCCGATAAAGTAAGAGTTGCTCATATTATTACTGCCTCAAAAGTTGAAGAAGATACAGCTTATGTATCTGAAGATAGAGAACTTATGAGAGAAGCCGGTTTTAATGTGGAAGATATTGATATTGAAGGTAAAAATAAAAACCAATTAATGAAAATGTTAGAAGTTGTAGATATTATTTATGTTCAGGGAGGAAATGCCTTTTATTTGTTAAAGCAAATGCGTAAAAGCGGGTTTAATAAAATAATTAGAAAATTGCTTCAAAAAGGCATTATTTACATAGGTGTTTCGGCTGGTTCTATGGTTGCCGGGAAAACAATTGAAACAGCCAGTTGGAAAAAGAGCAGGGATAAGTTTGGGTTAATGAATTTGAAAGGTTTAAAACTTGTTGATTCAAATATATTTGTGCATTATAAACCAGAATATGAAGCAATAATAAAACAAAAACCAGAAAAAATTAAAAAGAAACTTTATATTTTAACCGACGAACAGGCCTTGTTTGTTGTTGGTAACAAAATTACATTGATTGGCGAGGGCAAAGCAATAATTTTTTAAATGAAAATTTTTATAAAAGCAAAACCTAATTCTAAAGAAGAAAAAGTAGAAAAAATTGATGAAAAAAATTATACTGTTTTTGTAAAAGAACCGCCAATACAAGGCAAAGCAAACAACGCCATTAAAAATGCCTTGGCAGTATATTTTAAAACAGGGTCATCTTCTATTAAAATAATTTCGGGGCACACATCACGAAATAAAATTGTGGAGATATTAAATAAATTGACTCCTTAAACTAATTTTAGTATAAAAGACACATCTGTTCGTTGAAAAATCAATGGGGCCCAAAAGGAGATGTGATATGTCGTTAAGTCAGTGGGAAATAAAAGATATTTTTACTCAAACGAAAACAATTATTACTGGTGACCATTTTGTTTATGCTAAAAAAGAAACAGGGTGGTTTCACGGGTCAGATTACATTAATAAAGACGCGATTTATCCTTATACCCAGTATGTTAGTAACTTATGCAAGGAGATTGCAAGACATTTTTCTGAAGTCAGTCCTTTGGGTTCTTATCGTTATGCCGTTGTTGGTCCAACTGTTGGGGCTGTCAACTTGACTCAATGGACAGCTCATTGGTTTAGTAACTTTTCACCAAGAATAGTTTTTTTTGCTATTTGCGCCGATGAAGAAGATGTACTTTTGCAAAGGCAAGTTAATCTGTCTTGTAAAGGGGAGTTTCAGGCAAACGGAAAAGTAAAAATAGAAGATATCTATCGTCTAGGTAGTTCTGTGACGAAAGTTGAAGTTACATATTTTGAGAAAATCGGTACTAAACGCGTTATTAAACGCGGATATAATAAACATGTAGAAGGTGTAAAATGCCTAATAGTTGAAGATGTTATTAATTCTGGCGCTACTGTTGCCAAAACTCGTGATGCTATTTTGGAGGCAGGTGGAGAAATTGTTGGAGTGGGTGCTCTTTGCAACCGTAGTGGAGGCAAAGTAACCGCCGAAACTCTCGGAGTTCCAGAATTATTTTCTTTACTTGATGTGGATATGAAAATGTTCCCGGAAGATGAGTGCCCAATTTGCAAAGAACGCGGACCTGCATCGGTTCGTACAGACCTCGGTAAGGGCAGTGAATTTTTAGTCAGAAAAGGACTATAATTATTTTTTATAGTAAGTACATTGGCCGTTGAGGAAAACTCAATGGCTTTTTTTTGACAAATTGTATTAAATAAGTACACTTAATCTAATGATAAAGAAGAAGTCCAAAAAAGGATTAAAGTCAAAAACTAAAAATTCAGTGAAGAAAAAAACAACAGTAAAAGTAAAAATTAAAAAGGCGAAAACTCCTAAGAAAGTTTTAGTTAGAAGGAAAATCAAAAATCAAAAAATAAAAACAATAGCTAAAAAGCCGGCCAAGATTGTTACGAAATCCAAAAAGAAAATCGTTACAAAGAAAAAAATTGTAGTAAAACAAAGTAAAAAAGTAATAAAAAAAATTGCAAAGAAAACTGTAAAAAAACGCAAAGTTATTAAAAAAGAGAGTTTGCCGGTTTTTTCTGCCGAAACTCTATTTCGCGCTAAAATTAAAGTGGTTGGAATTGGCGGGGGAGGTGGCTCGATTGTTTCTGAAATTGGCAGGTCTTTAAATAAGGCAACTTTTGTTATTGCCGATACAGATATACGGGCTTTAAAAAAGAAGGCAGGCATTAAATATTTTTGGTTTGGTAAAGAGTTTACCCACGGATTGGGAACTGGAGTAAATCCAGAAATAGCTTTAAAAGCTGCAGAGTCAGAAAAAGAAAAAATTTCAGACCTTTTTCGTGACCAAGATATTGTAATTTTAATTGCTTCATTGGGTGGTGGGTTGGGCTCTGGCGCTACCAAGGTTTTTGCAGAAGCCGCGAAATCGTTTGGTGGCATTACACTTGGCATATTTACCCTTCCATTTAAGTTTGAAGGTAAAAATAAATCAAAAATAGCTCAAAAAGCGTTAAAAGAACTAAAAAGCTCTTTGAATGTTTCAATTACTATTCCAAATGAAAGAATTTTTAAAATTATTGATAGCAATACTTCTATAACCGAGGCGTTTTCTACTGTTAATAAAAACCTTATAGAATCTTTAGAAAGTTTAATTGATTTAATTTATAATCCAGGATTAATTAACATTGATTTTGCCGACCTTCGCACAATTTTAAGCGGCAATGGCAATTTTGCTTTTTTAAACACAGTGCAGGCCTCTGGTAAAGATAGAGTCCAAGAAACAATCGAAAAAATTCTTGTCAATCCTTTATATCAAAATAATCACTTTGTTGCCGAAAAGATTTTATTTAATATTTCTGGAGGAACTAATTTAAATATGTTTGAAGTGGAAAAAATCAGTAAGTCAATTTCTGAATTAAATCCTAGAGCCAAAATAATTTTTGGTATTTCAAAAAACATAAAAGCAAAAAACAAAATTAAAACAACTATTTTAACAACAGGCCCATCAAAAATAATAGAACCGGTAAAAAAAGAAATTTACCCAGAGAAAGTTGTAAAGGTTATTAAAAAAGTAAAAAATAAACCAAAACCTATCAAAAATTTGATTCCTACTTTCAATAAAGAACAGGTTTCTGATTTTGCATCTAGTAAATTAATTATTACAGAACCAGCAAATATTAAAATCAAAAAAAACATAAGGAGAAATGCTTTAGAAATTAGAAAGGCTGAAGATTTAGAACAAGACAAAAGGCTTTTACAGGAAGAAGAATGGGAGGTTCCCGCATTTTTAAGAAGAGTAAAACCAACCGCTAAATAAGAATATTTAGCCCAAAACTAAACATTACAAAAACATGGAAAAAGAATTAGAAATTAAAAGAGCTATTATACCTGTGGCAGGGCTTGGCACAAGATTTTTGCCTTTTTCAAAAGCAGTTCCAAAAGAATTTCTTCCTTTGGTTGATAAGCCAGTTATTCAATATATTGTAGAAGAAGCTAAACATTCTGGCATTAAAGAAATAGTTTTTGTTGTTAGCCCTAAAGAAAAAATGATTTTGAATTATTTTAAAAAATCTCCAGAACTAGAAAAGATTTTAGTAAAAAATAAAAAAGAACAACTTTTAAAAGAACTTCTGGATTTTGAAAATATTTTTGATGGGATTTCTTTTTCTTTTGTTGTTCAAAAAAATCCAAATGGCGATGGTCATGCCATACTTCAAGCTGGAAAATTGGCAGGCAAAGAACCTGTGGCAGTTTCTTTTGGAGATGATATTATTGATTCACAAGAACCCGCTCTATTGCAATTGATAAACATATTTAAAACTTGTAACGCTCCGGTTATTGCTTTAAAATCATTACCAAAAGAAAAACTTCATTCTTATGGCGTGGTTTCTGTTGAAAAAATAGCCAATAATCTTTTTAAAATAAAGAAAATAGTAGAAAAACCAACCCCACAAAATACTCCTTCAAATCTAGCTATTGTGGGAAAATATATTTTGACTCCCGAAGTTTTTGACTATCTTAAAAAAGCCGTTCCTTCAGAAAAAGGTGAAATAATTTTAGCCGAAGTTTTTGATAAAATGCTTTCAGACGGAAAGGTAATTTATGGGTATGAATTAAAGGGAGAATGGTTAGAATGTGGCGATAAATTAAAGTGGCTCAAATCATTTTTTTATTTATCATTGAAAAACCCAAAATATAAAGAAGAATTAAAACAATATTTAAAAACAATAAAATAATATGGTATACGACTTAATTATTATTGGGGCGGGGCCAGCTGGAGTTTCTGCTGCGGTTTATGCTGGTAGGCAACAACTAAAAATGCTGATTATTTCTAAAGATATTGGAGGCCAAGTGGCTAAAAAAGCAGTTGATATTGAAAACTACGCTGGTTTTAGTAAAATTTCGGGTCCAGATTTAGTTGATTTGTATAGCAAGCAACTCAAAGATAATAATCTTAAAGTTGAGCACGATGAAGTGGTTGGTATTGAAAAAAAAGATAATAAATTTTTAGTTACCCTAAAATCTGAAAAAGTATATGAAGCAATTTCTGTGATTATAACTTCTGGAGCGCAATCAAAAAAAATTTCAGTTCCAGGAGAAGAAGAGTTTGAAGGAAAAGGGGTAAGTTATTGCTCTTTGTGTGACGGGCCTGTATTTAAAGATAAAATAGTTGCTGTGGTGGGTGGAGGTAATAATGGTTTTGAGTCGGCATTATTTTTATCAAATTATGTAAAGCAAATTTATATTTTAGAATACTCTTCGCAAGTTAAGGCAGACAAAGAAAATCAGGATTTGGTTTTAAAACATAAAAATATTGAGGTTATAACAAACGCAAAAATTATAAAAATTGAAGGCGAAACTTTTGTAAATTCAATTACTTATGAGGATTTAGTTAAAAATAAAGAAATCACATTACAGGTAAATGGCGTTTTTGTTGAAATTGGATATACGCCTTCAACTTCATTTGCAAAAGATTTGGTTGATTTAAATGAAAAAGATGAAATAATTTTTGACCCAAAAACTTTAGAAACAAAAACCAAAGGCCTCTTTTCTGCCGGTGATTGTAATGTAAGCAAATACAAACAAATTGTAATGGCTTCTGGGCAAGGAGCCACAGCGGCATTGTCGGCTTATGAGTATATTCAAAGAACAAAAAATGAGTAAGATAAAAAATATAACGGCGAAAGAAATTAAAGATTCTAGGGGGAATCCGACTATTGAGGTTGAGTTGGAAACAGATAAGAAAAGTTTTGTTGCATCGGTTCCTTCAGGAGCTTCTACTGGTAAAAATGAAGCATTGGAATTAAGAGACAAAGACGGTAAAGGAGTATTTGATGCAATTTCAAATATAAATAAAATTATTGTTCCAAAACTTAAAAATTATAATATAGAAGAGCAGGAAAAAATTGATAAATTTTTAATAGAGCTCGATAGCACTGAAAATAAATCAAAATTAGGCGCCAACGCAATTTTGGCGGTTTCAATGGCTGTTTGCAGAGCCGGAGCTTTTGCCAAAAAAATTCCTTTATATAAATATATTTCTATTTTAGCTGATAATAATGATTTACTAAAAATACCATTGCCAAGTTTTAATATTTTAGAAGGAGGGGCGCACGCTCAAAATGATTTGGATATACAAGAGTTTATGGTGGTGCCCCAAAAGAAAACTTTTGCAGAAAACTTAATGGCTGGAAGTAAAGTTTTTCAAAACTTAAAAGAACTTTTAGTAAAAAATTATGGAGAAAAAGCAACTGTAATAGGTGACGAAGGGGGATTTGCTCCGCCAATTTCTAATACTCAACAAGCATTGTATTTATTGAAAAGCGCAATTGGTGATATGGGTGTGAAAATTGCCATAGATGTTGCCGCTTCGCAATTTTATGAAAACCCTTCGCCAGATGGCTCAGGGCAAGTTAAAAAATATTATTTAGATGGTAAAGAATTTACTCGTTCTGCTCTTTTGGATTTTTATAAAGAAATAATAAATAGTTTTCCTATTATTTCTATTGAAGATCCTTTTGAAGAAAATGATTGGAAAGGCTTTGAAGAAATTACAAAAGAACTGCCTAATATTGCAATTATTGGGGATGATTTAACAACTACAAATATTAAAAGAATTAAAGAAGCCCACAATAAATTGGCTTGCAATGGAGTTATTTTAAAATTAAATCAAATTGGCACGGTTTTTGAAACAATAGAAGCTGGTAAATTAGCAAAGTCATTTGGCTGGAAAACTATAGTGAGCCATAGGTCGGGTGAAACATTGGATGACTTTATAAGTGACTTAGCAGTAGGTATTGGGGCTGACTTTATAAAATCGGGCTCTCCCACAAAAGAAGAAAGAATGGTAAAATATAATAGGTTACTGCAAATTGAAAGTGAATTAAATAAGAAGTAATGAATTTTTTAGTAAATTTTCTTCAAAAATTCCCGCCATTACTATTAGTTGTTTTGGCCGCTTTTTCGGTAATTGTTGGAGATATATTTGCTAAGTATTGGTCGCAAAACCCCAAAAATCCTTTTTATATTATTGCTGTTGTATTTTATATTGGGTCGGCAATTTTTTATATTCCATCATTGCTAAGTAAAGGTCTTGTAATTACATCAATTCTTTGGACATTAATAAGCACTATCGGTCTTATTTTAGTGGGAGTGGTAATGTTTAAAGAAACATTATCTTTTATTCAAGTTGTTGGTTTAATTTTTGGCATTATATCTCTTATAATTCTAAGTTTAGGTTTTTAATAAATTCAAAATATGGCTAAACTAATTTTACTTAGGCACTTAAAATCACAGTGGAATTTAGATAAAGAATTTGCCGGATGGGTTGATAACCCTTTGTCAAAAGAAGGAATTTTATCGGCAAAAGAAGTTGCTGATAAACTGAAAAAAACTTGTGCTGAGCAAGGTCGAAGCATTGATGTTGTTTATACTTCTCCCTTAATAAGAAATCAAGAAACTGTTGTAAGGATTTTTGAGCATCTCGCCCTGAGCGAAGCCGAAGGGTTTCCTAATAAATATCCGTTGTTTTTACATTTAGATGGAGGTAAAATGCAAAAATGGGGCAACTTTACAGATTTAAATAATAAAGATGTTTCTTGTTATGTTTCTGAGAAGTTAAATGAAAGGTATTATGGTAAATTACAAGGGTTAAATAAAGATGAAACAACAGAAAAATACGGCAAAGAAAGGGTTCATTTATGGAGAAGGGGATACAATGAAAAACCGCCCGGAGGAGAAAGTTTAAAAGATGTATATAATAGGGCGGTGCCTTTTTACAAAAAATATGTTGAGACAGATTTAAAGCACAATAAAAATGTTTTACTTGTGGCAAGCCATAATAGTTTAAGGGCATTAATAAAATATATTGAAGGAATTTCTGACCAAGATATTGTTGATGTGGAACTGCCATTTGGAGCCTTACTTGAGTATGATTTTGATAATGATGTAAGTTTAAATAGCAAAAAACATTTCTTATCCACAGTTGCATAAAAATAACATTGTAATATAATTAATCATTAATAAAATTAAAATCTATAATTATGTCAAAATCTAATGTAGTAAAGTTTTTTAAAGGTTTAGATAAAAATGTTTTATCTTTGGGAGTGGCAATTATTGCTATTGGAATTGTTGCGGCTTTGATTTTATCTGGCGGAAACTCTGGCCAGTTTTTAGATAAAATAAAAAATATTGGAATATTGGGGGCATCAAAAGATGATTTGGCTAAAAAGGGAATTGATTATATTAATAAAAATATATTATCTGGCCAAACTGCTGTTTTAGTTGGCACTTCAGAAGAAAGTGGTTTAGTAAAAATGAAAATTAGCATAAACGGCAGAGAATTTGATTCGTATATGAGTAAAGACGGAAAACTATTATTTCCAGAAGCTATTAAATTAGAGGAAACGGCTAATCCTACTAATAATCAACCAGCAGCAAATAATCAGCCAAATCAACCGGTAAAAACCAAAGCAGATGTTGTAAAAGCAGATAAGGCAGAACTCGATGCCTATATTGTTAGCCAATGCCCATTTGGATTGCAAATGCAAAGAGCTTTAGCTGATGTTATAAGTTCAGCTCCATCTTTAGCTGAAAATATTAAGGTAAGATATATTGGTTCTATTTCAAACGGCAAAGTAATTGCTATGCATGGTGATGTGGAAGCGCAAGAGAATTTAAGGCAAATATGCATAAGAGATGAACAGGCAAGCAAATATTGGAGCTATGTTTCGTGCTATATGAAAGCTGGCGACACAACAGGGTGCTTAACTTCAACCGGTATTGATAGTAATAAATTAAACGGTTGTATTTCAGATCAAAATAGGGGATTAGTTTATGCTAAAGAGGACTTTGATTTAAATACAAAATACAATATTCAGGGCTCGCCAACATTGGTTTTAAATAATCAGGTAACTTCGGAATTTGACTTTGGCGGAAGAACATCAGAAACGCTTAAAAATTTAATTTGCTATGGCTCTAAAAATGAATCACAAGATTGTTCTAAAACATTAAACACAGTTGATGCGGCTACCAGTTTTTCTGAGACATATTCTGGGCCCGGCAGTTCTGGAAATTCTGGTGCTACTGGCGCTAATTGTAACCCAGCATAATAATAAAAAAATGATAAAATTATATACAACACCAACTTGCGTATATTGTGTAACTTTAAAAGAATATTTTAAAAATCATAATATTGATTTTGAAGAGATTGATGTTTCAAACAACGATGAAGCATTGCAAGAAATGATAACAATTTCAAATCAAATGGGAGTGCCCGTAGTTGATATTGATGGAGAAGTTGTAATTGGGTTTAATAAAGCAAAAATAGATAAGATTTTAAAGATACAACAATGATTAAAATTGCCATAAATGGTTTTGGTCGCATAGGGCGGCAAACCTTTAGGAGAATAATAGAAAGCCACCCTGGTTTAGAAGTTGTGGCAATAAACGATTTAACCGATACTAAAACCATAGCTCACCTTTTAAAGTATGATTCTATTTATGGTAAATTAGATAAGGAAGTTAGTTTTACCAAAGATTCTGTTTTGGTAGATGGCAAAGATTATTTAGTTTTGGCAGAAGAGCCAGAAAATTTACCATGGAAAAAATTAAAAGTTGATATAGTTTTGGAATGCACTGGTCTTTTTACAAATTTAGAAGGCGCAAAAAAACACATTACAGCTGGGGCCAAAAAAGTTATAATTTCGGCTCCATCAAAAGATAAAGAAGTGCCAGGCTTTATTTTGGGAGTTAATGAAAATAATTTTGATTCAAAAAAAGTTGATATTATGGATATGGGTTCGTGCACAACTAATTGTTTGGCCACAATAGCCAAAGTTTTGAATGATAATTTTACAATTACTAAGGGTTTTATGACAACCATTCATAGTTATACAAACGATCAAAGAATTTTGGATTTACCTCACAGGGATTTAAGAAGAGCTAGAGCGGCCGCAATAAATATTATTCCAACCAGTACTGGGGCAGCCATTTCTATTGGTAAAATGATTCCAGAATTAAATGGTAAGTTAGATGGCATTTCAATAAGAGTGCCAACACCAATAGTTTCTGTATTGGATTTGGTTGTAGAAGTCAAAAAATCTACAACAAAAGAAGAAGTTAATAAAATATTTAAATTGGCTAGCCAAACAAAAGAATTAAAAGGCATTTTAAGAATTGAGGAAAACCCATTGGTATCTTCTGATTTTATTGGCGACACTTATTCAGCAATTGTTGATGAAGCAGAAACAATGGTAAAAGATAACTTAATAAAAGTTGTTGGTTGGTACGACAACGAATGGGGTTATGCTTGCCGACTCGCTCAATTCGCAGAATTCGTTGGAAAGAAACTCTAATGTATTAAAAAATCTCCGTAAAACCGGAGATTTTTTGTATAGTAATTAAATATTTGTTATAATACGAGTATGGAAAACTCAGTAAAAAATGTTTTGTGGTTCCGTGAAATAGGCATTGAAAATGTTCCCTTAGTTGGAGGGAAAAATGCTTCACTTGGTGAAATGGTTAATAATTTAATATCTTTGGGATTAAATATTCCAAACGGCTTTGCCACAACATCAAATGCTTACTTTGATTTTTTAGATAAAACTGGATTAACTCAAAAAATTAGCTCTATTTTAGAAAATATAAATGTTCACGATATAAAAAGTTTGCAAGAAAAAGGTGAAGCAGTTAGGTTGCTTATTTTAAATTCAAAACTTCCAGAAGAACTTTCAAGAGATATTATTTTATTTTACAAAGAATTATCAAAAGAATATGGAGTAGAAAACATTGATGTGGCGGTGCGTTCATCTGCCACAGCCGAAGATTTACCGGGAGCCAGTTTTGCCGGCCAACAGGAAACTTTTTTAAATATTACGGGCGCTGAAAACGTGTTAGAGGCGGTAAAAAAATGCTTTGCTTCACTTTTTACAGATAGAGCCATTGTGTACAGAAAAGAAATGGGTTTTTCTCACACAAAAGTGGGTTTGTCGGCTGGAATACAAAAAATGGTAAGGTCTGACGTGGGGGCATCGGGAGTAATGTTTTCTTGCGATACTGAATCTAAATTTGGAGATATTGTTTTAATCAATGCTAGTTATGGGCTTGGAGAAAATGTAGTTTTAGGTAGGGTTGAGCCAGACCAGTATTATGTTTTTGAAACAAGTCTTAAAAAAGGATTTAAGCCGATTATAGAAAAGAAACTTGGGTCAAAATTACTAAAAATGATTTATGATAAGAATCAGAAAAAACCAACCAAAAATATTCCAACTCCTTTAAAAGATAGAAATAAATTTGTTTTAAACGATGAAGAAATTTTATCTTTGGCTAAATGGTCAATAATTGTTGAAGATCACTACAAAAAATCAATGGATATGGAATGGGCAAAAGATGGTGTAGACGGTAAGTTATACATTGTGCAAGCAAGGCCAGAAACAGTTCAGAGCAGTAAAGATGTTAGCGTATTAGAAGATTATGTGCTAGATGAGTTAAAAACTAAGAAAGTTTTGGCAACTGGCTTGAGTGTTGGCAGTAAAATTGGTTCTGGTTTAGCAAAAAGAATATTAAGCGTAAAAGATATTAAGCAGTTTAAAAAAGGAGAGGTTTTAGTAACAACAATGACAGACCCCGACTGGGTGCCGGCAATGAAGCTGGCTTCGGCTATTGTTACAGATTCTGGCGGTAGAACGGCTCATGCGGCAATTGTTTCTCGTGAGTTGGGTATTCCTTGCATAGTTGGAGCTCAAAATGCCACAAAGGTTATTAAAACTGGTAAAGCGGTAACAATAGATTGTTCAGAAGGCCAAGATGGCAAAGTTTACGAAGGAATAATTCCATTTAAAATTATAAAAACAGATATTTCAAATATTAAAAAAACAAAAACAAAACTTACAATGAACTTGGGCGACCCAAGTCAGGCATTTACTTTAAGCTTTATACCAAATGACGGCGTGGGACTTGCCAGGGAGGAATTTATTATTGCAAATTCTATTAAAATTCACCCTTTAGCCTTAATAAACTACAAAAAATTAAATTCAGTTTTAAAGAATAAAATAAATAAACTAACATTGGGTTATGATGATAAGGTTCAATTTTATATTGATAAATTAGCAGAAGGCATTGGCAAAATTGGCTCTGCTTTTTATCCAAAGCAGGTAATTGTCAGATTTTCTGATTTTAAAACAAATGAGTATAGGTCACTTGTGGGTGGAGAGCTATATGAGCCAAAAGAAGAAAACCCAATGCTTGGTTTTCGAGGCGCCTCAAGATATTATAATCCAAAATTTAAAGAAGCATTTATTTTAGAATTAAAAGCAATCAAAAAAGTTAGAGAAGTATTTGGAATAGATAATATTCATGTTATGGTTCCTTTTTGCAGAACAGTAGAAGAAGGAAAAAAGGTATTAGATATTATGAAAGAAAATGGTTTGGGTAAGGGAGAAAATGGTTTAAAAGTTTATGTAATGTGTGAAATTCCATCTAATGTAATTTTGGCCGATGAATTTTTAGAAATTTTTGACGGGTTTTCAATTGGTTCTAATGATTTAACCCAATTAACTTTAGGGTTAGACAGGGACAATTCAGAAATATCTAATGTTGCCAATGAAAATAACGAGGCAGTGAAAAAGTTAATTAGTGAAGTTGTAAAAGTTTGCAAGGAAAAAGGTAAATATTCTAATATTTGCGGCCAGGCGCCAAGTGACTTTCCTGACTTTGCAGAATTTTTAGTAGAACAAGGCATAGAATCAATATCGCTTAACCCAGATTCACTAATCAAAACTTATTTATTGGTGGCAGAAAAAGAAAAACAGTTATTAAGCAAATCTCAAAATGTTTGATATTATAACTTTTGGTTCGGCAACACAAGATATTGTTGCAATGCCAAAAAATCTTACAGTTTTAAAATATAATAAAGATTCTTCATTACAAGAGGGTATTTGTTTTCCTATGGGGTCTAAAATTGACCTTGAAGATATCAAATTTTACAGCGGAGGCGGGGGAACAAATACTGCTGCCACATTTGCTTTGCAAGGTTTTAAAACTGCTTTTTGCGGAACAATTGGGCAAGATATGTCTGGCGAAGAAATTATAAACGAATTAAAAAAGTTAAAAATTAATACCAGTTTTATTATAAGAACAAATGAAAAGTTAACTAATCATTCCATTGTAATTTCTGGCTCTAATCACGACAGAACAATTTTAGCTTATAGGGGAGCCGCTGAACTAATGAGTAAAGATGATATTCCATGGAAAAAATTAAAAACCAAATGGATTTATTTAGCCCCTCTGTCTGGTTTACTTTGTGACGCATTTTCAAGTATTGTGGACTTTGCCCATAAAAATAAAATCAAAATTGCTGTAAATCCGAGCATTGCCCAACTTTCTTTACCAAAAGAAAACTTAGAAGAAATTTTCAGCAAAGTTAACATTTTAATTTTAAATCAAGAAGAGGCATCTTTTTTAACAAAAATTTCATTTGATAATGAAAACGAAATTTTTAAAAAAATTGATGAAATTTGTTCGGGTGTTACTGTTATGACAAAAGGAGGAGAAGGGGTAGTGGTGTCTGATGGAAAATATTTATATAGAGCCAAACCCAATCCTGGCAGAAAAATAGTTGATACAACTGGGGCGGGCGATTCTTTCGCTTCTGGTTTTGTATCGGATTATATTAAGTATAATGGAGACATCCAAAAAGCAATTCAGTTTGGTATGGCAAACTCTGAAGGAAACTTATCTGAAATTGGAGCAAAAACAGGCCTTTTGAATAAAAACTCAAAATTTGAAGGAGTTGGAGTTACAAAAGAGATATGTTCAGAAAATGGTCTTTGTATAACAAAATAAATAAATGAAAAACTTAAAATATTATTTACAAAAAGCATATAAAGAACATTGGGCGATTGGTCAGTTTAATTTTTCTGATTTTTCGCAAGTTAAAGGAATAGTTAGTGCCGCTCAAAACTTAAAGTGCCCCATTATACTTGGAACTTCCGAAGGTGAAAGTAAATTTGTTGGCTTAAATAAGGCCGTAGCAATAAGAAATGTTTTAAGAAAAGAGACGGGTTTGCCTATTTTTTTAAATTTAGACCATGGTAAATCATTTGAATATTTAAAAACAGCCATTTTAGCAGGTTATGATATGGTTCACTTTGACGGGTCAAAGTTGCCCCTTGAAGAAAATATAAAAATCAGTAAAGAGGTTGTTAAGTTTGCTAAGAAAAATGGAATTGTGGTTGAAGGAGAAGTTGGCAGATTTGGAACAGATGCCTCAAGATTGTATCAGGAAAAATTTGAAATTAAAGAAGAAGATTTAACCGATCCAAAGCAAGCTCTTTTGTATTTAGGTAAAACAAATGTAGATATTTTAGCTGTAAGCGTGGGAACTTTTCATGGCATAGATATTAGTGGAGTTTCGCCACATATAAGATTGGAAAGATTAAAAGAAATAACCATTCGACTACGCTCAGGGCGGGAAAATAATATTCCTTTAGTTTTGCACGGCGGTTCTGGCACACCAGAAAAAGACATAAAAGAAGCAATAAGTTTGGGTATTGTTAAAATTAATATAAATACAGAAGTAAGACTAGCTTTTACCAGTAATTTAAGAAAAACTTTAGATATTAATAAGAATGAAATAACTCCTTATAAATACTTGCAAGAGTCAATTAATGCTGTGCAGGCAGTGGTTCAAGAAAAAATTGGACTATTTAGTGGTGTAAATAGGGCATAGGGTTTACAATTTTAAACAATTATAGTAAGATTCCATCATAATAATATGATTTCATTAAAAGCCGAAATTAGGAAAGATTTCGGAAAAAAAATAAAATATATAACTAAAGAAGATAAAATTTCTGCGGTGGTTTATGGCCCCGGAGTTAAAAATGCTTCTCTTGTAATTGATTACAAAGATTTTCAGAAAATCTTTAAACAGGCAGGTGAGAGCTCTTTGGTTGAATTAAATGTTGTTGGCGAAAAAGAAAAGAGGCCAGTTTTAATTCATGAAATTCAAAAAGACCCAGTAAGCGATAAGTTTATACATGTTGATTTCTTTCAAGCATCTCTCAAAGAAGAAGTTGAAGCTACAGTTCCCTTAGTATTTTTTGGAACGGCTTTAGCTGAAAAAGATTTTGGCGGAACCTTAATAAAAAATATTACAGAAGTTGAAGTAAAGGCACTACCTCAAAATCTTCCCCACGAAATTAAAGTTTCTATAGATGGGCTTAAAACATTTGACGACCATATTTTAATTAAAGATTTAATTTTGCCAGAAAATGTAAAGGTTCTAAAAAAACCAGAAGAAATTATTGCTTCTGTGGTAGAACAACAGAAAATTGAAGAAGAATTAGAAAAACCAATAGAAGAAGACGTAGAAAGCGTAGAAAAAGTGGTCAAAGAAAAGAAAGAAGATGAGTTCATAGAAGAGGTAAAAGAAGAAAAGAAATAATAAGTTATTTTAACAGCCCCGCCTAGGCGGGGCTGTTTTGTTTTTTAAAAACGGTTATAATAATGGTATGAATATGTTTAAAAAAATAAATTTTTCATTGCTTATTTTGGCATTTGTATTGCCTAGTTTTGTTTTAGCCGAAGATTTGGCAGACATATGTAAAAAAATATCTGAAGCAACCACAAGTTGCGGTGGCTTGAGTTCTGTTGAATGCAAAGCAACTTTAGAAAAATGCGCTGTTTATTACGAGCAAGAAAGCCAAAAAATATCAGAAGACCTTACAAAAACAACCCAGGAAAAAAAAACGCTTCAATCACAAATTTCATCTTTGAAAAAGAAAGTGACAAATTTAGAGTATCAAATTAATCAGGGAAATGTAATGGTAAAAGATTTAGGCCTTCAAATAGGCGACACTCAATCTTCAATAGAAAAAACTTCTTTTAAAATTGGAGATGCCAAAAGCCAAATTACCAGTATTTTAAGGTCTTTAAACGAAGAAGACCAAAAGTCGTCAATTGAAATTTTACTCGATGGTAATTTGTCTGATTTTTTTGATAATTTGGTTTATTTAGAAAGTTTAAATTCTAAGGTAGCCGATTTACTAGATAGCACTAAAAACTTGAAATCTTATTTGGAAGGCCAAAAAGTAAAAATGGATGACGAAAAAGATGAACTACAAAAAGTAGTTAAAGTTCAAACTCTGCAAAAGCAAGAATCGGAGCAAACAAAAAAAGAGCAAGAAAGCTATTTAAAATTAACTGAAGCTCAGTATCAAAAACAACTTTTAGATAAAAACGAAGCCGAAAAAAAAGCCGCCACCATTAGGTCGAGAATTTTTGATTTGCTTGGTGTTTCACAAGCGCCAAGCTTTGGCCAGGCTTATGATATTGCAAAATATGCTTCTTCTGCTACAGGCGTAAGGCCGGCTTTAATACTTGCAATTATAACCCAAGAGTCAAATTTGGGTAAAAATGTTGGCCAATGTTATTTAAAAAACACCCAAACTGGAGCCGGTGTAAAAATAAAAACAGGGGCTTATTCGCCAAGAACAATGAATCCTAAAACTATTCCATACTTTTTGGAAGTTATAAAAAGTATAAACGAAAAAAGAGGATTAATTCGCGACCCATTTGAAACTCCTGTTTCCTGCGTTATGTATTCTAATGGCGCTCCATATGGATATGGGGGAGCAATGGGGCCAGGGCAATTTATAGCGTCAACTTGGCAAATATATGATAATAAAGTTGAGGCAACTACCGGAAGAGTTGCCGACCCATGGGATATTAGAGATGCATTTTTAGCAACAGCATTATACTTAAAAGATTCTGGTGGCGATAAAAAAAGTGGGGAGTTTAAAGCCACAATGAATTACTTTTCGGGCGCCTCTTGGACAAAGTGGGAAGAGTTTTATGGCAACTCCGTTTTATCTATAGCCGCAGGATACGAAAAAGACATTACAGCAATCCAATCAAATTAGGCACTTGACAAGGTGTTATAGTATATGGTACAATTAACATAGATGCTCAAAGGTTGTCTTTGAGCACAAAACCCGCACGATGTCTTTAAGGAGACGCAAGATGGGTACGTTAGTTCCAAGGTTGTCGCATCGGCTCATTGATTTAGGGTTCTTTTGTGCTCTCGGCACGTTTGAACACATCTTTGGACCCGAGGAGACAGTTGTTGCCGTGATGAGGAATCTCGACAATTACGTCAAACGCGGCGAGCCGAACAAGTATGACCACAATAATGGGGTTATGGTGGTCTATGACGAGGGCGGTCGGCCTTGGATTTTACAAGTGAGTAGAATCGAGGATACGACGCGAAGATATGCGGTTATGGTATTACTTCGTGAAGAGTACGGACTAAAGCACGGAGCTTATGTTCCGCACTCCAACGACGGAGGATTCTTCATTCACGAGATCGTGCCAAATCTGAGATAGCAAACCAAAGACCCAAGCAAGTCACAAAACTGCCCCCCGTTACAATGTGTAGCGGGGTTTTTTATTACTTTTTCTCTTGTTCTAGTTTTCTAAATGTTTTAATGATTGGTTCTAGGTTGCCATCGGCAATTGTTTCTAAGTCGTGCCAACTTTTTCCAATTCGGTGGTCGGTAATTCGGTTTTGAGGATAGTTGTAAGTTCTGACTTTTTCGGATCTTTTTGCCCAGCCAATTTGTTCTCTCCTTTCGGCTGTAAGTTTTGATAAATCTTGTTCTTCTTGCCTTTGTAAAATTCGGGCTGCCAAAACAGATAAGGCATTTTCTTTGTTTTGCAATTGATTTCTTTCTGATTGCGAAGTAACCACAATACCTGTTGGCCTATGCACAATTCTAATGGCCGACTCTGTTTTATTTACATATTGCCCGCCAGGACCCGATGCTTTAAAAGTAGTTATTTCTAAGTCGGCAGGGTTAATATTTGTGTCTGTTTTTTTAGGTTTTAGCAAAACAGCCACTGTGGCAGTTGAAGTATGCACTCTTCCCGATTTTTCTGTTTTGGGAATTCTTTGCACCCTGTGCACACCTCCTTCATACTGCATTTCTTTATAAGCCAAAAGCCCGGTAAGTTCAAAAATTATTTCTTTATATCCGCCAATTTCAGAAATATTAGAGTCTAAAACTCTTTCGCTCCAACCTTTAGTTTGAGCATACCTTGAATACATTCTGTATAAATCTTTGGCAAATAAACCGGCTTCATCTCCGCCAGTTCCAGCCCTAATTTCAATTATAACCGATTGCTTCTCTTGGTTTTCCATATTATCAATATACTATTTTTTCATTTAAAATCAAGTATTAAAAAGGCTCGAATTGTTTGTTAACAATCCGAGCCTTGCTTTATTGAGTTGCCCCAACAAGCTTTTTTACTTGACCTTTTTGAGGTCAACCTTCCAAATTTTTACTGTATCTGCATCATCGCCAGATGCGGCAATAGAAACTTTACCATCCTTGGCATGTAAATCGACAGCTTCTAGGTGTGACCCACTATAGTGACCCCATTCTCCCTCAAGCCATCCTTGACCATACCTTGCATGCCAGAGTTGTTTACCGCTGGTAACATCAATTAACTGAAGAAATCCATTATCTCCAGCGTACACAAGATATTTTCCATCCTTGGAAAAACAAGAGTAGGTAAACTCCCCACCTTTTCCCATGTGATGCTCGTGGGTAAATCGGCTAACGCCTCGCCCCGAAGGGAATCGTCTTAGCTCCAACTTATCTTGTTTGATTTCCCAAAGGGCTACCTTGGAGCCCTCATGGAAATCTACAATATATCCCTTTTTACTGGGATACTTTATAAGTACCTCAATACCTTTATTTGGAACTACTCGAACGAGACTCCGAGCATTCACGAGCATCTCGTTAACTCTGCCGTGACTTATGGCAAGAGAGAAAACTTCTGGCCCGAAAGAA
>Ga0209542_10005573_pt1 | contig 25017 bp, 20 predicted proteins | sample RifCSPhighO2_01_FD_184028 | JGI IMG/M metagenome (GOLD analysis project Ga0209542, IMG submission 184028) | Soil microbial communities from Rifle, Colorado - Rifle CSP2_plank highO2_0.1 (SPAdes) (version 2) | ecosystem: Environmental > Terrestrial > Deep subsurface > Rock core/Sediment ...
AGAAACTGCAGAAATTCCGGAAGCAGTATTGTATATTGATGCCGCAACGGTGGAACTGCCGGCACGCGCACGTATTCATCCATCCATCCGGAATTGCGCTGCAAAAACGTACGCACTTCTTCATCTCTATAAATAGGCACCAGCATGGCGTACTGCATTGCCATGCAAATATTCTGAATGTCTTTGGAAACAGTAAGTCGAGCAGCAGACAAGTAATGATTCAGACACAACATATCAGGCGCACTTTGTGAATCATACTTTCTTCGCCGGCCAAGAAGTTGCGATACGACCAAAAGCAGCAATCGCGTCGTCCATATTCTGCCGGCATCAACAATAACCAGAATATCCAAATCGCTGGAAAATTTTGTATTATCAATAGCAAGCGACCCAGACCCTCCAAGCCCGCGCACAAACGGAATCATGGCTAAAAAAGGCGCACATTTTTTTACTATCTTCCATTTGTCCTGCGCAATCGCATGTCTTCGAAGCCGTTGGCGCACCAACAGCAATCGTCCGCGCTTTACTACGTATCCGAATTGCTGTTCCAGTTTTTCTGCAAGATACAGCGACTCTCGAAGCGCGTCCTGCACTTCATGCAAAGATGGCGTATGCTGATAGTTGCTTTTTGCGCGGATAAGATACAGCCAGATTTGCGTCGCCGTTACGGGCATGTCGTAAATATCAAAAAAATGCACGGTGTCGCAAATGGAGCGCTCGAACGACGAACCTCCCCTAACCCCTCCTTCGTAAGGAGGGGGATTTACGACGTTCTCCTCTCCTTTCGAAGGAGAGGCGGGGGTGAGGTACGCGTCACGCATCTAAATCGAATGCATCACTAGGTGCGCTTGAACCAACTCCTTCGTACACGCGCATTATTTCATCTCCAAATTTATTTACTTGCGTGACGATTAATTTAATTGACCCTTTATACCTTTGCTCATACTGATCAGCATCCCATATTGTCGATTGCGTAAAAATAATCTGCTGTCCGCGCTGCACTAAAGGCGCCATGCCTTTTGTAGAATCCGCAACAGTATATAGCTGCTTATCGTCCAGCGAATGATCCAAATAATCGCTCGCACCAACACTGGCTAAGAAATGAGTCGTCTGCGCAAAGTACGGATCAATGCCCAATATAGGCCTCGGATTGTTCGGGTGATGCGCCGCGTAGTCTTTTATATATTGCGCAATGACTGTAAGGTCGCCGCGATAAGAGATATATGCTTCCGGACTGTTTCGAGAAATGATAAAATACAGCGATGTGTCGTACATGGCAAATACCACCAATGCGCCGATAATGCATCCATATGCAACGCCTGCAACATGATATTTTTTAGCCCATTTTACTAGCCAACGAATACACAGCGCTCCTGCAAACCCCGCCATCATATATATAGGAGGAATCATGCCCAAACTGCGCAGGCCGTGAGGAATTCCCTCCGCAGTAGTTACCACCGGAGCCATCATCCCGAAAAATACCAAGAGAAGATATGGATGAATCATTCCTAAATGCAGCTTTTTCCCATGCACCATTCTCCATCCAACATCCCAGCAACCCTTCAATACAAATAGAAAACCAAGAACAAATAAAAAGCCGACAAGACCATTTAGTAATGGGTACCCGCCGACATTTTGCCGCCAATTCACGTCGCCATGCGCAAAGAATGAGAGCAGTGTTCCGGCAATAGAGTATTGCAGTACTCCGAGCAGCGTGCCTCCTCCGAATTCTTGCTGCAGCTGTTTATTGAAAATAGAAACTTGCCCTGCGCGCCCAATAAACTCTTTCGGATGCTGCACGAAATATGCAGCAAGAGGAAGAATCGTCAGCAACACAAACACGAGCCCCACGCTTGCTTGTTTCCAATATTTTTTTACATGCGGCATGCCGATTTTCGGATGCAATGCGGCTAACAACAACAACACAACCATGCCGAGCACCACGCCTATCATCGAACGATATGCAATATACGTATAAAATCCTCCGGAAAAAGCGATGCCAGATAAGATTGCATACAAATACGACACATCAGCTTGCTTATCTTTTACCGCTTTCACCACGCGCCCAGCAAACCACGTAAACAACAACACAAACAATGGAACAAGAATTGCGCGGAACCCTGTGCGAGAGAGCGTCACATGCCAAGAGCTCGTTGCAAGAAACAACGCCGCAAGCAAACCTGCTAATCTTCCAAAATATACGCTCGTTGCAAAATACATCGCCAGCACGGTAAACATACCCACAACAGCCGTTGCCACATACATTTGCCACACGCCGATCCCGAATGCCTTAATTGCAATTGCGTCTAAATAAAACAGCAGCGCTTCTCGCCCATTGCCCCGCGGATAAAACGGACGCATGTCGCCTTTTAAAATCAACAGCGCATCTTCCCCGTTTGCCGCAACGTCCGGAAATAGCCCCGGAGGGTAGTTTTTAATATCGTATAACCGAACAGCGCCGGCTAGAGCCGTAATAGCAATAACAGCAAGAGATACACCAAGAAGGATAAGCTTGCGCTTCATAGGTTCAGTATAGCAGATAGTCGCCCAGTGTCATTGCGAATCTTCGTAGACTCGAAGTGTAACAATTCTCCGGTCGTGTTGCTTTCTACAGCAACTCAATAAACTCTTTTTGCGTCAGACCCGCTTGCTTAATAATAGCCGTAAGTAATCCACGCTTCATCTCTCGCACATGAATTGGCACAGGAATAATTCTACGCTTTGTTCGGTGCACTAGTATTAAATGACTGCCCGTTTGCCTATGTTCCACAAAACCAATCCGTTTTAATACTTTCACTACGTCTCTAGGTTTGAGAGAAGGCAATCTCATTCACCCAATACTAAACCCCTGCCGGAATTCTCGATATGATTGTAGCTTCAGACTCAAACGCAATTTCTTCGTTCAAATCTTTCATCGTTTGCAAATACCCTTCAATTGCATCTTTCGCATTTGCTTGCGCTTCTTCAAACGTATTGCCTTGCGTAGCGCATCCTGGAAGCGCCGGAACATACACAACATACCCGCCCTCTTTTGCCGGTTCAAACACTGCAGTAAAGCTATGCAATTTTTTCTCTACTGTTTCCATGTGTGCAATATACCATAAAAGTCGAGAATTTCAATCAGATAGAAAGATTCCAAACTTGATCTTAGTATGATCGATTGCAACCAATCACGGCTGATTTCATCAACGGTTATTTGCGGTACGGATGCTCAAAAACCGCAGGAGTAGGCGTACTAGAACGGTTAGTTGAGAGGGATTTATATAATTGTCCCGAGACGAGCACTAAAAATCCAACCAATACTAGGACAACAAGAGAACTTACAATAATTCGTCTCCACAGTTGGCTTCGATGCGAGGCATTTGCCATGCTTTCAAGCTACAACGTAATTTTATTTCCTACAATGCCTTCTTCAAGTACTGCCCAGTGATGCTGGCTTTGATTTGCGCAACTTCGCGCGGAGTTCCTTCTGCTACTAAATGCCCGCCTTTATCGCCGCCATCCGGACCCATATCGATCAAATGGTCTGCAGATTTAATAATGTCGATGTTATGCTCGATAACCAGTACGCTATTGCCTTTATCTACTAATTTTTGCAACACGGCTAATAAACGATTTACATCGTCGAAATGCAATCCTGTCGTCGGCTCATCTAATATATAGAGAGTTTTGCCCGTTGCTCTGCGGGATAATTCCGTCGCCAGCTTGATTCTCTGCGCTTCTCCTCCAGATAGCGTAGTGGCGCTTTGGCCGAGATGAATATACCCCAAACCGACATCCGTAAGCGTCTGCAGTTTATCTTTTACGGACGGTATTGCGTGAAAAAAGGTGAGCGCCTGTTCAACGTTCATATTGAGAATCTGCGAAATATTCATTCCTTTATATTCAATCTCCAATGCCTCTGTATTGTACCTTTGGCCATGGCACTCTTCGCACTGCACATATACGTCTGGCAGAAAATGCATTTCTATTTTCAGTACGCCGTCTCCTTGGCAAGTTTCGCACCGGCCGCCTTTTACGTTAAATGAAAATCTTCCCGATTTGTATCCGCGCACTTTTGCCTCCTGCGTTGCTGCGAACAATTCTCGAATCGGCGCGAATAGGCCAGTATATGTTGCTGGATTGCTTCGCGGAGTTCTGCCGATAGGAGATTGGTCGATCGTAATAACCTTATCTAAGTGCTCCAATCCTAAAATTTCCTTATGCGCGCCGGGATGCGTTTTTGCCCGGTGAAAATAGCGGGAAAGCACCTGCGATAAAATATCATTAATAAGCGTTGATTTGCCGGAACCGGAAACTCCAGTAATGCACACCAGCTTCCCAAGCGGAATATCTACCGTAACATGCTGCAAATTATGCTCTGTTGCATCTACAATCACCAGCTTCTTTCCATTGCCTTTGCGATATTTTTTCGGCGCAGGAACTTTTAATCTGCCAGATAAGTATTTTCCAGTAAGAGTATTGCTCTTCATTAGCTGCTTCGGCGTTCCCTGAAAAATAATTCGCCCTCCATGCTCGCCCGCTCCGGGCCCTACGTCGATCACTTGATCTGCTGCGCGGATCGTTTCTTCATCGTGTTCTACGACAATCACAGAATTGCCAAGCTCGCGCAAATTTTTCAATGTCTTGATTAATTTTGTATTATCGCGCTGATGCAACCCTATGGAAGGCTCATCTAATATATACAGCACGCCGACTAAGCCCGATCCTATTTGCGTTGCAAGCCGGATGCGCTGCGCTTCTCCGCCTGCGAGCGTTCCCGCTTTTCTATTTAATGTTAAGTACGACAACCCGACATCGCGCAAAAATGTGAGCCGAGAAATAATTTCTTTAAATATCTGCACTGCAATTTGCTGATCCTGCTTGCCGAACGATTCCATTTTTCCTTTTTGCAAGGACTGAAAATGTTCAAGCGCATCGTCAATCGGCATCATTACTACATCATGAATTGATTTTCCCCCTACGAATACAGCAAGTGGCGCTGGCTTTAACCGCTTCCCCAAGCAGGTAGGGCAATCGCGTTCTACCATAAACTGTTCGATTTCTGACCTGGCATGATCAGAATCTGTTTCTTTGTACCGCTTCATTAACTGCGGAATAACCCCAGAGTACACAGTATGCCAAATTCCCCTGCTCGTAGAAACTGAAATATCTTCATTTTCTGCAAATAAAATAAGGTCTAAATCTTTCTTTGCGAGTTGAGATACCGGCTTATCGACAGCAAATTTGTGCTCCTTCGCCACGGCCTCAAGCATGCGCTCATACCAGCGGCTTCTGCCTGATTTGCTCCATGGCTTAATAGCACCTTCTGCAAGGCTTAACGCTTTATTCGGAATCACCAAGTCCGGATCTATCTCCTGTTTCGTGCCCAGTCCCGTACAATCCGGGCATGCCCCATGAGGAGAGTTGAATGAAAAATCCCTCGGTTCCAAACTTGCAACATTAATACCGCAATCTACGCACGCAAATTCTTGCGAGTACAATACTTCCTCGTGCGTATCCATATTTTCAACAATCACCAAGCCGTTTCCCACTCTCGTAGCCGTCTCCAGCGAATCCATCAAACGAGGCTTGTCTGGTTTTGCGTCCAGCACATATCGATCAACAACAATATCAACAGAATGCCGCTTTTGCTTATCAAGCGCAGTATCCTCCGCTTCTTCAATGGTATACACCGACCCATCGATGCGAACGCGCGAATATCCTGCAGTGCGCGCTTCTTTCACAGCCGCCCTGCCGTCCCCTTTTCTATCTCGGATAACGGGAGCTAGAATGAGCAGCTTGGAACCCGCAGGAAATGACAGCACCGCAGCAGACATTTCTTTAATCGTCTGCCGAGCAATCACCTTTCCGCAGTTCGGACAGTGCGGAATACCCGTTCTGGAATACAGCAGCCGCAGATAATCATATATTTCCGTCACCGTACCCACTGTAGACCGAGGATTCTTCGTCGTAGATTTTTGGTCGATAGAAATCGCGGGTGAAAGCCCGTCGATCTGATCCACATCCGGCTTATCCATTAACCCTAAAAACTGGCGGGCATATGCGGAAAGCGATTCTACATATCGGCGCTGTCCTTCTGCATATAGCGTATCGAATGCCAACGAAGATTTCCCCGACCCAGACAGCCCTGTCAACACCACAAGCTTATCCCGCGGAATAGTAATTGTTATATCTTTGAGGTTATGCACCCGTGCGCCTTTGATTACAATATTTTCACTCGCCATAAAGGAGAAGTATATACACGATTTGCCAAAAAGAAAAGCGCAGTATGAGAAGCACCCCATCTGCGCTATAGTTCACCGCCTTTCAGCATATCCTCCCTTAGCCAGCCGGCTGCGAAATTGGACTTACTTGAGCTTCTGCATTTTTCCCCGCACATTCTTCGCATTGATGCGCTTCCACAGTCACCGTGTACATTGCCCGATATCGAGTAAGGTTCCCATGTGCTGGCGTCGAGTAACTTCCATCATCCTTCTGGAAAGAAAGACGCAAACAAGTCGGGCATTGCCTAATCGTAAGAGCAGATTGCATGGCGCTCCCTTTCTGTTATGCCCATTCATTATTACTGGTAAAGAACATCTCTACCTACTTGGTTTATTATACTCCTATTATCAGATATTGTCAATATATTTTCTATAAAATAAGCCGTATAGTGGCCCTATGGATGAAAATGGCCTAAAAACACGTATTTCCGCTCTGCCTACAACCCCCGGTATCTATATATATAAAAATAAGAATGGCGATATTCTGTATGTAGGAAAAGCAAAAAATCTTCGCTCGCGCGTACGGTCGTACTTTGTAAAACGCGCAGATTTGGGACCCATGAAAGAAAAAATGATCACGCTCATCACTGATATGGAGAGTATTGCAACGGATACGGAACTAGAAGCGCTGGTATTGGAAGCAAGTCTCATACGAAAACATCAGCCACCTTATAATGTTCTGTTGCGGGATGATAAATATTATTTATTTATTAAAATCACAAAAGATATTCCTGCGCGCATTTTTCCCGTACGGAAAATCGTCCAAGACGGATCAAAATACTTCGGACCATATTCTTCCGCATCATCTGTGCGCACCACGCTCAAGCTGCTTCGCAGAATTTTCCCGTTCCGAGAAGAGAAAGACCGCCCGCGGGATATCATTTTTCCGCATGTGCTGTTCGGGCGTCATGCCGGACTTGATCCGGCATCCACGTGGACCCCGGGTCAAGCCCGGGGTGACAACTCGGCAACTACAAATATTATCCGCTTCCTTAGCGGCAAACGCCAAGAAATTATCAGAACGCTTGAAGCGGGCATTGCCAGCGCATCAAAGAATCTGCAATACGAACAGGCAGCTCTATTTCGCGATCAGCTGCGCGGAATCGAACGGCTGGAGGGATCGCAAAAAGTATACCTGCCGAACAAAGAATCGTTTGATGTTATCAGCATGAGCCAGGCAAAAAACCAGAGCGCTGGGAACGTACTGCAAATCCGGGAAGGAAAGCTTATCGGCAAGCAGACATTTTTGCTCCGGCACCGATCAGGAACAGAAATACAAGAGACTCTTCGCCAATTCATCATGCAATACTACAGCGTTGCACAAGATGTGCCGAAAAAGATTTACATACCAATATCTCTACCCGATAGCCCTTTATTAATGCAATGGATGGTGCGGGGAAAGGATCAAGAAGTCGAATTCGTCGTTCCCATACGCGGTGTAAAAAAACAGCTCCTTGCAATGGGGGAGCTTAATGCAAAAAATTTGTTGCAGGAAGAACAGGCAGAGACCCATACAAAACAGGCATCGAGAGCAGCGCTTGATGTTCTGCTGCAAGCAGTCAATGTTCAGCCGCCCACTGCTCTGCAAATCTCGCAAGGCAAAACATTCAGAGTGGAGACATACGACATTTCAAATATTCAAGGCACGCTCGCGACGGCGTCCATGATCGTATTTATTGACGGCGTGCCCGCAAAAGACCAGTACAGAAAATTCAAAATCAAATACCAAACACCAGGTGTTGACGGTAAAACACCTGGTGTTTACGCAGTGAAACCTGATGATTTCGCCATGCTCGAAGAGGCTCTTACTAGAAGATTGGCAAGAACACAGTGGCCAATGCCCGATCTTATTATTATCGATGGAGGAAAAGGTCAGTTATCATCTGCGCGAAAAGCCGTTCGACTCGCTGCGCTCGCTCACGGTAAACCCTACACAGAGATTCCTATAATATCTATTGCAAAAAGAGAAGAAGAACTCTTTCTACCTAATAATCCGACTCCTGTGTTGCTTCCCTACAATTCCCCAGCCCTCCATTTAATTCAACGCATGCGCGATGAAGCGCATCGGTTCACCATCACGTATCACCGTTCTTTGCGAAGCAAAGAGCAAACGAAATCCGCACTAGACGATATTTCCGGCATCGGCCCCAAAACAAAAAAAGCATTGCTGCAGAAATTCGGTTCTATTGCCGGCATCAAAAAAACAACAGATAGCGAACTTATAGAAACAGTTGGAGAAAAGAAAATGAAATTATTGCGAGATTGGTTGTAATAATTGTCAAGTTGACCTGAAGAAGATTATTCCATACCGTACATAGCGAACCTATGATTTGGTTAAATATTCTTTTTGTTGTCATAACTGTTGCCATGGTAACTGCTATCTTGCTGCAAACAAGCTCAACGGGGCTTGGATCTGCCTTCGGAGGCGGCGCGGAAGGGATGCATGTTCGCCGAGGAAGCGAAAAGCGCCTGTTTCAGATAACTATCGTTCTTGCTATCAGCTTCTTCCTCGCCGCAATCGCCCACTTATTTATTCGGTAGCATGAAACGCTTTTTGGAGCGCATACAATACGCCCCCGTTGCAGCGGCGCTTCTTCTGCTCATAATTGCTGGTTTTACGCTTATCCACAAAGAAGACAAGCAAGCGCGCGATACGATTAGGAAGCATCACTTAGCAGACATTGAAACTGCGCTGGGACTTGCTAAAAGACAGCACGGGCAATTCCCCCCATACGATCAACTCACTTGGTGCGGAGTTATCAGCGATCCTACAAATAGCAGCGTCCAAGCTGCTATTGAAGTTCCTCTTCGCCAAGCAGTAGAAAAATATGAGAATCCCCAAAAACCATTTCCCGAAGATCCGAACAATCCTGTAAAAAATTACTATTACTGGAAACGAAGCCCGAGCATGTTTGAGCTGTATTCCGTACTAGAAGCAGCGCCCACAGGAGACAGGAACACTTTTTCATGTCCGACGGGATTACACACTGCATATGATTACGGTATTTCGTCAATATTGCGCGAAGGCGCCAATGGGTCAACAATAGAGAACTCACCTCTATGATGATCATTGACCGTGCGCGAATGTGGTGGAATACCATATATAGTCATATGTCTGGAAAAGAACGGGGATTCCTGCTGTTCTTCGGATCTGTGCTCTTTGTAGCCGTTCTACTCGGCATTACGGGATACATCCAGCACCACAGCACATACCTGCCCAAAGAGGGGGGAACATACACCGAGGGAGTCGTCGGCCAGCCAAGATATATCAACCCCATCCTTGCAAGCTCAAGCGACGCGGATAGCGATATTGCGCGGCTCGTGTACTCTTCTCTCTTTAAACTAGACTCTAATCTCACCCTACAGAACGATCTTGCGGAAAGCTATGAACTTTCCAAAGACAACAAAACATATACGGTGCGCATTAAACGCAACGTTCTATGGAGCGATGGAAAACCTCTTACAGCAGATGATGTCGTGTTTACCATTCAGAGCATTCAATCGAGCCAATATGCATCTCCGCTCGCGTCTTCATTTCAAGGAGTCCAAGTGCAAAAAGTTGACGACTACACGGTTTCCTTCAACCTCCAGCAGACTACCTATGCGCCATTTCTCTCCAACCTCACCGTGGGCATCGCACCAAAGCACGTATGGGAAAATATTCCTCCTAAAAGCGTCGGCTTAGCAGAACAAGAATTAAAGCCTGTAGGATCAGGCCCATACAAGTTCCAAGAACTAGTTACAAAGAAAAAAACAGGAGAAACAACATCAATCACCCTTACGCGCAACACATCCTATTACGGAAAACGGCCATTCATTAATACGGTCATTTTCGTTTTCTTCAATACGCACGACGAAGCAGTAGCTGCACTCACTTCCGGAAAAATAAATGGAATCGGCTACTTGCCTGTATCCCTTCTTACAACTATTCAGCATCGTCCTACGCTCCAAATCCACAAGCTCCTACTCCCCCAATATTTCGCTCTCTTCTTCAACGCATCAAAAAATCCTGCCTTAGGAGACGCCGGCGTGCGTGCAGCGCTTGCGCTTGCAACAGATCGAACGGCCATTATTCAAGATGCGCTTCAAGGAGAAGCAGAATTTATGGGAACACCAATCCCCTCCGGCACATTCGACTTTTCCGATATTAAAAATCCAGTATTCGATATCCAAAAAGCACAGCAGAACTTAGACGACGCAGGGTGGAAACTCAACCCTCAAGACGGCACGCGATCAAAAGACGGAAAGCAGCTGCACGTAACCATAACAACTACTGATTGGCCGGAATACATTAAAACGGCTGAATTAATTCAACGGCAATGGAAGCAGGCCGGCGTTCAGGTAGATATTACAAATGCAAGCACCGGCACCATCCAGCAAACCGTTGTAGCTCCTCGCGACTACGAAATTCTGTTGTACGGGGAAAACCTTGCAGCAGACCCGGATCCGTATTCATTCTGGCATTCCACGCAAATAAAAAGTCCGGGACTTAACTTATCGCTTCTGCAAGACAAAGATACAGACACCTATCTGGAACAGGCGCGAAAGGCAACAGACACATCACAACGCCGAGAAGCCCTCCATGCATTTGTACAGCGCTTCCTCGACATTAATCCTGCAATCATTTTATACCGCCCGCATTATCTTTTTGTAGCAAAAAATAATGTACAAGGCATTGGGGTGGAAAATGGGGCGCTTCCCTCAGATCGATTTAACGATATCGAACACTGGTATGTGGAAACAAAGCGTGTGTGGAATAAGTAGATTTCTCCCCCTTGGATAAGGGGGAGCAGGAGGGGGTAGCATGCGTCGTTACGACCCCACCCCGCCTCCCCTCATATGAGGGGAGGAAATAACCAAGATGACATCATCATCATTTCCAACTATCATTATCAACATATGAAAAACATTATTTTGCATCAGGGCGACCAAATTCGCCGCAGCCTGGAAATAAACAAAGATGTTCGCGTGGAAGGTGATTTTGATTCCATTTTATTGGCGGGCATGGGAGGAAGCGGGCATCCAGGCGATTTGCTCAATGCTCTGCATCTTACAAATGTTCCGCTTATTGTTCACAGAAGCTACGACTTGCCCCGCATATTCGGCAAAAATCCTCTTACAATCGTAAGTTCGTATTCAGGCAACACGGAAGAAGCGGAACATGCATACGAGGATGCTAAAAAAGAACATAAAAAGATTTTAGCTAACACATCTGGAGGCAAGTTACTTGAATGGGCAAAACAAGACAACGTCCCCATAACACTTATCGATTACCCGGGCATGCAGCCGCGCCACACCTTATTTGCAAGCTTCACCGGGCTTGCATGCGCGCTTGCGAACAGCGGGCTTGCACGAGATATTTCTGCCGACTTACTCAAGACCGCAGACTTGATCGACAGCGTCGCTGCAGAAACAGAAGTGCCGGCGAAAGCATTGGCGGACGCACTAGTAAAGAAAACTCCAGTATTTTATGCATCAGACGCATTAGCATTCGGCGCAAAGAATACAAAAATCCAGACAAATGAAAATAGCAAAACAGCAGCGTTCTGGAATGAATTTCCAGAATTAAATCATAACGAAATGGTCGGCATGACAAATCCGCAAGCAACATTTCATGCAGTATTTTTCACAAGCGAAACAGACCACAAGCAAATCAAGCTGCGCATGCAGGTCACGAAAGCGATGTACGAAGCGTGGGGCGTGCCTGTTACGGAAGTTCCCGTACTTGGATCTTCAACACTTGAACAATTGTCTTACATAGTCCTGTTCGGCTTATGGACAACGTATCATCTCGCGCTCAACTACAATGTCGACCCAATTCCCGTAAAAGGCGTAGAGGACTTCAAAAAGAACCTGGCAGAACTGACGGTATAAAAAGAAAAATCGCACCCGTGAGTCCACCGGTGCGATTATGTAATCACGCAAGCTGTTTTTTGCGCGCAATCAATGTTCGGATGCAATGGGCAAGCAACACTAAATCAAATGGTCTTTTAAACGTTGCATCCAACCATTCAGGAATAAACCCCTGCTCAATATCGGCGTCTCGCAAAATCGCAACCCACATGCAATCTGCAAAGCTTTCTTGCTGGCGCAAATGATGAGCCACTTTCGTTGCTTGAAAATATCCGATTTCGTAATCAATCACTACGCAATCAGAACCAAGCTCTTCAAAGCACATTCCTGCCTCAAAGATGCTCCTGACCGATTTAACCCTGTAGTCCCCCTGGGGCAACAACCTTTCGAGCGCACTATGAACAGATGTATCAAGCGTAACAAGCAATACTTTGTTCATCCCCTCATTTTCAAGCTCTTGAAACGGCATTCCATTTTCTTTAAGAAACCGAATGAGGTATTCGCGAGGAATTCGCCTATGGCTGCCGCCGGGAATCGTGTATCCGCGAAGACCCATGTTTTTAAACCACCGCACTACCGTTCCCGTAGAAACATTGCAGATCTTAGCCACTTCGCCCGTCGTAAAGATCGTTCTCATAGCAACAATCCCCTTCCTGTATACAGTTACCAAGATTGGAAAGGAGCCTAACTTCCTAAGAATGAACGTACGAGCAAATAATACCACCGTCAAATCCGTTTCCTTTTTCTACGAGCCCAGCTACAATGCTCAATGCGATATGTCGAAGTGGCGGAATTGGTATACGCGTACGCTTCAGGAGCGTATGGCTTCACAGCCTTGAGGGTTCAAGTCCCTCCTTCGACACAAATTTTAATTAAAAAAGGCCGTGATGATTCACGGCCCAGCGCGCATTACTTGCGCGCAATTATCTACCCCTCCACTTCTGCAAGTAAGATTGGCACACTCACCCGATCGGGGCTTTTCTCACGTTGCACACCGAGTAGCTTTGCAGTTGCAATAGCAACTAGCCCACTACCAAACGAAAACAGCGCACCCATCTTTGCCGCATCCAGCACAACCCCTCCCTCTGGAAACGCCACCACAGATACAAACAAAGATACGGTAAAACCGATTCCGGCAACCATACCAACAACGAGCAAATCCCGCTTTGTCATTCCGTGTGGCATCTCTAAACTAAAGATTGCCATTGCAACTATGGTGCACAAGAATATTCCAAGCGGTTTTCCCACAAGCAACGAGCCAAGAACGAAACCCGTGGGAGCCGCGACATTAGAAAACACAACACCTGCATTTACTAGCGCAAACAATCCAAGGATCCCTTCCACCAGCGGCTTCAAGCAATGCTCCATACGGTTGAGCGCATCAGGAAGCGCATCTTCCGCTTCCACAAAAATGCCGATATCCTTTCGTTCGTGCGGCATCAAACACACAATAGGCACAAGCCCAAGCGCGGGATGCAGTCCGCCTGCTTCAAAAGCAAGCCAACTGCACACGCCAGGCCCGATCAAGTACGGTAAGAACGATTTAACCGAACATACTCTCAACAGCAATCCAATACACATCGCCAGCAGCAACAGCAACCCGCACGAATACCAGTCTCCTCCGCCTTGCGAATATCCCAGCGCGAGAATCGCCAAGCCTCCCGCATCATCCGCAATAGCAATCAACAACAGAAACGGAATAGCAACGTGATTTGGCCCAAAAATTATTTTTGCAATCAGATAGCTAAATGCGATATCTGTCGCACATGGGATAGCCCAGCCACGCAATACATCCTGCCGATCAAAAACCATACAGCACCCATAAAAGACAGCTGCCGGAAATATCATCCCTCCGAGCGTAGCGACCAGAGGCGTTGCAGCCTTGCGCAATGAAGACAGTGATCCTCCCGGCAAAAACGACTCGAACACCTCTTTCCCTGCAAGAAGGAAAAATAAACTCATCCCTACGTCTGTGACCCAAAAGTGGATCGTTTTGCCGAAGACCTGCATATGAACCATGCGCTCATACGACTCATGATCATAATTCGCCCATACAAGGGCAGCAAATGTGCCTCCAATCAGAAACAATGAATTCTCCAGCAAAAACGTAATGCCGCGCCGAACCATAGCATAGCTCCTCTCAATTAACAGATTGTGAAACAGCACACCATCAACACTTGATGGCAAGCGTCCAGTATATATAACTAGGCTAAAAAATCAAGAACTGATTTTTTAGTACGTAGAAAGTTGACATCAGGCACAGGGTCTGCTATACTTGCTGTAATTACGTATATTCTAGCGTCATTGAGCCGTATTTCGGAACCGAATCCATCTTGTAGGATCAGAATTATTCTCAAAACCGTTAGACATTTGTCTTCGCAGTTTTATTATTAAATTATTATTAAGAACAAAAAAATATGACACAGATTCCGACGCCGCCACCTGTGCGGCCAAGACCCGCCTTCGCTCCTAAAGGAGCTTCGGTGAGCAAGCAGCCTAATACTGCACCAAAATCTATTATTAAGAAAGCAGCGCCACACCGACAAGTAATGGCACAGTCTGGACGGCCGAACACCGGCAACAGGCGTCCTCAGCAGGGCAATGGCTCACGACGTCCACGAGGCGGCAAACCTCATCGAGGACGAGAAAAAAGCTCTGGCATCCACTTCGGCCCTTCTGGCATTCCAGAACCAATGCTGATAAAACAGCCTCCGCGAAATCCGGATGGAATGTATTTAATTCCGCTTGGAGGATTAGAAGAAATCGGCCGCAACTCTGCTGCAGTCGAATACAAGGGCGATATCGTCATCATCGACTTAGGCTTAATGTTCCCGAACGAAAACATGTACGGCATCGACTACATTATTCCAGACATTTCCCCGCTGGCAGGAAAAGAAAAAAATATTAAGGGCGTTATTGTAACACATGCCCACTATGATCATTTCGGCGGCGTGCCTCACCTATTGCCAAAGCTTGGCAATCCGCCGATTTTCGGGTCTGAATTCACGATGCGGCTGGTTGAAAAACGCCAGGCAGATTTTCCAATGTATGCAAAACCGAAAGTAAACATCGTAAAACGAAAAGAAATATTCCGATTAGGAAAATTCGAAATTGAGACATTCCATGTAAATCATTCTGTTCCCAATGCGTTCGGAGTAGTGGTTCGCACTCCTGCAGGATCTATTGCATTTACCGGAGACTTCAAATTCGATACCAACCCAGTAAACGACTTGCCCGCCGATGAAGTGCATTTGCAAGAAATCGGCAAAAATGGAATCACCGTGCTGTATACCGACTCTACGGGAGCAGAGCGCGAAGGGCACAGCCTTTCCGAAAAAGCAGTAGAGACAAACTTGGAAAAGATTTTCTCTGAACATCCAAACCAGCGAATTATTACTGCAACATTCTCCTCGATGATCGACCGCCTGCAGCAGATGGTTTCCATTGCAGAAAAACATGGCCGAAAAGTTGCGGTAGACGGTTACTCTATGAAAACGAACGTTGCCATTGCAAAAGAAATCGGATTCATGGACTTCAAACCAGGAACCATTATTACTCCCGAGGAGAGCAATAAGCTTGCCCCAGGAAAAGTCCTTATTCTATGCACCGGTGCGCAAGGGGAAGACAATGCCGTACTGATGCGCATCGTAAATAAAGAACATCGAAGCCTGGAAATCAATGCGGGCGACGTGGTGATATTCTCTTCTTCCGTCATTCCAGGAAACGAAGCATCTGTACAGCTGGTAAAAGATCAAATCTACCGCCAGGGCGCAGAAGTAATCCATTATAAAATGATGGACATTCACTCCGGAGGACACGGACATCGAGACGATTTGCAGCACATGATCGATTTAGTACAGCCGAAGTTTCTCATTCCTGCGCACGGCTACTTCAGCTTCCGCGCAGAACACGCAAAAATGGCCGTTATGAACGGATTTCCAAGAAGCAACGCTCTCTTGCCTGCAAACGGAGAAGTTATTGAAATCGTCGATAACAAAGCACGTTTAAATGGAGAAAAATACGAAATCAAACACATTATGGTAGACGGCCTCGGCGTCGGCGACGTTGGGCAAGTAGTGCTTCGCGATCGGCAGCTCTTAGCAGAAGATGGGATGGTTGTAGTAATTGCAACTGTAGACGGGCACACCGGAGAAATTATCGGGGACCCTGACATTATCTCCCGCGGATTCATCTACATGAAAGAGCACCTGCAGCTCGTTCAAGAAACTCGAGAAGAAATTAGAAAAGTTATTGCAAAACACATCGGCAAGCAGCGAGGCATGGAGCAGAATTGGGCGCATGTAAAAGAAGCAGTCCGAGACGATATCGGCCAATTCCTGTTCCAGAAAACGGAACGCCGGCCAATGATTCTTCCGGTCATCGTTGAAGTGTAGAACATTGTCACCCCGGGTCAAGCCCGGCATGACAGCGCACCTCAAACCATGCTACCGTTTACCTATGTCCACAGAACTCCCATCTAATAAAACTATCTTCTCCGGAATCCAGCCATCGGGAGTGCTCCATATTGGAAACTACCTCGGTGCAATTCAGCAATGGATTGCGCTACAAGATGCGAACGATGCAATTTTTTGCATCGTCGATGAGCATGCTATCACCGTGCCGTACGACCCAAAAACATTGCCCGACCGCGTGCTCGACGTAGCTGCGACATACATTGCAGCGGGCATTGATCCGGAAAAAAGCATTATGTTCATTCAATCGCACGTATCCGCCCACACGGAATTAGCGTGGCTCCTTTCCACTATTGCGCCCTATGGCAACATGTCGCGCATGACGCAATTCAAAGAAAAATCAAAAAAGCTTTCTTCCAAAGACGCAATTTCGCTTGCCTTATTCTCATACCCCGTATTAATGGCAGCAGATATTTTATTGTATGGCACCCACGTAGTGCCCGTAGGAGAAGACCAGAAACAGCATATAGAATTAACTCGCCTGCTTGCAGAGCGTTTTAATGCGCAATTCGGCGAAACATTCACGATTCCAGAACCGTATATTTCCCAGACATCTGCGCGCATTATGTCGCTTGCAGACGCAACCAAGAAAATGAGTAAAAGCGACGCGGAAAAAAGCTATATCGCACTCACGGATTCTCCGAGCGTAATCCGTAAAAAAATCGCGAGCGCCGTAACGGACACAGATACCGCCTTTTCGTTTGCAAAAAGCGGCCCCGCCGTAAAAAATTTGCTTGCAATCTACAAAGCATTCAGCGGCAAAGAAGAACAAGAAATTGAGAAAGAATTTGAGAAAAAAACATATAAAGAATTTAAAACTGCCCTTGCGGATACTATTATCGCATCACTAGAACCGTTCCAGAAAAAATATAATGACATTCGCAGCGAAGATACGGAACTCCGCCTGATTCTCGGCAAAGGAATGCACCGCGCGCAAGGCATTGCAAACGCAACCCTGCATCAAGCAAAGAAAAACATGGGATTAATATAAAACACTCCGCAAATTGCTTGCGAAGTGCGTTGTTGCAGCATTAATATATTTGTTCTTTAGGCACAGATTTGCATTCAAATCTAGGTAAGCCCGTATCATCAGTTTTCTCTAATTCCGGAATCACATAGAGGCGCTCAGTAACAAGCCCCTCTCCGGAACGGAATGTTATGTTGATACATAGCTTTTGCCCTTTTTGCATAGGGTCAATTGCCACGCACACTACGCTTCCAGAACAGCTGGGGTCGACCAGTGCAGCCAGCATCACCAAGGTTTGCAGCGGGATAGCCGTGCGATCATACAGCTTTGCATCGCGCACATACGCCGGAGCGACAGCGTTTGGCTGTACTTGATTCTGCCGCAACCTCACCCAGCAAAAGCTGCTCACTATCACGCAAAACAGCATGCATCCAAACATTATTCCTAAACAGAAACTCCCATAATGCAGCTTCGTCTTCATGGCATCCATCTCCCAAAAGACCTTCTGAATTGTAAAGGAGCAATACTACTCCTCTCCCGCCTTCCATTGTAAGATAGTATGCATATGAATTACAACAAAACCATCGAAGAAGCAACCGCCCTTTCTCCGTCCGCCAAAACAGCCATTCTACAATGGCTCACAGAGGAAAAATACACAGAATACCGGCCGGAACTTGAGCAATTAATTGACGCTCAAGACTGGAAAACGCTCGAGGACAGATTTTTTATGACCATTCCATTCGGCACCGGAGGCAGAAGAGGTGCAGTTGGAATTGGGTCGAACAGAATCAATAACGTGACGATCGGAGAGTCCGCACAAGGGTTCGCTACGTACCTGCTTTCCCAAATAGGAGAAGATGTAAAAAGACAAGGTATTGTCATTGCGCATGATACGCGCACCACATCGCGCGCATTTGCAGAATATGCAGCAGGTATTTTCGCGGCAAACGAAATTAAAACATACTTATTCGAATCATTCCGAGCAACGCCCGAACTTTCGTTTGCAGTCCGATTTTTAGAAGCAGCAGGCGGAGTAGTAATCAGCGCAAGTCATAATCCACCAGCAGACAACGGATTCAAAGCATATTGGTCAGATGGAGGGCAAATAATACCCCCACACGACAAAGGAATTATCAACGCCGTAATGAATGTACAGGCCCTGCCCTCTGTTGACGGATTAAATGGCGTGATTATGATAGATAGCCATATCGATAACGCATACATTACAGCAGTTGCGAATGAATCGTTATCCCAAAGCCGATCTGCAACAATCGTATACTCCCCGCTGCATGGTACAGGCACCATGAGTGCACAAAAAGTACTGGAACACGCGGGGTTTTCCGACCTTACTGTAGTACAAGAACAAGCAACGCCAGATGGAACATTTCCGAATCTGCCTAATAACATTCCAAATCCAGAAGTGCCGTCTGCAAGCGAAATGGTTACGCAATATGCGCAGCGGTTGCAGGCAGACATCGCAATAACCACAGACCCAGACGCTGACCGGCTGGGCGTTGTGGCGCAAGATGCCGATGGGCAATACAAGCTCCTCACCGGGAACCAAATTGCAGCCCTTGCTGCGTGGTATGTAGCAAATAAAGGAGAAAAAGGGTTTATGGTACGCACTATCGTAACAACAGACATGCTTGATGCTATCGCTGAAGACTTTGGATTAAAAATATATAACCATATTTTAATCGGCTTTAAATACGTTGCGCAATTAATTCGAGAGCATCAAGATAACGGCGACGAAATATTTTTGTTTGGAGGAGAAGAAAGCTATGGCATGCTCAAAGGATCATACTGCAGAGATAAAGACGCAGCAGTTGCCGCGCTCTTGCTGTGCGAACTGGCATCTGAACTAAAAGACCAAGGCAAAACACTACTCGGACAGCTAGATGAGCTGTATAAAAAATATGGCGTATACACAGAAACGCTTGCGAACATCCAATATCCCGGAGCAGAGGGTTTTAAAAATATGCAGAATATTATGCGGCAGCTTCGCGAACATCCCCTTACAGAAATTAGCGGAAGGTCTATTACGGCGATTATTGATAGAGAAAAATTCGAGGGAACTGAAAAAGGTAACGTGTTGATATTTGAGCTTTCACCACATCCCGCCGCAGCGGGACCCCGCCAGCAGGCGGCGGCGCGCCTTACTATTCGACCGTCCGGCACGGAACCTAAGATAAAAATATATGCGCAATTGCACGCTCCAGTATCACAAGAAATTTCAAATGAAGAGCTGCAACAGAAAAAGTCAGAAGAACTCACGCGAGCAAAAGAACTTACTGACGCATTTCAGAAATTGATAGCGTAAGCTCTCCCCCTTACGAAGGGGGAGTCGGAGGGGGTGATGCGTACGAGACTAACCTCCCCTAGCCCCTCCTTTGTAAGGAGGGGTAACGGCCTACTTTTTCACCTCGTGCCCGCCGAACTGGTTGCGCAAAGCCGATAAAATCTGCCCAGTGTAGCTGGGTGCATCTTCAGAATCTAATCGGAACTGCAATGCGCTTTCTATAATCGGCACAGGGATGCCTAATTCCTTGGCCGCATCAACGGTCCACTTTCCTTCTCCGCTTTGGGCCACCGTACCGGAAATACCGTCTAAGCCTGTGCCATATTGCCGATATGCTTCTTTGAGCCAATGAATTAACCGCGATTCAATCACGCTGCCGTTGTTATACACATGGGCAATTTTTTCCAAATCAAGCTCGCCGCGCCACTGCTGCAATACAGCAAATCCTTCCGCAATCGCCTGCATCATTCCATATTCAATGCCATTATGCACCATCTTCACAAAATGCCCTGCACCAGATTGCCCCATGTATTCATATCCGCCCGCTACCGAAAGATCGGAAAACAGCCCGACCAATTCTTTGTATGCAGATTTTTCTCCGCCGATCATCAAGCAAGCTCCCATGCGCGCACCGGAAGGGCCTCCGCTTACGCCGATATCTAAATAATGTACGCCGATTTTTTTCAGCTCTTCGCCTCTTCGAATAGAATCTTTGTAAAATGAGTTTCCGCCGTCAATGACGATATCCCCTGGTTGCAGATTCAGCGCAAGTTCTTTTAGCACACTATCAACCACAGGATGCGGAACCATGAGCCAGATCACTTTATTGTCATTCCCGCGAAGGCGGGAATCCACGTCGTTGGCGCCTGGATCCCCGATCAGGTCGGGGATGACGCTAACTACTTTCGCTCCTTTGTCTTCGACTTTTTTCCGCGCATTTTCATTCGGATCATACGCTGTCACGCCCCATCCATAATCTAGCAGCCGCTCCACCATATTCGCTCCCATTTTCCCAAGCCCGATATATACAATCTCTTTTTTTGGAACGTTGCGCTGAAGATCAAGATCGCTGATTGCATGCGCCTGCGACCCTTTTGGATACTGGATAAGCGGAACATGGCTTGCTTTCCACGCAGCAATAATCGGATCGATAAATCTCCAGCTTGCAGTAATTTCCTCTGTTGATACAAACGACGTTTGATTGCCCTCAATTGCATCTCTAAGCAATTTTGCGTATGCGTCTAAAAATTCGCTGCCAGAAAATGCCTGCCCATAATCAAATGAAAATTCTTTTTCCTCCACTACCATTTCTGAACCTGGTTTTTTTGCCCAAAATGACGTACTAATGCTTTCGCGAGGCTGCACTTGATATTTGAGCACGTTCGTAAAATGCTTGCCTGCTTCAGGGGGGCACAAGCACGGAGTATGATGCCTGAATTTTACAACTACCTCAACCCTTGATTCATTCATCCCCTTTCCGCTCTGCAACAAGATAGGAACACCCCGCCATTGAGGAAGATTCAATTTCGCTTCTACCTGAAAATATGTTTCTGTAATGGATCCTTCCGCCACGCCCTTTTCTTTCCGATACCCCTCGTATTGGCCTCGCAATGTATATCGCGCAATGTCTTGCGCATCCATCGTTTCAAGCGATTCCAGCACATTTGCCCTTGCAGTACGGATAGCGTCTGCATCAAACACTCCCGGATTCTGCATCGTAAATAATGCCAGGAGTTGCAGCATATGGTTCTGTCCCACATCTCGAAGCGCACCGACGCCATCATAAAACGCTCCGCGCCCTTCTATATCAAGCTTTTCATATAAGTGAATGTGAATACTGTCGATCGACCGCGCATCCCATGCGGGCTCTAAGAATACATTCGAAAATCGAAATGCTAAAATATTTTGCACCGTATCTTTTCCTAAGTAATGATCAATGCGATACACCTGCTCTTCTTTAAAAAGATTTCCTAATAACTCATCAAGAGCCTGCGCCGTTTCCAAATCTTTTCCGAACGGCTTTTCAACAATGACCCGCGTCCATCCTTCTTCTCCCCCGCAAGGAATCGTAAGGCCTGAAGTCGAGAGTTGTTCCAAAATCTGCTGATAATATTCCGGGGGAACAGCCAAGTGGAATAATTTATTTGCGCACGTATTCCAGGCGCCATCTTGCTTGCCAAGCAACTGGGCCAGTGCTTCATACCCCTTTTGTTCCGTAAAATTGCCGGCGCAATAGGAAAACATGGCGACGAACGCGTCGACACCTGCTGTGTTGGCGGATCCATTATCTAAAATAATTTCCCTAACATACGCGCGAAAATCCTCGTTTGAAAGCTCTCTGCGGGCAAACCCTACAATGTGCATCAGCTCCGGCAAATGCCCATCAATATAGAGCCGAAACAGTGCTGGAATAAGCTTCCGTTTCGTTAAATCGCCCGTAGCGCCAAAAATGGTCAGTATAGTCGGGAGCGTATTTGTTGCCTGCATGGGGGTATTGTATACCGTTTATTTAATATGACGCGGGTCAATTCCCGCAGAATGCAAAATACTTTTTAGCGTGCCTATAGGCAAATCTCGATTATGCATCGGAACAACGACTCGTCTTTTTGATCTCGCATGGTACAGAATTAAATGACTGCCGGTTTGTCTGTCGTCGACAAAACCTTCTCTATACAGAATTTTCAATAATTTCTTAGGAGTAGGCCTAGGAACTTTAGACACGAGACGGAATATCGATCGACGTCAACAAGGCATCTGTATCTGCAACGATGGATTCACCATGATCAGCCATGCTCGCTAAATATGCTCCTATAGCATCACCAGCCATCTCGCGCGCTTCTGCAACAGTTTTGCCATACGTCACACATCCAGGCAAAGCTGGAACAATAACCGTGTATCCGCCTTCAGCTTCCGGTCGAAGATAAATATTAAAATGATGAGCTTTTGTTTGCATATTTGCAGTATAGTGTTGCGCCCGCTAAGAAACAATACTACCTAATCTCGTACGTCACCGATACTGTTACGTTCGTATCTTGCGTGCCAACTGGAATTTCCGGCGCGGTAACTGCCCCGCCCATAGCCTTATCCGCCATCGCAAACGGAACAGGACCATATGGGGAAGACTCCACCGAATAGGTTTTTACTTTTCCTAAACGAACATGCAGCGAGCTTGCAATTGCCTGCGCTTTTTTCTGCGCATTTGCAATTGCGTCTTGTTCTGCAGATACTTGCGCGGAAGATTGATCATCGCTGGTAAATGTGACTCCGCCGATTTGATTCGCGCCTGCCTGCGTTGCTTTCGCAATCACATCGCCCGCAATATCTATTGATCGAATCGTGACGGCAACTTGCTGGTTTGCATCGAACCCTTTTGGAACTTGCGTGCCGTTGTTATAGTCGAATGCAGGATTTACCGAAACTCCTTGCGTCATAATATCAGCATCTGCAATACCGAGCGAACGCACGGCCGCCAACACCGCATTCATTTTTTTTGCCATCATATCCGTTGCCTGCGACGCAGAAGGCTGCCCTAAAACAGTTACCCCAAGAGAAACATGCGCAATGTTCGGCGTTTGCTTGGCAGTTCCAGTTGCCTGCACAGAAATCACCCGATCTGCATTCCGCACTGGTTCGGATACAATATACTGCCCGGCAATAAAACTTCCTCCTATAATAACTGCAATAATATATAAAGATTGTTGATTCATACTGCTATTCTACCACGGTTTTTTGGCACTTGGCGCAGATGCCCTCCAGCTCAATAGAATGGTATTTGGTAATAAACCCCGTTTTTCTTCGGATTTTCGCCTCATCGTAATTCACGTCATCATCATCTAAATCAGTAATAGCTCCGCACAGCTGGCACGTAATATGATGATGGTGCGGCATGCCCGCCCACTCGTATCTGCTCCCGCGCTCGCGCCAATCAATTGCCTGGATTTTTTTCTCTTGCTCAAGACGGCCCACAATCCGAAATACGGTTGAATATGCTGTTTTCGGATACATTTTCAGCACTTGACGAAACAATTGTTGAACGGAAATAGGCTCTGGCGTTGCGGCAAAAAGCCGCTCAATAAGCACTCGCGCCTTCGTATTTCTCGTATTTGACATGCCACATAGTATAGCACTAACTCACACTATTGCAAGTTAGTTGCATTTAAGAAAAAGGGGAGTATGGTGGGAATATGAACAGAAATAGCTTGCTCATAACCGCTGCGCTTATACTCGTGCTGGGCATTGGAATATATGCCATGTCGCGCACCGCGAAAACACCCGCCCCCCATTCCCCTGCCAAACTACAAATCGTCGCCAGTTTTTACCCGATGGCGTTTTTTGCCCAGCAGATTGCCGGCGATAAGGCAGACGTTATCAACATAACGCCGGCAGGCGCAGAACCGCATGAGTACGAACCATCTACGCAAGATATTGTGAAGATGGAACAAGCGAATCTGATTATTCTGAATGGCAATGTAGAGCCGTGGGGAGACAGCATACAAGCGAATCTGCAAAACAATTCTGTGCATATTATTACTGCAGGAGAAGGGCTTGGCAGCGCCGATCCGCATGTATGGCTCGACCCAGTCCTTGCAAAGCAGGAAGTGCAAAAAATATCTGATGCGATTATCGCCATTGATCCAAGCGACTCCTCGTTCTATGCGGCAAATACAGTTGCATTGCTGCAGAAATTTGATCAGCTAGATACCGCATACAAAAATGGCTTGGCAATCTGCAGCAGCAGAGACATCGTAACATCGCACGCCGCATTCGGATATTTAGCAGAGCGATACGGATTGAATCAGCTGGCAATCGCCGGGCTTTCTCCTGATGAAGAACCTGCAACGAAAGCACTGATCGATACTGCGAAATTCGTGCAAGGCCATAATGTAAAATATATATTTTTCGAGAGTTTAGTTTCTCCGAAGCTTTCTCAAACAATCGCGCAAGAGACTGGCGCACAAACGCTCGAATTAAATCCGCTTGAAGGCCTTACACAAACGGAAATAGGACAGGGTCAAGATTATTTTTCAGTGATGTACAATAACTTGTATAACCTTCAACTGGCACTATCATGCACGAAGTAAATCATGAAGAAAATATTATCGAGTGCAAAGATATTTGTTTTTCGTACGGGCAGACTGCAATCCTTCATAATATAGACCTTGC
>Ga0209542_10005575_pt1 | contig 25012 bp, 20 predicted proteins | sample RifCSPhighO2_01_FD_184028 | JGI IMG/M metagenome (GOLD analysis project Ga0209542, IMG submission 184028) | Soil microbial communities from Rifle, Colorado - Rifle CSP2_plank highO2_0.1 (SPAdes) (version 2) | ecosystem: Environmental > Terrestrial > Deep subsurface > Rock core/Sediment ...
ACGAGCCCGGGGATGCACTTCTCCACGTCGCCGCCGTCCGCACCGCCCGTGTCGCCGCTGCCGGCCGCGCCAGCGTTTCCGCTCGCGCCGCCTGCGCCGGCCTTGCCGCCAGCATCGCTGTCCGACTCGACCGCTGCGGGCTTCTCGTCGTCGTTCCCGAGGCACGCGGCCAGGGAGAACGCGGCGCTCGTCGCGAAACCGATGTTCATGAGGTTGATCAATCGCATGACGAAACTCCTTCCTGTTTCCAGGAGAGTAGGTTGTTCACTTGTCGAAATGTCGAGCTGTCTTTTACCGCTCCACCCCACCATGGGGTAAAGCGGCCTCACGAGATGAGCTCCGTGTGGAGATCAGCTCGTGTGGAACGCGCGACCGGAGTAATTCGATCGCGCGTGACACAGGGAAGGTGCAAAATTGTAAGCCCGAGGCGTAGCCGAGGGCTAGAACTGGCCTCCCAAAGCCAGTCCGGGCTGGACGGAGAACGCCCATTCGCTGTCCGAGGGAGTCCGGATGCCGCCGATGTAGGGCACTGCCTTCGTGCCGCCGATGACCACTTCCGGCTCGATGAAGAAGTGCTTGGAAGGCCGGAGGTTCAGTCCGATCTTGCCGCCGAGGTTGTTCGCCTCGTTTCCGCTGTCGTTCGGCTCGACCGAACCTTGGACGCCCAGGACGAGGCTCACCGACTTGTCCGCGTCGAACGCATGCACGTAGGCGATCTCGGGTGCGACGACGAGACGCTTCGAGTCTTTGTTGGCTCCGTAGCCCACGCCGACGCGAAGTCGCATGCCGTTCTGATCGTCCACCCATCCGGTGAGACCGACCACACCCAGGACGCTCGTGGTGTCCGTGCCATAGCCGGCACGGTGGAGGTACGAGGCCCCTGCGCCCAGGCTCCATTCGAGACCGCCCTTGAAGGGACCGGCGCTGTGCTTTCCGGCGGCGAGCTTGTCGTGCTCGGCCTTGCAGCGCTCTTCGATGGTCGCCTCCGGCTTGTCCTCGATCAGAGGGCAATACACGTTGAGGACGGCGTTCAGGGCGTTCGTGATGTCCTTCAGCCTCTTGTCGAGGCCTTCGACCATCTGGACGAGGGCGTTCCAGCTCGCGGCGTTCAGCGGAACCTTCCTCGATCCATCGAAAAGCTCCGTTCCATCCACGAGGTCGCGGTACCACAGGGTGATATCGGTGATCGTATCGCCCGTGGCTTCGCACTGGGCCGTGAGCTCAGCACGTTTCTCGGCCGGAACGCTCGGGAACTTGTCCCGGTCGATCATGCCCGGCTTGCAGATGCCTTCGAAGCGCTTGTTCGCTTCTTCGACGTAGGCCTTGAAGGCTTCGATGGTCACCACGCACGTCGCGACCTTCCAGCCCTTGCCTTCGCGGTCGTCCATGAGACGTGCAGGGACGCCGTCTTCGCAGACGCATCCGGATCCGTCCTGCGACTTCTTCGCGCTGCCTTCGCAGATCACGATGGGCTTCACGGGCGGAGGCGGAGGCGACGGGGGCGGAGGAGGCTCCACGATGTTCTTCGTCGTCGGCGACGTCTTCTTGATGGGATCGCCGGGCGTCTCGCGCGCGACGAACTTGTCGCCGCATATCTGCACGAGCTTCGCGTAGCTCACGCGCCAGGCGTCGTTCAGGCTCTGGCAGGAGGCGAGCTTCGTGCGGCACTCCTGGAGGTCTTTCGAACTCGCGGGGTTCCGCTCGAGGCAGTCGGCGACGCACTGGTTCACCTCGTCGTCGAGGTAGACCGCGGCGGCGGAGCCGTCGGCCGCATGCGCGCCTGGCGACCAGGCCGCACAAGCGATCGCGCCCAAAATCAAGAGAGACGACTTCAACGTGTTGACGGTCATTGGGACTCCTTCGCTCCTCGCATTCCTGCGGGGGCATCTGTTGGGATGCACCCGAGGGTGCGGGTTTGATAACTGTTGTATGTGGAAGTTACGTGAGTCTGCTTCATCGCTTCGCTAAAGATGTTGTCATCCTGAACGAAGTGAAGGATCAGGCTCTGGAGCCGCCCCGCGCAATTGAGAGAAAGGAGGAATATCCTCTCAATGACGGTGCGGCTTCAGGGTCCAAAGACGCCACGGTGAACGCGTCACAATATCAAAAAACTCCCGTTTTGTCAAGGGAGCCGGTCAATTCCAAGAAAACCCGCCTATTTCTCTCAACCCAGCGGCAATCTACTCCTTCACGCGCCAAAGCACCCACGCGAGTCCGAGGAGTAATCCAACCGCGGCGCCGGCCACGCCGTTCGTGACGAAATTCGGTTTTGCGAAGAATCGGGACGGGAGCGGGGCGTCGATCACCTGCACACGGACCGAGAATCCGAAGTAGTTCGGCGCCTGCACCGCGAGCTCTTTCGCCACCCGGACCGCGAGCGTGGTGGCCTGGTTCCGATCAGGGTGGTACGCGGTGATGGTCATGACGCCCGTGCCGGGTGAGACGGTTGATGCGATCGCGTCCTGCCATGCCTTCCGTTTCTTGATTTCATCAGTCGGGAAGTAGTTCTTGTCGACGGACGCGTCATCCACCACGGCCGAAAAAAATCCGGACGTATAGACGATCTCGGACAGATTCTGCGCGATGCGTTCCGTGCTCTTGATCGCCGTGTACGGATCCACGCCGGCCGGATTCGTCTGCGTGATGAGGAGCTTCACGGAGCTCGAGTACCGGAGCGGCTGGATGAGCGAGAACGCGAGCGCCAACACCAACCCCATGAGCGTGGCGAGCGTCACCTGGCGCCACGCGCGGACGATGAGACGGAAGTAGTTGGGCTTGGACATTATTTTATCTCCTCACTCGTCACGACGGAGCCGAGCGTCACCGGAATTTCGATGACGACGGTACCGCGAAGGACGGAGAGCGTGACCTTTGTTTCCGGCTTGTACCCGGCGAGGAGCTCTGCCAGGTCCGCCGATCCGTCTAGGATATCACGATCGATTGTTTGAATCACGTCCCCTACTTGCAACCCGGCAGCCGCCGCCGGTGAATTTCGTTCGACTGCCGGCTTTTTCGCGCGCGCATCGTCCCGAAGCCACGCGCCGCGATTCCCGACGGGGACCTGGGTTTCAAAGCGGACATCCGTGAGATCCACCGTCCTGGCACCGAGGTACGCGTGACGGACGACGCCGTCGGACAGCACCGATTGGAGCGACTGCGCCCATGCCGTGACGGGAATCACCCGCAACGGTTCGCCGGATGGAGACGCGACGAGGCCGACGAGACTGCCGTTCGTGGACCACACTGGTGATCCCATATCCCCCGCCGACGTCATACCGGTGACGGTCGTCCGTCGCGTCACGGCCTCACTGGACGCTCCGTTCAGATCCGTCGCCGGATCCGAGAGTGCCACGACGATCTGCGGTTCGAATCGTGAAACGCGGCGTTCGACCCACACGGGGAGACCGACGCCTACGTCATGGAGTCGTGCGAGCGCGGGCGCCGGGAGGTTGTCCAGGTCCGTCTTCAAAAAGACGACGCCGCTCAACCGGTCGGCAATCGCACGCGTGGCCGTTGCCGACCGTCCTGCGTGCCAGAGGATGATGTCCGCCGGCTTCTCTCCATCCATGACCGCGCGCGGGACCACGAACCACCCGTCAGACGTCACGGCAACGGCAGCACCCAGGAGACGGTCGTCTGTGAGCAGCGGCTCTTCACCGGCCTTCCGCGCCACGCGACGGTACGCGCTCGCGACGGGAGACGAGCGCCGGTCGGTAAACGCGGGCGGAACGATCGGTTCCTGCGGCCTCCGGTCGATTGGAATGACCGTGAACGTCGGATTGGACACGGTCGTGGTCGTTGTCATGGGTCGTTCGACGGCCCCGGTGAGAAACGTCGAGAGGTCGAATGACCACGTGGAAACTGTCCAACCTGCAATGGCGCCGGCAAGGGCGCCGCACACGATGGACGCAAGAAGTGTGACCAGCGTTCTCTGAAATTCGATTGGCTGACGCATGGATGGAGTATAACAGGTGTACGAATGAGGGTATAGAAAAAAGTGCTTGAGTGCTTAAGTGCGAGAAATGTTCGCGCACTTAAGCACTCAAGCACTTACTCCTGTTACGCCCAACGAGCCGTCCCGACCATGAGACCGACCAAGATGGCGGCCGCCGCCAATTCCGCCCGCATGAGTTTCGTTGTGAGCGACGGCATGATGCCGTACCGGCGCGACCGGAGCGCAACCGCGAGAAGGATCGCGGCGAGGCTCGCGTGCAATCCGAGACGGAGCGGTAGGAAGGCGCCCAGGAGGCCGATATGGAGACCCAGCCAGGCGCCAAGCGCCGTCCACCGGCGCCGATGGTCATGCAACGCCTCCACGTGAGACGTGGACCAGAAGAGGAGCGCGGCCACGACCGTCTGCACGATCACGGGGATCGCGCGGGACTCATGTACGAACACCGTGAGGCCGACCGCGACGTATTGCGTGAGCCAGATCGTCACCGGGACTAGCGACAGGTTCACGTGCGACAATCCGTTCACGGGATACCGCGTGGGGAGGTACACGAGGAGGAACAGGAGTTCGAGGACCAAAAACGACACGCTCCCGGCCATGAGAGGCAGCACGACCGTCACCCACGCCCCTTCCATGAGGAGAAGCCCCATGACCCCGGCCGCGAGGGCGAGCGCCGGCGGGAGCAACCGTTCCGTCGCCTGTCCGACCGCCATCCGCTTCCCCGCGATCAGGTATCCGGCAACGATGACGGTGAGCGGAGTCCAGATGGCGATCCATGGGTACGCGCCCGCACTCCTCGACTGCCACACGAACAACAAGGCGTTCAACACACCGACCACGAATGGGAGAAATCGGAGTAACAATAACATGACAAGGGTCCGTGGTCCGTGGTCCGTGGCTCTTTCTAAGTACCACGGACTACGGACCCAGGAATAACTCAACCTTACCATCACCCAACCGGATGTCACGCAGGCCGATCGGCCCGACGTCCAGACGCCACGCGCCAAAATCGCGTTTGAAAAAGTAGCCCATCAGATTTTGGGCCGTTGACGTGGAGATGGGATAGTCGCCGAATTGGACGGAGATAGGATTTAACCGGAGCTCGCCGTCTTCGACACGAGGCTCGAATCGGGTGAGGATGTCAAACGTGATCCCTTCGCGGACAAACCGACCGGAGAGCTCGATCGCGGTCGGTGTCATGACTATTTGAGGTCGTTCGGCGATGATGTTCGACCCCTGCACGAAGGATGCGAGCGCACCACGGAACGCGGCCGTAAGTTCCGTTTCCTCGACCGTGACGCGGTACGGTGGTGGACCGCCACGTTTGACCGCAAGTGCCACCTTCGCACTTATCGCATCCGAGAACGCTTCCGGGTCCGTCACGCCGGCCGTGACGATCCTGGTGGGTTCAGGGCCGCGGTAGAGACGTGAAGCGAGCGGGACCTTCACCAGACCCGTCTTTGCAAGGAGGACGGCAACAATCAGTGCAAACGCTACAACGAGTAGGATCCCGTACCCGAGACAGGCGACCGCGTTGAACCCGAATTTTGGTTTCGTAACTGGAACGGGTGTGGTCATGAGGAACTCCCCTGTCTCGTACGCTGAAACTTATAAACTTCCATGATCGCCACAGAGCAGGCGGTGGTCACGGGGATAGCGAGGATAGCGCCGGGTATGCCGAAGAGCTTGGCGCCGACGAGCAAGGCGACGATCGAGAGGACCGGGTTAATGCCGACGGCCTTCTGCATGACCTTCGGCACGAGGATGTGATTCTCTGTCTGTTGGACGACGACGAAGAGGATGATGGTGAGGAGCGCGAGGGTCGGTGACTGGGACAGCGCGACCAGGATGGCCGGAATGCCCCCAAGGATCGGACCGAGGTATGGGATGAACTCGGTGAACCCGCCCAGGATCGCGAGCACGAGCGCGCCTTCAACGCCCAGGATGCGAAGACCGATGTAGTAGAGGATGCCGACGATGAGCGACAGCGCGAGCTGACCGATAAGCCAGCGGCCGAACTTCACCTGCACGCCCTGAAGGAGGTCCGCCGTGAACTTCTGATACTCCTCCGGCACGATGTTCCGCAGCCACTGGAGCGCTTCCTCTTCCTGCACCACCATGTAGAACGCCATCACGAGGACGACCGCAAGGCCCGCAATCCCTCCGAAGAGACCGGTGAGCGTCCGGAACAGTTTCGGCAGGATAGACGAGATCTGCTCCTGGAGGGTCGACACGCCCGCTTCGAGATTTTTCGTGAGTCCATACTCCTCGCTCACGTGCCGGAGCGACTCGATGCCGCTCGAGAGCACCTGCCAGGACTTCCCGACCGTATTGCTCAATTTCCCGGTCTGTTCCACGAGGTCCGGCAACACGAGCGCGAACGCGAGAAGGAGCCCTCCCACGAACAAGACGTAAAAGACGATCACGGAGACGCCTTTCGGGATATGGTACGACTTTGCCCACTGCGCGAAGGGATTCATGAGCGCTGCGAGGATGAGCGCCGCGAACACGAGCGCAATGATGTCACGAACGGCCCATAGGAACGAGAGGATGAGCAAGGTCGCGATGACCTTCAGAATCGTATGCGTGGAAATGGAGATGGATCGTTCCTGGATGGTCAACATAGATGGTCTCTACACATTAGGATAGCATGTGAACAGGACTATGGAAGCGTTCGCAGACAATCGCAAGGCCCGGTTCGACTATGAGACGCTCGAGTCGTTCGACGCGGGGATCGTGCTTTCCGGGCAGGAGGTGAAATCCGTGAGGAACGGCGGGGCGAACCTGACCGGGTCCTACCTGAGTCTCGCCGGCGGGGAGCTCTGGATCAAGGGGCTCCGGATCGCTCCGTACATCAAGGCCGGGAAGCTCGAGGGGTATGATCCCACCCATCCCCGTAAGGTCCTGCTCCGAAAACGGGAACTCGCGTCGCTCGCAGGAAAAACGCGGCAAAAAGGCTTGACATTGGTCCCATTCTCACTGTATCCTCGCGGGCGTCACATCAAGCTTCGGTTCGGCCTGTGTCGCGGCCGCAAGGCTCATGATAAGAAGGAAAAACTGAAAGCCCGTGACATAGACCGCGAGGTCCAACGAGGGGATGACGAGCATTGACGGCCCGGACGTTCCACTTCCGCAGACCGAGCGTGGGAACCGCTCGTAAATCACTTCCCACGAAGACAAATGCCAACGTCTTCTCGAAGGTGAAGGACGCGATCGCTTCGGCGTTTCGCGCTCCGGCACCCGCCATGGCTCTCGTCTAAGACGATCGAGCCATCCGGTCCCGCATGAGTCGTCCGAACTCATGCGCAAGACCGTCATATGATCGGACTCGCTCTTCTGCGCTCATCGCCCGCAGAGGGGGACATGGCGGCGGTGGGGACGCGCGGTTCTTGTCCGCTTATCGCTGCGCGTCGACGACTCTGAACGGACCAAGTCTGTGAACGAGGAGGTCGACGGTCGGGACCAGACGGGGGTGCAACTCCCCCCATCTCCACCATAACTGATCAATGCGCATCCATTACCGGCGGCGGCAGCCGTTTAAACCGACAGGCGTCGTGTATCTTGTGAACACACAGATCCGCACGCCGGAAGTCCGAGTGATCGACGAGATGGGCGCGTTCCTCGGCGTCATGAAGACGGAAGACGCGCTCAAAACCGCGCAAGAGCGCGGGTACGACCTCGTGGAGGTATCGCCGAAAGAAACACCTCCGGTCTGCAAGTTCCTCGATTACGGCCAATTTAAATACCAGAAAGAAAAAGAGATGAAAGCGCAGAAGGCGCACGCGCGGAACGTGGAAGTGAAGGGTATCCGTCTATCCGTGAAGATGGGGGAGCACGATGAGGATATCCGCCGTGAAAAGGCCATCGAGTTCTTTAAAGACGGCCACAAGCTGAAAATCGAAATCATCCTGCGCGGTCGCGAGAAGGCGCATGGGGACATCGCGAAGCAGCGCATAGAATCGTTCATCGCTTCCCTCGAGAAGACGTATCCCCTCTACATCGAGCAGCCCGTCACGCGACAAGCGGGAAATCTCTCGGCAATCGTTGGACGGAAGTAAAGGGCTGGACAAGACGGGCGACATCTTTTATCCTCCCACTCTCCATTATGAAGCAGAAGACACGGAAAACGGTCTCCAAGCGATTCCGCATCACGGCCACGGGCAAGGTGCTGCGTCGTCATGGCGGCCAGGATCATTTCAACGCACGGAACCGCGGCAAAATCACGCGGAAGAAGCGTCGCGACGAAACCATGTCCGGGGCGTACACGAAGAGCATTAAGACTCTGATCGGCAACCAATAACCACTCGCTATGCCACGCGTCAAACGAGGAACGCACCACATCAAGCGCCGAAAGAACATCCTGCGCCGGACCAAGGGCATGATGTGGGGGCGCAAGTCCAAGATCAAGCTCGCGAAGACCGCGGCCGTAAAATCCGGCTGGCAGGCCTACCGGGGCCGGCGGTTGAAGAAGCGAAACAATCGCGCGCTCCAGCAGATACGCATCAACGCTGCGACCCGTCTTTCCGGGACCACGTACTCGCGCTTCATGTCGGACTTGAAGAAACGAAACATCGGGCTCGACCGAAAGGTGCTGTCCGAACTCGCCATGAAACACCCTCGTGTATTTGAAAGACTCATCAAGGTCTCATAAGGAAAAAAGGCCCCGATGGACATCGGGGGCTTTTTTAAGCAAGTATGCTATTCTACAGCCTAATCTCACCCATATGCCTCGCAACAACATGGAGGGAAGCGCAGCTCTCAAGATGGAAGGACCGGAGACGCATGCTCCGGCTCCTTCGCCTGAATCTCGCCGGAGACGAGCCAAGGAAACGCAGATCGCGGCGGACGAAGCCCGTGCGGAAGAGTTTGCAGAATCCAGCGCAGCCCTCGAACGGATCCAGGAGCAGATGCAGGCGGCGGAAGGCGCGGCGGAGCACGTGGCGGATGTGAATAAGTTCCGGAAGCAGGACGAGGCCGTGGAACGAGTGCAGTCTCCCGAGGGGCTCACGGATGCGGACCCGATGCGGAACTTGCACCTCGCGCTTGCCGAAGCGGCGAAGGTGCGCGCCTATTTCATCAAGACGGGCGTTGAGCAACGCGGGCTCACCAACGAAACCGCATGGGAGCACCTGCATCAGATGCGCAGCAAGGAGCTCGACCTTGAAGCCGCGCTCCAGGAGGCGTGGAAGCGTCCGGAGGAACTGCTCAACCATCCGCTCGCGAAAGAAGAGCGACGGTCGCTCGTGGAAGCGCTGCTTGATGTTCAGGAAACCCTTGAAATCGTCCGCGACAAAGTGGAGGCCATGAACGCGCAGACGAACTTCGATCAGAACTACGCGGAAGCGCGCATGAAGGCGTTCGACGCGTACCGTGATGATGTGGATGTGCTCCGCGATGTCCGAACGGAATTCACAGAAGGGAAAATGTCCAATGACGAACGAGAGGGCTATCTCGTCACATTCAAGCATCGCGCGGCAGCAATCGAGGACGAAATTGCGCGTCTGGACGCGCTCTCCCCTGCCGACACGGCGGACTTTATGAATGCGGCTGCGTACGAAGCGGCGTCCGCGACGCTCAAAGACTATCGGACGGCGATCCATGAACTGCGGGCGCCGGACGCGGAGAAGCTGGCGGCGCTCGAACGTCATTTCCCCGGCAAAACCGTCGAGGAAGTCACAGAAGAACTGGAAATGCCCAAGACCATCGAAACGGTGAAAGGCATCTCCACGGCGGAAAAGCCGCTCACCGCGCGACAGAAGACGGACGTCATCGTACGCGCCGTCGGAACGCTGATCAACAACGTGAAGGACGTGATGGGGCAACAGCGCTTGACCGAAGAATGGCGCACACAGGCGCTCTCGGAGCTCTCGAGCGCGTACGCCGACCTCGAAGAACGGCTGCGTTATCTGCAGACCGACGCGACGGAATCGCCAAAAGTCCAGGAAGAACGCACATACATCGCAGACGCGCTCCACGGCATCGACGACATGCGCGCAGCGCTGCATGCGCACCATGGAGAAGGTGAGGCGGCGCTCGTCGCACCGCAGCGCCTCCTCCTCGACAAGGAATTGCGCGCGAAGGAACGTGAACGGAAGGACCTCGATCGCCGCATGTCCAAACTCGCGAAGGACGTAAAGAAGGCGTATGGCATGGATCCGGATGAAATCGTGGCAAAAGGCGGACTTGGATTGCGCGGGGCCATGAAGCGCGGACTGGCAAGACTCACCGGTCAGGACCCGTACGGAGAATGGAAGACGTTGGCTGACCGGTATGAGACGCTGTCGCAGGAACTGGAAAAACCGCTCACAACGAGGACGATGGAAGAGATCGAACCGATGAGCGAAGACGAACGCATTCGCGAACAGGTACGGATCGAGGGTCGCAGCGCCGCCGCACAGTACCGCGAGCTCCCGGAGTCCGAAGAGGCGTTCTTCGGCGGAACGTTCGAGGAAGCGCCGTTCGGGGCGCCCGTGAGCCACGAGCATATCCGCGTCGCAGATGCCCTTGAAGACTCGAAATCGCGCGGTATCGCGAACGCCGTGGAGGTCTACAAGAACATCGCGGAGAACCCGGTGGCCGAACTCTTGAGCTTCGGACCGGAAGAGTACGTTAACCAGCTCGCGATTGTTCTTGAAGCGCGGTCCGCTCAAGGGGGACTCAAAGGGCGTGACCGGTTCGCGGCCAAGAAACGACTCAAGGCCGCCCTCGCCGTCTTAACCGAAATGCAAGACGAACTGCGCGAACACGGGATTGACGTTGACACGGGCACGGACGTGACGGCGCGGAAGGGCGGCGCGAGCCGCGGCAAGCGCATGGTCGAGCAACGACGGGGACGGGCCGACGCGCGCAAGGCGCGACGCAACATTGGAGGCGGCGGGTTTATTGAAACGTGACGCGTTCGCGGTCTTCCTGTGAGACTCGCACAAGGAAGGCGTCTTTTGACATGGACGATTGATCCTTCTCCCCGCGTCGCCGGACCGTGAGGTCTCCCCCGCCCGCTTCTTTGTCGCCCACCACGAGCGCGTACGGAACTTTCATGCGTTCCGCGTTCCGGATTTTCTTCCCGACCGATTCGTTCGACACGTCCGCTTCGGCACGGAGACCCGCGTCCACGAGGTCTTGGACGAGTTTCGCGGCATAATCCGCGTGCCGCTCGGCGACCGAGAGGACGATCACCTGCACGGGCGCGAGCCACACAGGGAACGCCCCGGCGTAGTGCTCGATCAAAATTCCAAGAAAGCGCTCGGTGGACCCGAGAATCGCGCGATGGATCACGACTGGACGTTTCTTTGACCCGTCCGCGTCCACGTATTCGAGCTCGAACCGTTCCGGAAGGTTCATGTCGAGCTGGACCGTGGAAAGCTGCCACTCGCGGCCGATCACGTCTTTCGCCATGAAGTCGAGCTTCGGGCCGTAGAAGGCCGCTTCGCCCACGCCGATCTCGTGCTTCCAGCCGCGTCCCGCGATGAGACGCTTCAATGCCGCTTCGGACGCCTCCCACACCTTCATATCGCCGATGTACTTTTTCTTGTCCGCCGGATCATGCGTGGACACGCGGACCCAGAAGTCTTTGAAGCCGAAGACGCGGTAGGCTTCGTCCACCATGTCGAGCATGAGGTTGATCTCGCCTTCGATCTGACTCGGCATCGCGAATACGTGGCAGTCGTCCTGCGTGAGGCTGCGGACGCGCGTGAGACCGGACAACTCGCCGGACTTCTCGTACCGGTAGTTCGTGGTGGTGCACGTCCAGCGGACCGGGAGTTCGCGGTACGAGTGCGGCTGGGTCTTGTACAGCATCATGAAGTGCGGACAGTTCATGGGTTTGAGATAGTACGCGTCCTCGTCTTTCAGCTGCATGGGCGGATACATGGCGTCGTACTTCTGGAGGTGGCCTGACATCTCGTAGAGACGCCCCTTCGTGATGTGCGGGATCCAGATGGGCGCGTAGCCCCGCTTCTCCTGCATGTCCGTTACGAAGTTCTCGAGCGTTCGACGGAGCACGGCGCCTTTCGGATAGAAGAGCGGGAGCCCAGGGCCGACCTCGTCAATGATGCTGAAAAGTTCGAGCTCCTTTCCAAGCTTCCGGTGATCGCGTTTTTCCGCCTCGGCCATCATGGTCTCGTAGTTCGCCAGTTCGTCCTTGGTCGCAAAGCAGAGGCCGTAAATGCGCTGCATCTGCGGATTCTCCTGTTTGCCTCGCCAGTACGCGCCCGCGACCTTATTGAGCTTCCAAACGCCGATCTCTTTCGCCTTTTCGACGTGGGGGCCGCGACAGAGGTCAACGAAATCTCCGGTCTGATAGACCGACACCGTCTTCACGTTCGCGGGGTCCACGTCCGTGGACTCTTCCGCCGAAATCTTCGTGGTTCCCTTTTTTTTAAGGTCGGAGAGGAGCTCGACTTTATACGTCTGCCCCATGGCCTTGAACCGCTTGACGGCTTCGTCAATCGGCATTTCCTCGCGCACGAACGCGGGGTTCTCCTTCACGATTCTTTTCATCTCCGCGTCGATCGCCTTCACGTCTTCCGGCGTCACCGCGCGGCCGATGTCAATGTCGTAGTAAAAACCGTTCTCGACCACCGGGCCAACGCCGAATTTCGCTTCTGGAAAGAGCCGTTTGACGGCTGCGGCCATCACGTGGGCCGTGCTGTGGCGCATGGTGTCGATTGGTTGGGACATACAAAAAGCCTGCAAAGAATACGTCTCGGCAGGCTCACCGTCAATTATTCAATCTTGAACGTGATGTGGTCCTTGAGCGTCGGCAAGCGCCGTACCCAGCTCGGGCGGACGGTGATGGACGCCGATTCGACGCCTTCCACGGACTTCAGTTTCTGTTCCGCTTCGTCAATGGGGAGACCGGCGATGAGATCCTTCGTGAGGTTCGGACTCTTGTCGGACAGTTTCGTTGTGACGTCGGCTTTGAGCGTGACCGTGGCGCGCTCGTTCTTCACGTCCACCTGGCTCACGGTGAAGACGGTCTTGGACGGCTCGTACGACACGATGGACCGGCCTTCGGGCACGCGTTCGTTGATCCGCTCGCGCACGAGCGACTCCATGTCGACCTTGGGATAGAAGACGCCCGTGACGTCCAGCTTCAGGCTCATGAGGAACCGATCAGCTTCTTCGCCAAGCTTCACGTTCGATTTCTTGTCGATGGTTTTGACCAGATAGACCGCTTCCGTAAAGCGCCCGTCCCCCACTTCGGCGAGCAGCGTCTTCTTCGCCTGATCCGTCACCGCCTTCTCGAGTTCTTTCTCCGCCGCGTCAACGTCTCCCTGCGTGAGCGCCTTCACGGTCCGTTGACCGCCAGCGAACGCATTCAAGCTCTCGGCGGTGATCAATTTTTGCAAGGACTCTGAAAGACCTGGAATCGTGAATTTCGTTCCTGCAGGGAGGACGTACTGCTTCTCCGCCTTGTCGGAATACGCCTCCACGTCTACCGACCCTTTGGCCGGGACCGTCACGGTCGAGCTGATGCGGTAGAGACGGCCGTCTGCCGTGAGGAGACGGGTCGTTTTGATGAGCGGCTGGTCTTTCGACGTGGTGTTCGTGATGCGTGCTTTGCCCGTGACGACGGTGTCTTCGGCCGTTGCGCCCTGGCCCGTTACCACGAACTCCTGGATTTTCTCAAACACGCCCTGGACCACGCGCCCGGGGAGCTGCCCTTGTGCCGGGCTTCGCGCCACGTCGACGGACGCTTCGACAGGCGTGGCCTCCCGGGTCGCTTTGACGGTGACGGTTGCCCGCACGGACGAGAACCAGAGCGCGGCAAACACAATAATCACCGTGAGTGCCACGAAGGAGTAAGCAATTTTTCGGTAGATGCCCGGGCTGGGCGGCGCCGGGAACGGCTCTCGATGGTGGCGGCGGTGCGCGTTGTGGATACTCATACCTCCAGTGCCACAGTATAGCACAGATTCATGGTCAGGCCCCGACTTTGACGGTATCCGGCCCGAGCATCGCCTCGAGTTCCCTGGCCATGGCCTCGTCGAACGCGATGCGGTAGCTGGATTGGATCACGCGCGGGCCGCGTTCGTCGTCGATCAAGAAGTGGACCGCGTGCGGACCCGGGCGTTTGTCGCACGCTTCGCGCAACCGGTGCAGGATGGTGTCGGGCAGGTTGGCGCGGAGGTGAAGTGTGATGCTCGCCGGGGAACGGGGAACCGGGAACGGGGAACCGGATGACAGATCGGGTTCCTTGTCATCGTTCCCGGTTCCCGGTTCCCGGTTCCCGATCTGTAGTTCTTCGATATTTCCGGGCGTGACCTCGAACGCACTTTCTGCAAGCAGCTTCATCTCCCCATCCTTCTCCTGCGGCCTGCCGGAGATGCAGACGATGCGATCCGCCTGCCACAGGTCGGGATTCTCCTGGTACACGCGCGGGAACACGACGACTTCGACGGAGCCCGTGAGGTCCTCGAGCGTCGCGAAAACCATGGGTTCGTTGGACTTCGTGAGAATCTTCTTCGCCTCCGTGAGGATGCCACCACAGCGGACCTTTTTCTCGCGCTTGAGCTCGGGGAGACGGGAAATCGGCGTGAAGTAGTCGCGGAGCTTCTCCGACGTCTCGCGAAACGGGTGCTCGGACACGTAGAGACCCAGGAGTTCTTTCTCCCACGACAGTTTCTCGCGGTTCGTGACCTGTGGAGCCGGTTTGAGTCGAAGGACCGGTGCCGTATCCGCCCCCATGCCGGAGAACAGGTTGGACTGGCCGCTCGCCGCTTCGCCTTCAATGCGTTTGTGGAACTCGAGGAGCTGGTCGGCGTTGAACAGCAGCTGGTTCCGCTCTCCGTACCGGTCGAGCGCGCCGGACCGGACAAGCGCTTCGAGCGACTTCTTGTTGAACGCGCGGCCCGGCACGCGCTTCGCAAAGTCCGCGATGTCCTTATAGAGTCCGCCCTTCTTCCGTTCGCGCACGACTTCTTCCACCATGTCTTCGCCCAGACCCTTGATCGCAAGAAGACCGAAACGCAATGTCCCACGTTCCCGGTTCCCAGCCTGCCCTGAGCGAAGTCGAAGGGTTCCCGGTTCCCAATCGACCGTCTCCTTCACCACCGAGAACCTCTGAAACGACTCGTTCACGTCCGGCGCCAACACCGTCATCCCCATGCGTCGGCACTCTTCGACTTCGATCGTCACGCGATCGATGTTGTTGCAGTCGGAATTCAGGAGCGCGGCCATGAAACATTCCGGGTAGTGCGCTTTCAGGTACGCGGTCTGGTACGCGATCATGGCGTAACACGCGGCGTGGCTCTTGTTGAAGCCGTACGCGGCGAATTCCTCGAACTGTTGGAAGATCTGTTCGGCGATGGACGTTTCAACACCGTTCCCTGCCGATCCGGCCACGAATTTCTTCCGCATCTCCTTCATGAGCTTCGCGATCTTCTTGCCCATGGCCTTGCGGAGCGTGTCGGCTTCGCCGCCCGTGAACCCGGCCATGTCTTTTGAAACCTGCATGACCTGTTCCTGATACACGGGGATGCCGTACGTGTTCTTGAGCGCGTTCTCGAGCAACGGATGTGTGTACGTGATCTTTTCCTTCCCGTGCTTGCGCTTGATGAACGACTCGATGAATTGCATGGGGCCCGGGCGGTAGAGCGCCACCATGGCAATGATGTCTTCGATCTGCGTGGGCTTCAGGTCTTTGATGTACCGTTTCATGCCGTCGGATTCCAATTGGAAAACGCCGGTTGTCTCCGCGCGGCCCAGGAGGTCGAAGGTGACTTCGTCATCGAGCGGGATCGCGTCAATGTTGACCTTGTCGCCGTGAACGGCCTCGACGATTTCGATGCAGTCGCGGATGATCGTGAGGTTTGAGAGGCCGAGGAAGTCCATCTTGAGGAGCCCGACGACTTCGGCCGAATGCAGCGAGTACTGGATCACGCGCTCCACGTCGCCGCCCTGCGCCTTCTGGACCGGGGCGTACTCCACGAGCGGTTCGGGCGCGATCACGATCCCGCACGCGTGCTGCGACGCGTGGCGCGCCGTGCCCTCGAGCTTGATCGCGAGGTCGATAAGCTGCTTCACGCGCGGGTCCTGATACGCGGCACGAAGTTCCTGGTTGTCTTTCACGGACTCCGCGAGCGGGATGTGACGGCCCTGCACCGGCGGCGGGATGAGCTTTGCCACGCGGTCCACGTCCTGGAAACTCCACCCGAGCACGCGACTCACGTCGCGGACCGCCGCGCGCGCGGCCATGGTCCCGAACGTGATGATGCCCGCCACGTGGTCGCGGCCGTAGACGCCCATGACGTACTCGATCACGTCCTTGCGCTTCACGTCGTCGAAGTCCAAATCGATATCCGGCATGGAGATGCGGTCCGGGTTCAGGAAACGCTCGAACAGGAGGCCGTAGACCAATGGGTCGAGGTTGGTGATCTTGAGCGAGTACGCCACGATGGACCCCGCGGCTGATCCGCGACCAGGGCCCACGATGACACCGTGCTGTTTCGCCCAGTTCACGTAGTCCTGCACAATCAAGAAGTACGGTGCGAACCCCATGCGTTCGATTGTTTCTAGCTCAAAGGTCAGACGGTTGACCGCTTCCTTAGAAGGACGTGACCCATATCGCTCGACGAGACCGGCTTCGCACAGCTCGCGAAGGTAACCGTCCGCCGTCTTCCCCGCCGGCACGTCGAAGGACGGCAGGTGGTTCTTGCCGAGTTCGATGGTGACGTTACAGCGGTCCGCGATCCGCCGCGTGTTCGCGACCGCGTCCGGCACATCGGCGAATGCGGCGACCATCACGTCTGTCGTGACCAATGAGTGGTCCATTCCCGAAATCGAGTGACGGTTGTTGTCGCCGAGCAGTTTGCCGTCATGGATGCACTGGAGCGCGTCTTGCGCCTCGCGGTCTTCCGCATGGAGGTAGTGGACGTCTTTCGTGGCCACGAGCGGCGCGCCTGTCTTTTTCGACAGCGCGACCAGTTTCTCGTTCACGTCGTTCTGCGTTGGACTCTCGGGGTGGTGGACAAGTTCGAGGAAGAAGTTGTCCGCGCCGAAGATACCCTGATATTCGCGAATCGCGGCTTCCGCCCGCGCCTCATCGTGACTCGCGAGCGCTTTCGGGATCTCCCCTTTCAGGCATCCCGACAAGGCGATCAGACCCTTGGACCATTTCGCGAGCGACGCCTTGTCCGTGCGCGCGCGATAATAAAAGCCTTCAAGGAAGGCTTCGGAAACCAGCTTCAGTAGGTTTTGATACCCCTCATTCGTCTCGGCGAGCAACGTGAGGTGGTACGACGCGTCATCCACCCGTGCACGCTTGTCCGTGAGTTTGTGCGGGGCCACGTTGATCTCGACGCCGATGATCGGCTTCACCCCGGCCTTGCGCGCGGCCTCGTAGAACTCAATGGCGCCATAGAGCGCCGCGTGGTCCGTGAGCGCGATCGCATCGTACCCCAGCTCCTTCGCGCGTTCGACCAAGTCCGCCGGATCGCCCAACGCGTCCGACAGCGAGTACATCGAGTGGGCGTGCAGGTGGACGAAGGGAGACGGGTCGGACATATGGGTTCCCGCTGACGGCGCAAGGCCTGCGGGACATTGATGCGGACATCGTAACGGATACTCCACCACATGTCATCCCGACCCTCTCATGTCATCCCGACCGAGGTCGCCGCGTTCGGTCCGAACGTGACAAACGGTAACTGGCGACCGAGCGGAGGGACAGTTTTCCAGCTTTCACCATATCCGAAAACTGTCCCCTTCGGCTTTGCTCAGGGCAGGCTCTCGGCTCCGCTTCGCTCCGCTCGGAATGACCATGAAAAAAACGTCCCGGCTCACCGGGACGTTCTATTCCTCGTCTTCGTCGTCCTTCCTCCGTTTCTTCTTCTTCCGTTTGTTCATCATGCCCATAACCATCTTCCCGCCTTCGGCGATCGCGCCCAGGTACGAGGCGGATGACTCGACGCGCTCCTTGATGTTCATGACCGCGCGTTCGAGCTTCGCGACCTTGTCCAACGCGCCTTTCACGGTGCGGTTCGCGCGGTGCGCCAAAAGCGCCGCCTCGAACAGGAGCCACGTCAACATCGCGCCGATCCACACGGCCGCGATCGCGAGGATGAAGTAGAGCAAATCAAGCGGATTTTCAAGTGTCATAGCCCCTTGGTGAGCATGATAGCACACTTTACCTCTCTCTGTACGGGCGACGCATTGCGTCGCCCGTACAGGTTGCTTCTATAGCGACGGACTTTTTGCCGACAGATAGACCTTCCAATATACTGTGGGGATTATATGTCTGAATCCTTCGGAGAATCCATGCCGTCGGGCGAACACAGCCCAGAAGCTCGGGCGGAGTCGTCCCAAGAGCAACCATCAGAGCAGGCGGAAATGTCTGCCGCCATGGATCGCACGACGCGTACTGCGGATACGGCTCGATCTGCGTTTGATCAGGCAGGGCAATTTGCCGAGTCAGAAGGAGACGCCCTGGATCCTGAAACACGGAGTGAATTGGATGGTCTTCGCGCTGAAACCGATCAAGCATTCAGTGAACTTGGCGAACTTTCTGGCGAAGCAGATGCGGCCAAGGGAGGGTCTCCCGAATCTCAACCGAATGAAGGGACAGAACGGAAGGAGGGTGGCGTATTCGACCGTTGGGGGTTCCCAAGCATGTTCGGCGGTAAGGAGCCAACACCCGGAACTCCGGAATGGGCTGAATGGCTCGTACGAACAGGCCGCGGCATCAAAATAAAGAATGAGAAGATGTCGGGGGAATCGGCCGAGAGCGTAACGGCCCGTGCAATGGCAGAAGCTGATGCACAAGAACGAGAAGGTCAAATACTTCGTGAAGAAGCAATGACGCGACTGAAGGATCTTGAGCAAAGCGTTGAGGTCTTTCGACGGGCAAAAGAGTCAACGTCGGATCCAGAAACGATCCGTGAACGCGCGATTCAGTTATCAGAATTATTTCATCGTGAATTTGCAGATGTTTTAAAAAAGTCGAACGAGTATATCTCCAAGGTGGATATTACATCCGATCTTCAGGTACATGAGGGCATGAAATACCTGTTAACCATGGATGAACCGCTCGAAGGAATGCATCGTGTTCAAGATACGATCCATCGCATTCTTGTTGAGCACCATGGGACAGATTTGGTCCAGCCAGGATCTGTTGAGCAAAACGAGGAAACTGAATATCTACGTCACAAGATGGCCATTCAGAGTGCATCTGAGGATAAAACAAAGATCCCGCTCTCAAGTATTTCTGGACCTTAGTCAAACGCGTGACTGGATCTATTTCTGAGACCCCAAACGAATGCATTTATTCAACGAGTCGTTTCCGTAACGTCTGGATGGTACGTTCAGCCTGCTTCGCATCGACCTTACCCATCAATTGTACCGACTTGTGTTGGATTTCAAGAAATTTCTTTTGGAGTGTACGAGCATCTGACGTGATATCTTTCGGTGTACGATGTTTATTCTGATCCGTCATATGCATGATCATCTAATTTCTGCCTTGAACTTCTCCTTCAGCCCCAGCACCGCCTTCTCCAGCATCGCGTCAACATCCTCCGTCTTCAGCGTGCGTTCAGGCGACGCGAATGTGAGATGCATGGCGACGGACTTTTTCCCTTCTGGCAGTCCGCGACCCTGGTACGTATCGAACCATTCGACGTTGACGATCAACGAATCCGTGCGACGAATGGTCCGCGCGATGTCGTCGTATTCGACCCGTGCGTCGACCACGACCGCGAGGTCGCGTTTGGACTCGGGAAAGATCGACGGTGGGGCGTAGCGGCGTGTCGCCGTCGCGAAACTGAACACTTCTTTCAGCGGACAGTCGACCATCGCTACTCGACCCGTGATTTTGAAGTTCGAGACGATGGCGGGCGACACTTCTCCGACTGACGCGATCAATTTCCCGTCCTTGAACGCCTGCACCGAACGGCCCGGGTGCCAGAATCCGACTTCGGCGTTCCTGCGCCAACTCACGTCTTCGATCCCAAGTTCATGGAACAGATGTTCGACAAACCCTTTTGCCTCTCTCCATCCCTCTTCACCGACGAGGAACGCGCATCCCATCTCCAGCGCCTCGTCCGGCAGCTCTTTCCATCCGGTTCCCGGTTCCCGGTTCCCGGTTCCCGGGTAATAGACCTTTGCCACCTCAAAAAGTTTTTGATTCCTATATCTTTCTTCATTTTCCGCCACGATCTGCAAAAGCGACGGGAGCAGCGTCGTCCGCATGAACGTGAAGTCTGCCGTGAGCGGGTTTTGGACGTGGAGGCAGACCGACGGGTCGTATCCGGCTTTGCGATACACGTCGTCCGACGTGAACGAGTACGAGTACGTCTCGGCGAGTCCTGCGCCTTTCGCGACGGTACGGAGCCTGTCCTCCCACGCGAGCTCTTCGTTCCGGCGATGACGCACGGGCTGGCCGACTGGGAGGATAGGCGGGATGTTCGCGTAGCCGTAGACGCGTGCGATCTCTTCTACAAGGTCCTGGCCGCTTTCAACGTCGTGGTCGCGCCACCAAGGTACGACGGCGTGGATCGTCCCTCTTCCGCGGACAGAGACTTTGAAGCCGAGGTCGCGCAGGATGCCCACCTGCTTCGACTTCGGAATCTCAACCCCGATCTTCCGGTCAACGTCCGCGGTCGTGATGGAGTACGCGGCCGCTTTGTACTTCCCGGCGCGGACATCCGTCGGCGCGGACGCGACGTGACCGCCGCACAAGTCCAGCGTGAGTTCAACCGCGCGCGCGAGCGCGAACGGCAGCGCTTCGGTGGAAAGACCTTTCTCAAAACGCAACTGCGAGTCTGAATAGACGTTCAAGCGGCGCGCGGTGCGGCGGACGGACACTGGATCAAACGTTGCGGCTTCGAAAATGACGTCTTCGGTCTTCTCGCCGACAGCGCTCCGCTCCCCACCGATCACGCCGGCGATGGCAACCGGCTTCTCCGCGTCCGCGATTACGAGCGTCTTGTCGTCGAGCGCGTACTCCTTGTTGTTCAGCGCCTGTATCTTCTCGCGCGGACGGGCGAGACGGACGTGGATTTCCGGGCCCTTGTCCCCCATTCGAAGCTTGGCCGTGTCGAACACGTGCATGGGCTGCGCGAGTTCCAGCATCACGTAGTTCGTGATGTCCACGAGCCGCGAGATCGAATTGAGACCCGCAGACGCGAGGCGACGTTTCATCCACCACGGCGACGGTCCGTTCGTGACACCCGAGACGCGCACGGCCATGTAGCGGGGGCAGAGACGACGGTCGCTTATCTTTACCTGTACGGGCGTAGCGCGCTGCGCCCGTACAAGACGAGGGAGTGTCGCTCCACTCCACAAGAATTTCTTCCCCAAAATCGCGCTCGCTTCGCGCGCGAGGCCGACCATGCACATGGCGTCCACGCGGTTACTCGTGACCTCGATGTCCATCACAACGTCGTCGGTGAGACCGAGGGCATCGGCCAGCGGCGTCCCTGGTTTGACCTTAATGTCAGGCAACGCCACTCCCAAATCCAAAATCTCCCGTTCCGCATGCGGAAACGCGTCCGCGAGGCCGATCTCGTTCGCGGCGCAAATCATCCCTTCGCTTTTCTCGCCTCGAATCGTGGCGGGCGTAAGCTTCACCCAGTCCCCGACCCCATGCCACCGGACCTTGGCGCCAACCTGCGCAACGGCGACCCACTGGTCCTTTTTCAAATTCGACCCGCCGCACACGATCTGTACGGGCGACGCGTGCGTCGCCCCGACGTCAACCATAGCGAGCCGCAGCTTGTCTGCGTTCGGATGTTTTCTGATGTCAGTCACATGTCCGACGACGACCCTATTCAGCATCTCACCCACCGGATGGATCTTTTCGACGGCTGGACCTGAAAGCGCCATGCGACGCGCAAACTCCTCCACCGTGACGCCTTTCAGGTTCACGTAGTGTTTGAGCCGGTCAAATGAGACCAAGGAGTTCATACTTAGAACTGCCCCAAAAACCTCATATCGTTCTTATAAAGGACGCGGAGATCATCGAGCTGCACGCCGCTCTTCATGACAGCCGATCGTTCCACGCCCCAGCCGAACGCGAGACCGGAGAATTTCTTGGGATCGAGCCCTGCGGCCTTGAGCACGTTCGGATGGAGCATCCCGGCGCCGCCGAGTTCGAGCCAGCCGCGCTTGCACGTGCGGCACTTCTGGCGGTCAGGACCAAGACCGGTGCCGTTGCAGACCCCGCAGGAGATGTCGAACTCGAAGGACGGCTCGGTAAAGCGGAAGTGGTGCGGACGCAGGCGCGCGCGGCGTTCCGGGCCGAAGTATTCCTTGGCGAAGTAGTCCAGCACGCCGATCAGGTGCGCGAGCGACACGTCCTTGTCCACGTACACGCCGTCGAACTGGTGGAACATAGGCACGTGCGTCACGTCGATCTGCCGGCGGTACGTCTTCGCGATGTTGATGGCGCGGATGGGAGGCTTCTCGGACGCGAGGATGCGCGCGGTGCCACTCGTTGCGTGCGGCGTCAAAATCATCTTCCCCCACTTGGGGTGGACCGGCGCGTCCATGAAGAAGGTTTCCCACTCGTCGCGCGCTGGATGGTCGGGCGGCATGTTGAGCGACTCGAAGGCGTACCAGTCCCACTCGACCTCGGGCTCGCGGGTGCGCACGAAGCCGATGCGTTCGAAGATGGCCGTGATCTCGCGGATGGCGTGCGTGACGAGGTGGAGGTGGCCTTCGGGAGGACGAGTCCCAGGCTCCGTGACGTCCACGCGCTCGCTGTCGGCGACGGACGAAGCCGCGGAGGCGGACAGACGCTCTCGCGCAGCCGCGATGCGCCGCTCGCCTTCCATCTTGACCTCGTTCGCCATCCTCCCAAGCTCGCGACGCTCTGACTCTGGCAGATCGCCCAAAGACCGCAAGACGGCAGTCAGCTCACCCTTCCGACCCAAAAAACGGATTTCAGCAGCCTCAAGGTCTGCGAGGGACGACGCAGCCTCCACGGCCTTCAGCATTTCGTCTTTCAGGGCGCTTAACTTCTCCGAGACCATAATGGGAACATCTTACAGGAATAGTCGTAAATGACGAATGATTCCGTGTACGGGCGACGCGGTGCGTCGCCCCGACCGTTATATCGTATTGATGAGCTATGACATGGAACCCGTAGGGGCGCACTGCGTGCGCCCCGAACGTTGTGCCGACCTGGTCGGGGCGCACGCAGTGCGCCCCTACACGAACCGCGAGGCGATTACATCCCCACCAGCCCCTTCAGCCCTCCCACGATCGCTCCCCCGTACCGCCCGAGGTCGCGGAGCGTGACGAGCGCGATGAGCGCGAGCAGGATCAAAAATGAAATGTTGTGGATGAGCGCTTCCGTGGTGCGACGGATGGCTTTGCGGCGCAGGCCTTCGACAATCAGAAAAAGTGCGCGGCCTCCGTCCAACGCCGGAATGGGCAGGAAGTTCACGACCGCAAGATTAATAGACAGGATCGCCATGAATTGCACGAGCGGCATGATCCCCTGCTTGGCGATGCGTCCCGTGATGACGGCGATGCCGACCGGACCCGAGACCTGTTCGGCCGTCTCTCCTCCGCCTTTCACGAGATCGCGGAATAAGTCAATGAACGTGAGCAAGACGACCTTGGTATACGTCCCTGTGAGAACAACGCCGTTCTGGATCGCGAGCAACGGCGGGAAACGGACGATCCCCGTATCAATCAGTCCAACGCCGATGCCTGTCCGTTTGGCTTCTTCGAGATAGACAGGAGTGACGTTCAAGGACACTTCCTGCTCGTCACGCCGAAGGAGGAGCGTGAACGGACGTGTGCCCTGCGAGACGATGAGCTCCCGCACCTGCTCGAGCGTTGTCGCTTCGTCCGGGCCGATGCGCACGATCACGTCGCCTTCCTTCACGCCCGCTTGCTCGGCTGGAGACCCCTTCAGCGTCTCGATGATCGAGACTTCGCGTTGTTCAACGGTCGCGCCGGGAGGCAACTGGTCTACGACCGTGGGAACGCCGACTGCCAGGCCGATGGAAAGGAGAATCGCGGCCAGCACCCAGTTCATGCCGACTCCTGCCGCGAGAATGATGATGCGCTGCCAGATCGGCTTCACATGGAACGAGTCCGCGTCATTCTCCCCGTCTCCCTGCTCGCCCTTGATCCGGACAAACCCTCCGATCGGGAGCCAGTTCAACGACCAGATGGTGTTCTCGTACTCTTTCCGGTCTTTGCGACCGACCTTCTTCCATTTCTTCCCGACCTTCACGAATCCCACCACGCGCGGCGGGATGCCGTACCCGAACTCGTCGGCCTTCACGCCGAACAGTCTGGCGGCGACGTAGTGGCCAACCTCATGGACGAGCACGAGGACGGAGAGGACGAGGAGGAAAATGAGGAGGGTCAACATGAAAACGATCATAACACGACTTGCGCGAGTCGCGCATTGTCCTATATCCTGCGCGGCCTGTACCTTTTCACCAGGAGGCATCCTATGGTTCTCACGCTGACCGGACCGTCGGGCACAGGGAAAACCAGCATCGCAAAGCGGCTCCTCACGGAACTGCCGCATGCGAGTCTCCTCCGAAGCTACACCACGCGCGATCCGAGACGGACAGACCTCCCCGGCGAGTACGCGTATGTGACGCAGGACGCGTTCGATGGAATGCAACGTGAAGGCGAATTCGAATGGACCGCATCGCTCACCGGGACCTGGTACGGAACGCGCCGCGAAGACCTGTTCATTGCGATCCAGCATCCGATGAACGCGTGGATCTCGATCCTCGTCCCCGAACGCGTCCCCAACATCCTCCACGTGGCTCGCGAACTTAGAAGCTTGAACAACGTAAAAGCGTTCTTCATCCTCCCGCCGTCTGGTTCCGTGCTTGAAGACCGGATGCGCGAACGGGGTGACAGTCGCGACGCCATCGAAAAACGCCGCACAGCCGATTCCTCATGGGAGGACGCTGCCCGCATGTCCGGGCTCCCCTACGTCTTCATCGAAGACCTGAACGGCCCGATCGACCTCAAGGTCCAGGCCATCAAACGGCACCTCCTCTAGTCCCCGCTGGAAACCTCGCGTTCAGCGGGGTTTTCGTTTGGGTCGGGTAGGGCGACCCGATGGGTCGCCCAGTACGCCGTGACTCG
>Ga0209542_10005578_pt1 | contig 25007 bp, 22 predicted proteins | sample RifCSPhighO2_01_FD_184028 | JGI IMG/M metagenome (GOLD analysis project Ga0209542, IMG submission 184028) | Soil microbial communities from Rifle, Colorado - Rifle CSP2_plank highO2_0.1 (SPAdes) (version 2) | ecosystem: Environmental > Terrestrial > Deep subsurface > Rock core/Sediment ...
GCTGAAGTTTTTCAAAGGGTCAGAGAATTATAGAACCAACACTCTGGATTGGATTAAGAGTATGAATTTCAGTGATATAAGGGGTGTTACCTTAGAATAATTTATATCTGGACTTGCGATGTCCAGATATAATAGAAATAAAACCATAAAACGCTATAATAATTAACATGGCCAAACTTGTCTTTGATATTGAAACGATTGGAGAAAACTATAATGAGTTAGATGAAACCACCCAGGAGATTTTAACGCGCTGGATCGAAAAGGGGTCTGGCAGTGAGGAGGAGTATAAAGTTAAACTGGAGGAGTTAAAAGATGGGATGGGGTTTTCGCCTTTGACCGGTGAAATCTGTGTAATTGGGATAATGGATGTAGAACAGAACAAGGGAGCGGTCTATTACCAAAATCCAGCTGAGCCAATCCAAGAAAGTGAAACAGAAGGAGTTAAGTTTAAGGCAATGAGCGAGGTGGAGATGTTAAACAAGTTTTGGGAGCTAGCGGGGCGCTATGATGAGTTCATTTCCTTCAATGGCCGAGCTTTTGATGTGCCGTTTATGATGGTGCGTTCGGCGGTGCATGGGATTCGTCCCAGCAAAGATTTGTTGTCTAACCGTTATCTAAGTTTACAAAAATTTGGTTCAAAGCACGTGGATCTATTTGATCAGCTAAGTTTCTATGGGGCGGTCTATCGACAAAAAGGCGGACTACATCTTTGGAGTCGAGCGTTTGGGATTGCTAGCCCGAAAGCCGAAGGCGTGAGTGGTGACCAGGTATCGGCCTTGTTTGAACAAAAAGAGTATTTAAAAATCGCCCAGTATAACGTGGGCGATTTGCGGGCAACGCGGGAGCTTTATCTGAAATGGGAGGAGTTTCTGAAGTTTTAGTAATGAAAAAGGCGGCCACGAGCCGCCCTGTCTACCTTAAAATGTCTGAGTTTCTTACACGGTTAGAGCGAGTTCTTCAGTTTGCTCCGTCTTTATCATGGCCTCTGCCTCAAAAAGACACTCGAAACCACCAACCACGACAAGAAATCTCTCAGCCGCATCGTCGTCATCTGCTACTAGCCTGACGATTTTCCTCACTGTGAACACATCCTTATCAGCGAGAACGTCCTCAGTGAGGAGGAGGAAAGAGTGGCAGCGGACTGCCTTATTGAGCTTGACTTGGTCGCCAGGCTTAAAAGTCGGGAGCCGGCGTCGCTCGTCCTCCAGTTTTTCTACTGAGACAAAGGCAAATTCGTTGGAGAGCCTTATTTCTATTGTTTGCTCCTGGTTTTCAAGGATCTCCCTCATCAATTGCCTCGGGAACCTTCTGACTACTAAAGTTTTTCTCATGGCGAGTTCTCCACCATATTTATAACCCCAAAATAATCTTTTGTCAATCTAATTATCCCCAACATAAACTGTTAGAATGTAGCTATGGATTCGGACAAATTTACCCAACTTTATAAACAACTCAATCCGGAGCAGAAAAAAGCGGTAGATACGATCGAGGGGCCGGTGATGGTAATTGCTGGTCCAGGCACGGGTAAGACCCAAATTTTAACCCTGCGCATAGCGAATATTCTGCTTAAAACTCAGGTTAATCCGGGGAACATTTTGGCTCTAACTTTTTCAGAGAGTGGGGCAGTTACCATGCGTCGGCGCTTGGCCGAGATTATTGGCCCGACGGCCTACCAGGTGCGTATTGCTACCTTCCACGGTTTTTGTAATGAGCTGATTCAAACTTATCCGGCGGAATTTACCCATACCATTGGTCAGTGTTCGGCTAGTGAAATCGAGCAGATTGAGTTAATGCAAGCTATCATTGATGAGTTACCGTTGGAGTTTTTAAAAACCTTCGGCGAACCATACTTCTATCTCTACGACATCCGTCGTTCCATTGGTTTTTTGAAAAAAGAAGGCATTAATCCGGAAGAGTTTGCGCATACCATACATCAGCAGGAACAAGTTTTTGCTAACATCGATGACCTTTATTACACCGGTGGGCGTTATGAAGGAAAAATGAAGGGCAAGTACGCTGATTTGAAAAAGCAGTTAGACAAAAACCGTGAGCTGGCAAAAATTTATGAAACTTATCAGGAGAGGTTGGCCGAGGCCAAGCGCTACGATTATGACGACATGATTTTGGAGGTAGCGCAAACCCTGGCGAGCAATAGCGAGTTGCTATTGCTGTTGCAGGAGCGTTTCCAGTATTTTTTGGTGGATGAGCATCAAGATACCAACAACGCGCAGAATCGGGTGTTGGAATTACTGAGCAATTTTTACGATCAGCCAAACCTGTTTGTGGTGGGCGACGAAAAACAAGCCGTCTTTCGTTTTCAGGGTGCCTCATTGGAAAATTTTCTTTACTTCAAAAAACTTTATCCCACCGCCCAGTTGATTACTCTGCGCCAGAATTATCGTTCGACGCAGTCAATCTTGAATTTGGCCCATGATTTAATTCAAAAAAATTCAAGGCGTCTGACAGATGAAATCAAGGAGCTAGGTCAAGAATTAAACGCACAATCTAAGTATCCAGAAAAGTTGGCTGAAGTTTATGAGTTTCAGCAATCAGAAACAGAAAATTTTTTTCTGGCGGAAAAGATCCATGAGTTAATTGATAGTGGAGTGCCGGCTAAGGAGATTGCCGTACTTTATCGTGATAATCAGGATGCTCTGGTTATTAGTGAAATGTTAGAGAAGTGCGGCTTACCGTTTCGGGTAGAGTCGGGCAACAACGCGCTACGCGATGCTGATGTCAGGGCCTTGCTTGACCTGCTGAAGTGGTTAGCGGATCCTACTAACGAAGAGAAACTTTTCAATATCTTACACCTGCCTTGGCTAAATCTGCCAGCGTTGGATATTTATAAGATAGTAACTCCTGGAGTGAGACGTAAAGTCAGTTTGTTAGAAATGTTGGGCAGTACCACCCGGCGTAAGGCGCTGGAGCTAGAAGCGGGAGATAAGATTGGCCAACTAGCCGACCAGTTACTGCGTTGGCAAAAACTAGCGGTTAATACCAATCTGGGTGAGATGTTTGAAACGGTTGCGCGTGAGTCTGGCTATCTTTCGTATATTCTAGCCAAACCAAACTCAGCTCTAGCGCTGGCTCGGCTCAACTCGGTTTTCCGCGAGGTCAAGAAACTGGTAGTAGTCCATCCCGAGGCCAAGTTGGTGGATTTTGTAAAATACCTCAACACTTTGGAAGAACATCGGGTGGCGGTAAAAGAGGGTAACGCCGGTTATATCCCTAACGCGGTGCGTCTGATGACGGCACATGGCGCCAAAGGTTTAGAGTTTGATTATGTTTTTTTAGTCAATGTTTATGATGGGCATTGGGGGAATCGACGGATTCCCCAACTGATTAAAGTCCTGGCCAAAACTAGTGCTAAATTAGAAGACCTACCAGAATTAAAGACTGATGATGAGCGACGCTTGTTTTATGTAGCAATCACTCGGGCGCGGAAGTTGGCTTTTGTTTCCTATGCTTTGCAGAGCGGTGATGGTCGCGAACAGTCATCCTCACAGTTTATTTTAGAAATTAAGTCAGAATTAAAACAGGTTGGCCCAGCAGAACAGTTTGAAAAAATGTTTGCTGGTAAGCGCGAAGTTTTATATCAGCCCCGCATCATTCCTGGCTGGTCAGTTTTTGAAAAAGACTTTCTGCGCGAGTTGTTTTTCAAGCGTGGCTTGTCAGCCACCGGTTTAAATAACTGGCTAAGTTGTCCATGGAAATACTTTTATTTGAATTTACTACGCGTGCCACGGGTAAAAAACAAATATCAGATTTATGGTACGGCTATCCATGCGGCCTTGAAAGAGTTTTTTGATGCCTCAAAAAATGGGCCGGTAGAAAAAGGATTTTTAGAAGAATATTTTGTGGCCGCGTTAGAGGGTGAACCACTTTTACCAAAAGATTATGCTGCCGTTTTGGCAAAAGGTAAGTTTGCTTTGAGTAAATATTTTGCTAATTATGAAGGCAGTTGGCGTACCAATACCCAAAACGAGTTTCGTATTAACTCAGTTTATCTGCCGTTGCGTAGCCAAGCGCTAGATGAACGGCCAATCAAGCTAACTGGTGTGCTAGATAAAATTGAGTATCTAGACGGAGGAGAAACTGTCAATGTGGTGGATTATAAAACTGGTAAAGCCAAAACTCGTAATGAGCTAGAAGGGAAAACTAAAAACGCGACCGGTGACTATCCACGCCAGCTAGCTTTCTATAAATTGTTGCTAGATAATTACCCAACCTTTACTGCTGAAATGATTTCGGGAGAGATTGATTTTGTTGAGCCGGATAGTAATGGTAAATTTCAGCGTGAGAAGTTTATTATCACCGCTACTGAGACCACTGCCTTGCAAGAGCAGATTTTTGATTTAGCTGAGCAGGTGCTGGAATTTAAATTTTGGGATAAGCGTTGTGACGACAAAGACTGCGAGTTTTGTGCGTTGAGAAATAAAGTGGGGTAAATAAATGAAACTTCGCTTGAGACACAATTTTTCCCAGCGAGAAAAATTGCTCACTCAAAACTGTGGATTTGGTTCGCAGTGATTTACTATTATACTGCTCACCAGCCATGCAATCACACAGTTTTGAGTGCTCCGTGAAGCATTCATTTATTTAACCGCTAGCCTATTCATGCAAAAGCTTCCTAAAAATGACGATAAGTATGTTTGGACGATGCATGCCATTGAAAAGATGCGCTATTATCGTTTGTCGGAAAGTCTGGTAAAGCGGGTGATACGTTTTCCAAAGCGCACGGAAAAGGCGATTGCACCAAAAACCATCGGTGCAATGCAACCCAAAGGAACGGTGAAAAATCCGCGCGAAGTTTGGGTAATGTATCGTCCCGCTACCGATGTTGTACCTGCCTTTGGCAAGCCGAGACAAATAACGGATTTCAACAAAAAGGCAATGTCGGCCTGCGCTACGCCAGAGGCTGCCTCCTACGCCGAAGTGGCTACGAAGGCCGAGTCGGCGAGGCGAGCACTGGGACGTCAAAAAGTCAAAATCATTTCCGCTTGGATTTACCCAGGGGTGACTAAGCCGGGCGATCCGATTCCGGTACCAGAGGACATGCTGGAGGACTAGTCTTTTTTTATTTTTTGTTTAGAATGGTTTTATGGTCACAGAGAGTAAACTAGCCAGAGAAAAACCCAGGATGGCCTGGCAATCTTTGCAATCCGCCGTGGCGGAGGGAAGGTTTAGCCCAACTGGTTCAATCCTAAAACAGTTTAAGCCAGATGGATTGAAAGCATCGGAAGTTGGTACTTTTTTTAGGTTGGTAGAGTGGGAATTAAGCGGAGCAGACAAAGTTGTTGATAGTTTGCGTGTGTCTAAGCAGAATCAATCTGATATCATCATAATGCAATGTGAAGATTCAGAAAGTTCGGAGAATCAATTTTGGGTTTTGGAGCTATCGCTGATGAAGTCTGCGCCGGAAACCGACGAAGACATTCCAGTGGGAGGAGGCTTAGCTCGGCTTAACAAAGACCGTCTGGGTAGAATAGATCCCATTACGCCGTTACTGGATTATCACGAATATTGCCAAGTCTTGAGTGATAATATTCAAGCCGAACGTCCTTTAGAAATAACCCTGGGTTTCTTGGGAGCTGACCGGGCTAGGCGGGTGATCACCCCGCTTACCATTAAGTGTTGGCGGCGTTATCAAAAAAACATTAATTAACTTCTTGAAACCACTAATTGCTTTTTTATTAGTCATTATTGCGGTTGGAGTTACCTGGTTCGTGCTTGCTAAAAAAAATAATAATATGTCAAACAACACCTTCAGTCTTAGTCCGTCGGTGACGCCAGTTAGTAATGAGTCACCTTTACCGAGCGCCAGTGCTTCGCCCGAACCAACGTTGGATACTAGCAAGTTTCCGGAGAAAGTTTTGGTTACCATGGAGACCAACCGGGGCAATATTCAGCTGGAGCTTTACCCTAAGGTAGCACCCCAAACAGTGATTAACTTTCTTAATTTAGCCGAGAAAAAGTTTTATGACGGTACCACCTTTCACCGCGTGATTGATGATTTTATGATCCAGGGTGGCGATCCACTTTCCAAAACTCTGCCGGCTGGTGATCCCAAGCTGGGTACGGGTGGCCCAGGTTATGCCTTCCCGGATGAAATTAACCCTAAAACTTTGGGCTTAAATGATGACCAGATTAAGGTCTTGGAGGCCAAGGGTTATCAGTATGACTTTACTTTGAAATCTTTACCGGTTGATCCCGGCTATATCGCTATGGCCAATGCTGGTCCCAATACCAATGGGTCACAATTCTTTATTGTAACCACTCAACCACAAACCCACCTTTACGGCCTGCATACGGTTTTTGGTAAAGTAATTAAAGGTATGGACGTGGTTTTAAAAATTAAACAGGGCGATACCGTTAAACAAATTATTTTACAAAAATAAAATTGTCCACTAAACCGAAACTGACCGCGGAGCACTTTTATAAGTTTTTTCAGTGCCCCCACTGGCTGTGGTATGACCTCTATGGTGAACCGGGTAAGAAAAATGAGCAACCACCGTTGTTGCAGATGATCTATCAAGATGGTCTACACCATGAAACCAAATTAAAACTTTTGGGTTCGCGCCAGTTTAAAGAAATCGACCCTAACCTGTTCAAAGATTTGGATGAGGCTTTTCTGGCTACCCTAGAGTTGATGAAAAAAGGGGAGAACGTTTACCACGGGGTGATGATGGATGAACACTGGGTGGGGATGCCGGATTTGCTGGAGGCAAGGTCGACCAAGGAGCTGGGCCGGGGAGTAAAATCTAACTTCGGTGAACACTATTATGTTGCCTATGATATTAAAAGCTCCGGTGAGTTAAAAGACGAAACCAAGTTTCAGTTAGTTTTTTATAGTTTAATTTTGGAGCGTCTACAGGGAATTCGTCCGCGTGAGGCTTATTTGATTAATGCCTACGGCGAGGAGACTGCCTTTGTGGTGGATGAGTTTTTGCAACAATTTGATTTGAATCTGGCCCAGATTGAGAAAATTCTGGATGGGCAAAAACCGCCACCATTTCTGAAAAGTGGTTGTAAACGTACGCCTTGGTATAACCTCTGTGTGGAAGAAGTCGAGGGTTGTCGTGATGTTTCGCTGGTTTATCGCTTGAGCCAATCCGATCAGCGTCAGCTTTATGATATTGGTATTCGCACGATTGATGATTTTGCTAGGTCTGACCTAGAGGTAGTACGTACTCAACTAGAAAGTTGGAACTTTGACAAACTGTTGCGTTTTTATAATCAAGCGCAGGCCTTGGTGAAAAACGAACCGGTGATTATGCAAAATAGTAATTTTGCCCAGGCCCCGACCGAGATTTATTTTGACATTGAAAGTGATCCAACGCATGGGCTGGTTTATTTATTGGGGGTTTTAGTAAAAAAAGCAGGGGAGGCCGAGTATCTACACTGGTTTTCTGACGGGGTGGACGGGGAGCGAGCAATCTGGGAAAAATTCACTACCTGGCTGGCAGAGCAACCAAAAGATGTGGTGATTTACCACTATGCTAGTTATGAACGACAAATGTTTGATCGTTTGGCCCAAAAGTATGGCGTTAAGTTTGAAATCGCGGATAAGTTTCGTAGTCGAACGGTTGATTTGTTGCGCTCAGTAACTGATGCGGTAATTTTGCCAATTTATTTTTATAGCCTGAAAGACGTGGCGTGTTATGTGGGTTACACTTGGGAAGCAGAAGATGCGGGCGGAGCGGAGTCCGTGCTGTGGTATGACGAGTGGTTAACTACTGGCGATAATAAATTGAAAGAAAAGATCATTCGTTATAACGAAGATGATGTCCGCGCCACCCTGGCAGTCAAGGAGTGGCTAGCCAAACAGAAGCCGAAAACTACGCGCGAAGAGATGCGTTTGCCAGAGTAATATGAGACTTTCTTGGCCAAAACTAACCAGTAACCTTATCTCGATCCTGTTGCTAGCTGGCTTCGGGTATTTTTATCGCGCTGAACTGGCTCGCTTCTATTCAATTATCTTAAACCGTCTAGCACCTTGTCAACGACCGATCACCTATTCAATCGATAGGCTGGATTCCCAGTTTGGCATTAGTAAGGAAAAATTACTGATCGATATTGCCCAAGCCGAGAAAATCTGGGAAGAGTCCATTGCTCGGCCACTGTTTGTCTATTCGCCAAATGGAGAGTTAAAAATTAGTCTGGTCTATGACTATCGACAAAAAGCGACGGTTGAATTGCAAAAACTCGGTATCGTTATCAACGATGATCGGTCAACCTATGATGTGGTAAAGGCTAAGTATGATTCGTTATTGACCGTCTACAACAGAGAGCAGGCTCATATCAACGAGCAAGTTGCAGAATATAACGCCCAAAAAGCGGCTTTGGAGAAAGAGGTTAACTATTGGAATAGTCGCGGTGGAGCACCGCGCTCGACCTATGATTCATTGCAAAAACGTCAGACAGAATTAAATAACCAGTATATCGCTCTCGCTCAGGCCGAGGAGCAGTTAAAACAATCAGCTGAGATCATAAACTCAACCGCACTAGTGTTAAATAAATTGATTTCGGAACTCAATTTGCAGGTGGCACAATACAATACGGTGGGGGCTTCGACTGGCAAAGAGTTTAATCAGGGCGAGTATGTCAGTGGAGTTAACGGCACCAGTATTAATATTTTTCAGTTTAACAACGAAAATAAATTAGTACGAGTATTGGCACATGAATTAGGACACGCCTTGGGTCTGGAGCATCTGGATAACCCCAGGGCGATCATGTACTACCTCAACGAGGGTACTAATGAAAAACTGACCACCGATGATTTGACCGCGCTCAAACAAAAATGCCGGCTCTAAATCTGCTCTGGATTTTTTTAACCGATATTGTAAGATACGGCTACGGATAAGTATTATGCGTTACGGAACTAAGACTTTAATTATTGGGTTGGTAGCCGTTTTACTCGGTTTTTTTGTTTACCCTACCGCTTACAACCGGGTGGCCGATTTAGTTAAGTTACCCCACTTCTTTAACGTTCCACCCTTTCGCTTGGGGTTAGACCTCTTGGGTGGTACCCACCTGGTTTACCAAGCCGATTTGACTAATATCGCCGCGGGTCAAAGCACTGGCGATGCCATGAATGGCGTGCGCGACGTGATTGAGCGACGAGTAAACTTCTTTGGCGTAGCCGAACCACTGGTTCAAGTGGAGGGTACCGACCGTCTAGTGGTAGAACTGGCTGGGGTTAAAGATGTTGGCCAGGCAATCCAATTAATCGGCGAAACCCCATTTTTGCAATTTAAAACCGAGCGCCCAGTGGCGGAAAGTCAGGCAATTTTGGAGGCACAGAAAAAGAACCAGCGTTTAACAGAAGATCCATATTTTGTTGACTCAGCCCTAACGGGAAAGTATCTCACTCGGGCCCAGGTGACCTTTGCCAGTGGTGCGGCGGCGATTGGTGGCGCCCAAGTTTCTTTGGAGCTCAACAGCGATGGAGCAGAGATTTTCAAAACCCTTACCGAACAAAATTTAAACAAACGTATTGCTATTTATCTCGATGGCTCTCCCATCAGCGCGCCCACTGTCCAGTCCGTAATTCCCGATGGTAAGGCGGTAATTACTGGTAATTTTACCTTGCAGGAGGCAAAAGACTTAGCCACCCGCTTAAATGCTGGTGCCTTGCCAGTACCAATCAGTCTAATCTCACAGGAAACCATCGGTGCTTCATTGGGGCAACAATCTTTATTTAATTCTCTGCGTGCCGGACTTTATGGCCTACTTTTGGTGGCCCTTTTCATGATCTTTTTCTACCGTTTGCCCGGCTTGATGTCAGTATTGGCTTTGTTGGTTTATACCGCGATAGTTTTGGCGGCTTACAAATTGATTCCGGTTACACTGACTTTGGCTGGTATTGCTGGGTTCATTCTGTCGCTGGGTATGGCGGTGGATGCTAATGTTTTGATCTTTGCGCGTATTCGTGAGGAGTTGCACCAAGGTAAATCACTGGTGGTAGCTTTCCGCGAAGGTTTTCATCGCGCCTGGCTACCAATTCGTGATAGTCACGTCACGACACTGTTAGGCGCGCTGGTACTCTATTTATTCACCACCTCGATTGTTAAAGGTTTTGCCTTAACACTGGGGGTCGGAGTATTAGTTAGCTTGTTTACCGCTACCGTGGTAACCAAATCATTCTTGGGTTTATTTGTTGGTCCACAGGCCGAGAAACACCACTGGTGGTTTAAAGCTTTACTATAATTTATGCCTAAATTTTATACCTTCATGTTTTTCTTCTCTCTAGCGCTAGTAATAGCGGCGGTGGTGGTTACGGGAATGTGGGGCCTGCGCCTGGGCACTGACTTTAAAGGTGGCACCATTTGGGAGGTGCAATTTACTAACACACGCCCGGATGCAGTGGCCATCAAAACTGAATTAGCGCAGACTAGTAAACTGGAAGATGCTAATGTTAGCCCAGTGGGTGATAATGGGGCCATTATCCGCTTTAAAGAGATAAACGAAACTCAACACCAAGCTTTGCTAGTCGATTTTCAGAAGAAGTTTGGTACGGTCAAAGAACAGCGCTTTAGTTCAATTGGCTCGGTGGTTGGCAGTGAGCTCAAAACCAAGAGCATACAAGCGATCGTGATTGTTTTACTGTTGATTACGGCTTATATTGCCATCGTCTTTCGTAAGTTGTCGCGTAGTCTGTCTTCCTGGTCTATGGGGGTTTCGGCAATTATTGCTTTATTGCACGACCTAATTATCCCGATTGGGATTTTTGCTCTGCTCGGTCATTTCTATAATATTGAAATTTCCGCCGTGTTCGTGGCGGCCGCGTTAACGATTTTGGGCTTCTCGGTTTCTGACACGGTAGTAATCTTTGATCGGGTGCGCGAAAATTTACTACGTTTTGGCTCGAAAGATGGTCTGGGTGCGGTGGTACATCGTAGTGTGATGGAAACACTAATGCGCTCACTAAACACTACCTTGACTGTTTTGTTGACGTTAGCGGCAATCTATATCTGGGGCGGAGAGAGCATTCGTTACTTCTCGTTAGCTTTGATCTTGGGATTCTTTCTTGGTTCCTACTCCTCAATCTTTGTGGCTTCGCCACTGCTAGTCTGGTGGAATCGTCGGCGCGCCTAAATAAAAACTCCCGCCTTCGGCCGGCTAGGCTTTGGCGGGAAAAGTCGTTGCTTCGCTGACTACTCTGCTTATTAGTCCTGGGCTTGGCACGCGAGTTGATCCAGGATCAACATGTCAAGCTCATCCGGTTCGGATCTATGCAAAGCTTCTGCTGCTGTCTCCTTGCCGGCGGCCTTGAGGGCTTCTATTACCTCAACTGCATAAGCCAGTCTGGCATTTTGGGGAAGAAGCTCTCTGAAATGTGGGACCATCTCTACTACTTGCTCGGACGTGAAAATGGTTCTAACAGTAAGTCCAACCAGGGCATCTCGGACGATCTCTGGAATATCCTCGTCAATTCTAATTGGGCTAAGAACCATCACATTGACCCTTTTCCCCTTGATAAAAAAACCAGGCCGACCAAACGGTGCCATTACTTCTCCCGAACTGTCATATACTGTTATTGTTCTGATAGGCATTTTGCCTCACAGTCTTGATAGGTACTTGTTTATTAATAGCACTACTGCAGGTATCTACACCATAAAAAGTTTATATCTATATTGTACCCTTGACTGTTAATATTGGTTTTGTTAAATTGCGGGTAAGCGTTGTGATTTGACCTATTTTAAATTATGTTGTATTATTAGTTAACCAATTTTAATTATGTTGGACTCCTATAAAAACATCACCAAAGCGGTTGCCCTATTGGTTAAACCATTGTCTGCTCGTAACCGCGATATTATCTTGCGGCGTTTTGGTTTGAAGACTGGTCGCCCGGAGACGCTGGAGGCAATTGGTCAGAGCTATGGTATTACCCGCGAACGGGTGCGCCAGATCGAGAATCATATTTTGAAGAACCTCAAGGCCGATTTGGCTAAGGTGGAAGTTGACGCCAAGCCCTATTTTGACTTTACGGCCAAGACTCTTTCCAGTCAGGGTGGCTTTATGAGCGAGGCTGACCTCTTTAGTAGTTTTAGTGGCAATGCTAATAGTAATATTCATAACCTAGCGCTAGCTTTTTTACTTTCTTTACCTTCGGATTTTCAGCGTGTAGACGAGAGTGATAATTGCCACGTCTTTTATGCTAACGGTAGCGAGGCGGTAGCTTTGGCGGTTAGTATTATTAGTCAGGTAACCGATATTTTCAATAAGCGGAAAGTCCTCTTGGTTAAAGATGATTTATACGGCGCTTATCGTAATGCCAATAGCCGTCAGGCGGTGGCTAGCACGGCTTTCTTTTCCGCAATTAAAATCGCCAAAGAGATTGACCAGAACATTTTTAATGAATACGGTTTGGTGGGCTGGTCCGAGGTTAAGCCACGAGGGGTGCGTGACCGCGCTTATCTAGTGTTAAAGCGTCAATCTAAACCACAGCATTTCCGCGAGATTACCAGCCTAATCAATACCGCTAGCTTTACTAACAAAAAAGCCAACGTGCAAACCGTCCATAACGAGTTAATCAAGGACGGGCGTTTTGTTTTGGTGGGCCGGGGGATTTATGGTCTTTCCGAGTGGGGTTATAATGCCGGTACGGTAAAAGACGTTTTAGTAGATATCCTGAAGCGTCATGGCAAAGCTTTACCGAAGGCCGAGTTAATCAATCGCGTACTCTCTTCGCGCTACGTGAAGCCCAACACTATTCTCTTGAATCTCCAGGATGGTAAAATTTTCCGTAAACAGGCCGACGGCTCTTACACTCTACGCGAAGCATAGATATTGTCTAAAGTCTATCACTGAGTACTCCTAATTTTTCGCCTTAGTCCCTAGACTTTAAGCTTTAGACCGCCTCGTGGTATAATTGTTATTGATGCTAGATGCTATCTCCAGTAGTTTTTTGATGTTTAAGGGTGCTGTACTCCTGGCGCTAAGTTTGTGGTGGCTATGGGGGCCGCTTTTATTATTTTCTCTTCTCGTTTCAACCTGGGAGGGCCACAGCAAAGAAAAAACTATCAGTGGCTTAGAGTGGGTGATTTTAAAGATCAAGCCGCCACCACTAGTAGACCGTTCACTGAAGGGGGTGGAGCAATTTTTTGCTGGTTTGCATGGTGCGGCGGGGAGCGCGATTAATCGGCGCGAGCGAATTTTGCGTGGCAAGTTACCGGAGTGGTTTAGTTTAGAAATTGTGGGCGAGGAGGGTTCCACTGATTTTTATATTCGTACCCTAACTAATTATCGAAATTTAATTGAAGCTAACATTTTTGCGCAGTATCCTGATGCGGAAATTACTGTGGTGGAGGATTACCTCAAGCGTTTGCCGAAGAACCTACCGAACGAGGAGTACGATCTAAGTGGCGGTGAGGTGGCTTTGGCCAAAGACAGTGCCTATCCCATTCTCACCTATGAATATTTTCAAGAAAAGCCAGCTCGAAAAGATGACCTTCCGATTATTGACCCGCTTTCCACAGTAGCGGAAATTTTTGCGACTTTTCGCGCAGGGGAATGGTTTGTGATGCAATGGATTATTCGACCGGTAGGTGATGATTGGGTAAAAAAAGATCAGGCGGTGTTGGATAAAATATTTGGGAAGGAGGCTAAAGGCCGGAATGACTGGTTGGATAAACTGATGGCTTTTATTGATGGCTTGGTGGGTGTTAAGGCCGAGGAAAAAAAGGAGGATAAAAAGGATAAGGTCTTGAACTTTGCTGAAAAAGAGGCGGTGGAAGCGATTCAGAAAAAGTTTTCTAAACTGGCTTATGAGTGTGGTTTGCGTCTAGGCTATATTGCAAAAAAAGATGTTTTTCATCGCTATCACATGACCGCAATCAACGGCGCGCTGAAACAGTTTAATTCTGGCATGCTTAACAGTTTTAAGGGTAATAAAAAAATGGGCACTAAGTCAGATGGAAAAATGGCCTGGCTCTTTCCTTTTTCCGGTAAGGGTTTTGGCGCTGATAAAATAACTTTCGCTAAGAAGCTGAATTTTTATAAGAACCTACGGGCGCGCGCGTTAGCTGACAAGAGTTTTATTTTGGGTACGGATGAGTTAGCCACCGTTTGGCACTTACCCGGCGAACAAATTAAAGCCCCGCTCTTCCCCCGCGTCGAAGCTAAGAAGGGTCAGCCACCGTCCAACTTGGATTTGGTGGAGTGAGATAACTAATGCCAAATTTCCAATGACTAATGACAAATCAAATTCAAATGGCAAATGCCAAATATTAGGATTTAGGATTTTGTCATTGTTTAGTCATTTGGATTTAGTCATTTGTCATTAATATGGATTCCGATATTGATAAAGTATTATTTGGAGTAGTGAACTTCCGTAATCGCGAGGCGCATTTTGGTATTAAACAAAACGATCGTCGGCGCCACATGTACATCATCGGTAAAACTGGCATGGGAAAATCTGAGTTGCAAAAAAATATTGCCATTCAAGATATTCAAGCGGGGCGTGGCATTGCCATGGTAGATGCCCACGGTGAGGTAACCGATGCCTTGTTAGACTATATTCCGAAGGAGCGCATTAACGACGTCATTTATATCAATCCGGCGGATGTGGATTTTCCGATTGCTTTTAACGTGATGGAGCAGGCGGGTGATGATAAGCGTCACTTGATTGCCGATGGTGTGATGGGGGTCTTTAAAAAAGTTTGGGAGGACACCTGGTCGGCGCGTATGGAATATATTTTACATAATACGATTCTGGCGCTATTGGAAACAGACGATGCCACCTTGCTGGGGATTAATCGGATGTATAGTGACAAAGATTACCGTGCCCGGGTGATCGAGCAGGTTACTGATCCAGTAGTAAAAGCTTTTTGGACGCAGGAGTTTGCTAAATATACCGAGCGTTTTGCGGCTGAGGCCACTCCGGCCATTCAGAACAAGGTTGGACAGTTTATCTCCTCACTACTAATTCGTAATATCATCGGCCAGACTAAATCGACTTTTGATTTTCGTCAGGCGATGGATGAAGAGAAGATTATTCTGGTGAACCTCTCCAAGGGTAAGGTGGGTGAAGAGGCCTCACGTTTAATCGGTTCCATGATTATTACCAAACTACAGTTGGCGGCCATGTCGCGTGCTAATATCCCAGAACATGAGCGTAAGGACTTTACTTTGATGGTAGATGAGTTTCAAAATTTTGCGACGGCTTCTTTTGCTAGTATTCTTTCGGAAGCACGTAAATATCACCTCAGCTTGGTGGTGGCGCATCAGTATATTACCCAAATGGAAGAAGAGGTGCGCGATGCGGTATTTGGCAACATTGGTACCCTGGTGACCTTTCGGGTCGGGGCAGAGGACGCAGAATTTTTAGAAAAAGAATTTGCTCCGGATTTTACCGCCAACGATATTGTTAATCTGGCTTTTCGTCAGATTTATTTGAAACTAACCATTGATGGCGTTACCTCCAATGCTTTTTCGGCCATGACGATGGATACCATTACCAAACCGGTCATTAGTTACCGCGAGGAGGTAATTGCCGCTTCGCGGGCTCAGTACGCTCACCCACGGGCTGAGGTTGAGGAGGTGATTGCCAAGTGGACGCAGCTTCCCGGTGCTGAACAAAAGTTCCAAGAGGGAAGAGGGAGGAGCAATGGGTTCCAACGGGAGGGTAATGTTAGCATTGAGATGGATAATCGCCCTAATCCTGCTCCCAGAGCAGTAATCCCACTAAGAAAGCCAACCGTCGTTCCAGTGTCACTGAGCGAGGCCTTAAAAACTGGTCCAGTAGATTTTCATGGTAAATCGATTAACCATCCAGAAGGTGGCAAACCCACCCAGCCAGTCGCACGTTCTCAGCCAGCCCCGTGTGATCCGGCTAAATCTCCCGCCAAGATTAATGAGTTACGTCAGTTGTTAGGTGAGATCACTGGCAATAAGGAGGAAAATAAACCAGAGTAGTAGTGCGTTGTCAGTTCAATAAACTGTGTTATAATCAGGAGTTATTTAATTAGGAGACCGCCCATAGCTCAATTGGCAGAGCAATTCGCTTTTAACGAAGAGGTTGTAGGTTCAATTCCTACTGGGCGGACAAATAGCTTAATAAAAAACGTCTTTTTGGCGTTTTTTATGTTGATAAGTTAGACTGCAAAATATGTTAAAATTAGATATGACTAAGCAGGAATTTAAGCAAAAATGTATTGAATTAAGAACTCAAAATTATACTCTTGGCGAGATGGTAAAAATATTAGGCAGAGGAAAAACAACTATTTATTTTCACGTTAAGAATCTTCCAAAATCTGAAGTTTTGCGTGCAAAACTGAGTCAAATTAGTAGAGATAAAATTATATCCGCAAGAGGTAGGGTAAACAAGTTTGGAATTGTTAATCAAAAAGGCAAGAGCTGGCTAGGGCGTCACCCTAAAGAATTTACGGAATGGACCGCCTCACTGGTTGATCTAATTGCTCACACAATATTTGATGGGGAAATAAATTACTCGGATGTTAGGTATACAAATAGAAGTAGGGCTTTATTAGAAAACTTTAGAGAGAAGATGAAACTAGTCTATGATTATGAACCAAAGCGTTACAAAAAATATAACGAAGTTATTACCCTAGCTTATAATAATGTAGAACTTGCTCGATATGTAGACATAAAAAAAGCGGAGCTACTGAATAAAATTACAGCGTTTTCTAAAGAATTAAAGCTATCTTTTCTGAAGGCATTTTTTAATGACGAGGGTTCTGTCACTTTTTTAGGTAAGAAGCGGGCAGTTAGGGGCTATCAGCACTCATTAATGATTCTCGACTTAGTAAAGAATCTTCTTGTGGATTTTAATATCGAAAGTAAGGTTGATAAGAAGTATTTTGAAATTATCGTTAGTCGCAAAGAAAACTTAGTTAAATTTCAAAAACTAATTAATTTCTCTTCTGGTGTTAGGATTAATGGTGAGCGCTCAAATAGTGTTTGGGGTAGATCTTTGCAGAAAAGAGATATCTTAGCCTCGGCTATAAATTCGTACAAGTTCGGACTGCAGTAGTTCCTACTGGGCGGACTACGTTTCGCTGGAAGCTCAACTTCGTCCCGCCGAAGGCGGACAAATGTTAGTTTTTCTCCGCTATCCACACTTGTTTGCTGAGTAGAATTAGTTTAGGATAGCGGTATGTCAAGAGTAGAAATTTCCTCGACCGTAAATAAAATTGGCGAGTCCGTCAAGTTGGCGGGCTGGGTGCATAACCGGCGCGATCACGGCAAGCTGATTTTTATTGATTTGCGTGATAGTTCCGGAGTGATTCAAATGGTTTTTACCCCGAAAAATGGCTCCGCCACCTCGGGGCAGGGCCCACAAGACGATATTTATGAAATGGCCTCTAAACTACGCCCAGAGTGGGTGGTGGAAGTAATCGGCAAAATTGCGCAACGGCCAGAGAAGATGTTCAACTTGGAAATTGCCACCGGTCAGATTGAGTTGCAGCCGGAAAATTTGGAAGTTCTGGCTGAGGCAGTGACACCACCGTTTGCTTTGGATACTGACGGTAAAGAGATTGGTGAGGAGAATCGCATGCAGTATCGCTATCTCGACTTACGGCGGGCGCGTTTGCGCGACAACCTGACTTTGCGTCATCGGGTAATAAAGTTTATTCGTGACTATTTAGACAAACAGGGATTTTTAGAAATCGAAACGCCCATTTTAACTAAATCCACACCGGAAGGGGCGCGTGATTACGTGGTGCCGTCACGACTCTATGCCAGCAAATTTTTTGCTCTGCCACAGTCACCCCAGCAGTATAAGCAATTGTTAATGGTTGCCGGGATAGAAAAATATTTTCAAATTGCCCGCTGTTTCCGTGACGAAGACACCCGGGGTGACCGTCAACCGGAGTTTACCCAGCTCGATTTAGAGATGAGTTTTGTGGAGCGGGAAGATGTCATAGCTTTGAACGAAGCGCTACTGATTGAATTGGTGAAAACCGTTGTGCCGGAAAAACGTATACAAACCATTCCTTTTCCTCGCCTAACCTACAAAGAGGCAATGGAAAAATATGGTACTGATCGGCCTGATTTGCGTGAAAACAAAGACGACCCCAACCTTCTAGCTTTTTGTTGGGTGATTGATTTCCCTTTCTTTGAAAAAACTGATCCTTCGGCAGGCTCCCAGCCGTCGCAAGGCTTTGGCGGGCAGGCAGGACATGGTGGCTGGACTTTTACCCATAATCCTTTTTCCGCGCCCAAACCAGAATTTTATGATCATTTAATCAAACAAGAAAATGTGGGTGAAATACTAACTTCACAATACGACGTAATCATGAATGGTTTTGAATTAGGTGGTGGTAGTATCCGTAATCATCGCGCTGAAGCATTAGAAGCGGTCTTTAAGGTAATGGGTTTTAGCGCGGAGCGCATTCAGAAAAATTTTGGCCACATGTTGGAGGCCTTTTCCTTTGGTGCGCCACCGCACGGTGGTATTGCTTGGGGAATGGATCGGTTGGTAATGTTATTAGCCAATGAGGCCAATATCCGTGAGGTGATTGCTTTTCCCAAGACTGGCGATGCGCGTGACCCGATGATGCAATCACCCTCTGAATTAGAAGTTAAACAGTTAAACGAATTACACATCCAGCTTAAAGCGGGAAAGTAGCCTTTTCTCCCATGTCTTCTCGGCGCATTGTCTTATTCACAGCGACGGCGGTTATGCTGTTTTTCATTTCTTTGTATTGGGGAATGGACTCAACCAATAGGCAGGCGCAAACCGCCACTACACCAGCTAGCTTAATCGGTACCTCTAGTGCCCAAGATCTGGGGAGTTATCAGTCTGGCTATATTTTACCAGTCAGTGTTACTAATTTTTTTCCAATAAAAAAACCCAATACTGCTGTTCCCAAACTATCAGCTAAGGCGGCCTTACTTTATGATACCGCTAACGACAAGGTACTTTTTTCTATTAGTAGTCAGAAATCGTTACCAGTTGCTTCACTGACTAAACTACTGATGGCAACAATTGTTCTAGACCAGCTTACTCTCAATGTGCCAGTCACTATCACCAGTCGTTCTTACAATGTCGATGATCTGGGTGCGGATTTTAATCGCGGTGAAGCGTTGGCGGTGGGCGACCTGTTAAAGGCAATGCTGATTAAATCCTCCAATGATGCCGCCTATGCTTTAGCCCAAGCCGTTGAAACTAAAACCGGTAAGGGAATAGTTGAACAACTTAATGCCAAGGCGGGGCTGATCGGTATGTATAATTCACGCTTCTCTGACCCGGCCGGCCTGAATGATGATGCCTATTCAACCGTCGAAGATTTGTTAAAGTTGGTAAAATATTCCAAACGTTATTCTGCAATCTGGCAGATTATCAATCAACCGGAGACCGATGTTAAATCAGTTGATGGGCGTTTCTCGCACCACATTGTTAGTACCAATAAACTCTTTGGTGTTTTGCCCAATATCGTTGGCGGGAAAACTGGCTATACGGATGGTGCTAAGGGGTGTATGATACTGGAGATAGCCCTACCGGCCGATGATAGCTCGCTCTTAGCCATTGTGCTTGGTTCAGATGAGCGTTTTGCAGATACCAAAACTCTGCTAGAATGGGGACGAGACAATTTTCGCTGGCACTAAACTCATATTCTAATTATGGAAATCTTTACCGTTTTTAACGTGGTGCGAGTGTTTGTGGTAGCGGCCATTTCTTTTGTGGTAGCAATGCTTTTAACCTTCCCCTGGTATCGGATTCTTTTGAAATATTTTGCTCCGGGGAAGGAGATTGCTCGTCCAGACAAACCAGTTTTTACCGCTTTACATAAAAAGAAGGAGGGTACACCCGTAATGGGAGGGTTTGTGATTTGGCTAACGGTGGCAATATTAGCTCTAGTGTTTTGGTTTCTGGCTAATACGGTAGATGGTTTTTGGTCCAAGATGAATTTTTTGTCGCGTGGGCAAACCCTTTTGCCACTGGGCTATTTAGTTTTGGCTGGCTTGGTGGGTATGACCGACGACATACTTGGTATCTTTAAGCGCAAAGGCTTTAGCATCTCACGCCGATTGATTCTTTATTTTTTGGTAGCGGCGATTGGCGCCTGGTGGTTCTACTTTAAATTGGATTGGGATTTTATTACCATCCCGTTTTTGGGTGATTGGGTGGTGAGTTGGTGGTATATTCCAATTTTTATCTTTGTCACGGTGGCAACCGCCTTTTCCGCTAACGAGACTGACGGCTTAGATGGATTATCGGGTGGAGTATTTATGACTGCCTTTGCGGCTTTTGGGGCCATTGCCTTTGTGCAAGGCCGGATGGATCTGGCCGTTTTTATTGCGGCGATTCTGGGGGCATTAATTGCTTTTCTCTGGTTTAATATCTATCCAGCCAAGTTCTTCATGGGTGATACTGGGGTAATGGCGCTGGGATTTGTGCTGGGAGCGATTGCCATGCTTACCAACACGGTGCTATTATTGCCGATTATTTGTATTATTATGGTGCTGGAGTCGCTGTCAGTAATTGTTCAGCTGACTTCGAAAAAGTTACGGGGTAAAAAGATTTTTCACTCCACCCCGATTCATCACCACTTTGAAGCGCTGGGTTGGCCAGAAACCCAAATTACCATGCGTTTTTGGATTATTTCCGCGATTGGCGCCCTGCTAGGTTTGGTGGTTTTTCTAGTGGATTCCAAAATTCCACCGCTCTGGCACCTATTTAAGTAGATGACGCTTAGTCGTGATACAAAAACTCTCATCACGTTGGTACTTTTGTTATTGGCTTGCGGTTTAATTGTTCTTTCTTCCGCTGGCGTAGTGGATGCCCAGCGTAAGTTTAACTTTTCCCAGTATTATCTAGTCAATCAGCTAAAGTCCGGTGTACTGGTGGGGGTCGTGCTATTTTTTATCGCCTTTAAAATTGGCTACAAATTTTGGCGCAAGCTGGCTCTGCCACTGCTACTCTTTTCTTTGTTGTTGATGGTGTTAGTGTTTGTCCCAGCACTGGGACATTCTGCTAAGGGGGCAACACGTTGGATTGGGCTATGGGGTTTTAACTTTCAGCCAGCCGAGATTTTAAAGTTCTCCTTAATTGTTTATCTGGCCGCCTGGTTTAGCCAGCGCCGTGAGTCTTCCCATCGGGGCTGGAGTTATTCGGTGTTACCATTTTTAGTGGTGCTGGCGTTTATTGTTTTAATGTTGGCACTACAACCAGATATTGGTACGCTGGGAATTGTTATCGCTATCGCTATCGCACTGTATTGGTTTGCAGGGGCAGAGCTAAAACACTTCGGAGCGTTGATCTTGGTTTTAATCGTCGGGTTTTTCCTGTTGGCACACTTCTCACCCTATCGTTATAACCGTTTATTGGCTTTTGCTAATCCACAGAGCGATACGCATGGGATTGCCTATCATATTAACCAGGCCAAAATTGCCATTGGGCGGGGTGGCGTGTTTGGTGTGGGTTTTGGTCAGAGTCAGCAGAAGGCGGGGTTTTTGCCTGAACCAGTCGGAGATTCGATTTTTGCCATTGCGGTAGAGGAACTAGGACTGGTGGGAGCGGGTGTCTTGATTGCTTTGTTTTTAGCACTAGCCTGGAAGTTGATTGGCATTGCGCGTAATGCTGATGACAAGTTTGCTCAACTTTACGTTTTAGGGGTAATGGTCTGGATTTTGGGGCAGGCGATTATTAATATGGCCGCCATCTCTGGCCTGTTGCCATTAACCGGTATCCCCTTGCCTTTTGTGAGTTATGGTGGTACCGCGCTGGCTACCTTGCTGGGCAGTTTGGGAGTGGTAGCTAATATTGCGAATGAATCGGCCTAAGAAATTATTTGCTCTTGCTCAGTGCTTTAGTGAGGCGAGATTTATAACGGGCGGCGGCGTTCTTTTTGATGACACCTTTTTTAACCGCCTTATCGACGGCCTGATAAACCTTGGGCAGTAGATTGCCAGCTTTATCTAAACTCTTGGCACTCATCTCTTGACGGAACTCTTTAATGGCTGAGCGATAGTTACACTTAGCCGATTGATTAGCGGCAGTGCGACGTTTAGTCTGACGCAAAGCCTTTTTGGCTGACTTAGTGATAGGCATAGTTAAAATTAAACAGTGAGGTTAGTATAACAGGTTTTAGTATTTTGGCAACTTTGTATATAAAAATGGTAGGGCCCCCGAAGTCAACTACAGTTTTAGCGAGGAGTTAACTTTAAAATCACTAACACTGGTGCGGATTAGTTTGGTTAAATAAGCTTTTGTTTTTAGTGTTTCTCCAATATCTTCAGCTAGGACCCTAATGTAGGTGCCACTTGATACCTTGGTTTCGATTTTTAAATTAGGCCAACGGTAGGAGAGGAGCTTAAGGGAATAAATGGTTATTTTGCGGGGGGCGAGCTTGGGGGTAAGACCTTGGCGGGCCAGCGCGTAGGCGCGCTGGCCCGCAACCTGAATAGCGGAATAAGCCGGCGGGGTTTGTGCAATCTCACCAACAAACTTTTTTAAAACGGCAACAACTTCCTCTCGTGTCGGTCGCTCCCCCGAGGTCGAACCTCGGGGGGTGAGCTTTCCGGTTATATCTCCAGTATCTGAACTAGCCCCCAGGCGCAAGGTGGCAATATAGGTTTTGTCTTTTTTCAAGAACTGACCCAACTGCTTGGTGTATTCACGTCCCACGGCAATAATCAAAACCCCCTCCGCAAACGGGTCTAAAGTACCAGCATGACCAACCCGTTTCTCGCCCGACAGTTTGCGCACCAAATCCACCATATCATGCGAGGTTGGTCCGGGCGGTTTATAAATATTATATATTCCGTGTGCTAGTTTCATTTGACTAAGTATGTTGGCTTTGTGATTGCGATCTGGTCCCGCCTCTTGCTACCGTGAGTCGCTCGCTCCTGCGGCTCGCGCTCACTGCTCTCTCGGAGCGCAACCCCGCCCTAAGGGCGGGGACCAAGCTTGCATCTCCCCCGACAGCTAGCCGAGGCAAGACCAGATCGCTATCACACATTCTTTTTTAGCTCTCTGATCTCATCACGCAAAGCAATCGCTGTCTCAAAATTCAAACGCTTAATTTCTTTTTCGATACGCTTTTCTAGCTCTTTAATCTTGGTGGTCGGGCTAAGCGTTTCGGGTAAGTGTGACCAAGCCGACTTGCTGTTGGCCTTGGCTTTTAACGAATCCAGCAAACTACCATCGTTAATACTTTTGCTGATACCAATCGGAGTGATCTTGTGTTTGGTGTTGTGCTTTTCCTGAACGGTACGGCGACGCTTGGTTTCCGCAATCGCTGATTTCATGGATTTGGTTTCTTTGTCAGCGTACATAATAACGTGGCCACGTAAGTGACGAGCGGCCCGACCCATGGTTTGAATTAGAGTGGTGGCGTTACGCAAAAAACCCTCTTTGTCGGCATCAAGAATGGCAATCAGTGAAACTTCCGGTAAATCTAAGCCTTCGCGTAGTAAGTTTACCCCGACGATGACGTCGTATTTACCGATGCGCAAGTCACGCAAAATCTCCACGCGCTGAAGAGTTTTAATTTCCGAATGAAGATAATTAACTTTGATGCCCTGAGCAGATAAATATTCGGCCATGTCCTCCGCCATGCGCTTGGTAATAGTGGTCACTAATACCCGTTGGTTTTGGGCAACGCGATTTTTAATTTCACCAATCAAGTGTTCAACCTGTTTTTCAGTTTTGACAATCTCAATCGTGGGGTCAAGCAAACCGGTCGGGCGGACCAACTGTTCCACCAAGCCTTTTTTGCCGGATTTTTTTAGTTCGTACTCGTTGGGAGTGGCGGAAACATAAATCGTTTGTTTGATACGCTTGTTAAATTCAGGGAAACGCAGGGGGCGGTTATCTAAAGCCGAAGGCAAACGAAAGCCATGTTTAACCAAAGTTGACTTGCGTGAAGAGTCGCCGCTATACATGCCACGCAGTTGCGGAATGGTCATGTGTGATTCGTCGACGATCGTCAAAAAATCTGGCTTGGTGCCAAAAAAATCAATCAAAGTATAAGGGGCCTCACCGGGTTGGCGAAATTCTAAATGACGTGAGTAGTTTTCAATGCCATAACAATAATCTGTCTGACGAATCATGGCGATATCAAATTCCGTGCGATCGCGTAAGCGGGCGGCCTCTTCGACCATGCCCTTCTGGCGGAGCCACAAAGTTTGTTTGTCCATTTCGGCACGAATATTCTGCAAGGCGATGCCCATTTTAGACTGATCACTTACCCAGTATTTAGCCGGGAAGATTCTGCTTTGTACCACGGTGGTAAATTCTAAATCAGAAAAATCCTTATTCTCCAGGTCCAGATTCCTCGCTACTTTAATTTTTTGAATTTTGTTATTGGCGATGCGAATTTTGATCAGCTCATCGCCGGTGGAAGGAATAATCTCAAACTCCTCTGGGGTGTGACGAAACTTCCCGCGATCCATTTCAATGTCCGGGGCATATTGTAGGCGCAACAGATTGGCATGCAACTCGCTCGGAGTAATTTTCTGCCCTTGAAAAATTTCCATACTCATTTTGCCATATTCTTCCGGTGAGCCGAGGTTGTAGATACAGGAGGCGGAGGCGACAATAATTACATCATCGCGGGAAAGCAGAGCTTGCGTGGCGGCGTGGCGCAAGCGATCAATCTCTTGGTTGATCTTAGCATCCTTTTCAATGTAGGTGTGGCTAGTGGGCAGGTAGGCCTCCGGTTGGTAGTAGTCGTAATAACTAACAAAATAGTGCACGGAGTTATGCGGGAAAAATTCTTTAAACTCTTGATAAAGTTGGGCGGCCAAGGTTTTATTGTGTGAAATAATCAGCGTCGGTTTTTTAACCTCGTTAATAACACTAGCGATGGTAAAAGTTTTACCCGAGCCAGTTACACCTAATAGGGTCTGGGCATTGAGACCAGTTTTTAATCCTTTGGTTAATTTGGTGATCGCCTGCGCCTGATCGCCCGCGGGGGAGAATTTGGATTTGAGGTTAAACATTGAAGTAGTGACTAAATCTAAATGACTAATGACTATTCAAATCCTAATGACAAAATCATAATTTGGTATTTGGATTTAGTCATTGGTTAGTC
>Ga0209542_10005579_pt1 | contig 25005 bp, 38 predicted proteins | sample RifCSPhighO2_01_FD_184028 | JGI IMG/M metagenome (GOLD analysis project Ga0209542, IMG submission 184028) | Soil microbial communities from Rifle, Colorado - Rifle CSP2_plank highO2_0.1 (SPAdes) (version 2) | ecosystem: Environmental > Terrestrial > Deep subsurface > Rock core/Sediment ...
ACAACCGCGCATCAGCTATCCTGACAGCGTTCCAAAAGGATGGATGTGGGAACAGCCAGGAAACTGGTATCGAAGCCCTGATCGCAAATATCTTTGGATTGACGGCTCAGTTCGGCAAAGCCTTGAACCGCAAACCCATAAGCCAGACCACGAACTAATCCCGCATGGATCAGAACAATACGCTCCAAAACGAAATTGATAATTTGAGGTGAAAAAATGAACAAACTCGAAAAAACACTTTTAGGACTTGCAGTCGCCTCAACATTGGCTGGATGTGTAGGATCAGAAACACCAAGATATGCAGGCGTGCCAAAAGACCGCGCGGCGAGCGTTGGCTCAGTTGAATCAGGAACCGCATACGTTGGAAGCGCAACTTCAAGCACAGTCGAGTCACGAACGCCGTATGTTCTCGACCATACAAAAGACCCTGAACTCGACCTTTGGAACGCGGACAGACCATTCTTGATACCAAGAGAGCCGCGCTATCAGCCTACGCCAAGGCCAGCGACAGTTACCGAACCGCAGCCAGCTCCCGAACCACAAGTTCCAGAACCAGAATATAACCCGCAAGAAGAACAATATTAATTCATTTTTTTATTTACTTTCTATTTTCACTATCTCGTCCAATTCTTCATCAGTCACAGAACAACCATTGAGTTTGACCGCCCACAAAACACTTTCGAGCAATTCGCGCCTAGCATTGGGCAGATTGACAACAAATTTATCAAGAATTCCCTTCTCGAAAGCCATCGTGACCAATTCAACGCTCCTTAAAACAGACAAATGCCTTGTTTCCTCAGTGAATTGGTGAAGCGCGCGCTCATCGACCTTAAGCGAAGTGTGAAGCCTGCGCTCCATAAGTTTTTGCAAGCCCGACGGATTCTCAATCAGCGTCCTTGTTATTCGTTCATCAACCGCGATGCAGTTCGATTTGAACATAAGCGCAGCGGCAATAGTTTCCATCTCTCCGATCTGGACAATCTTTATCCTCTGCCCCTGCGCAGAAAGAATACTATTCGCAAGCTCAGCTAGCGCCTGCGCTTTGCGCGTGACTTGAGGGTCATCGACTAACGATACAATTTTGCGGTCGATTAGGCGCTGGACCTCAATTGCTTCAAACTTGAACCTGCGCGTTTCAAGAGGCCGGTCAATAAGCTCGCGCTTGACGCCTCCTGGAATAACAAACTCTCCTTTTGAACGCTTTTTCAACTCCTCCAAACACCACAATAGATTGCTTGTGGTCAAACTGATGATCGGGCCTGAATCAAAGACAATCATTCAAACAGCTCCCTTGCCTTTCGCAAGCGATCCTTTACACGAATCCCATCAGGCGCCACATCTGACACAGTTTTTCCAATGTAGTTCTGCAGCTCCCACATACTAAGCCCGAGCAGTTCTGCGGTTCTAGCGATAGAAATTCCGTGCTCGTGAATCTTGCTGCCCTTTTTTATCCTCGCGTTGGAAACAACCTCTTGGATGTAAAGCTTCATCTGGCTGTCCATCTCGCTGATGCCCTGCAACACTCGTTTAATTATAGTTCTATACGCATTATCATCATTTGCCCTTAACGCTTCAAGAGCACTCTTAAGCTGCGATTCCACAAGAGGACAAGACTTGTCACGCTCAACACAGCGCCGTATGACTTTCGATAACGAATAGACAAGGACGGCAAGTGTCAGAGGGTCATCCTCCTGGAAAATACTCGCGTCGTGGATAGTGTGGTTGCTCAACTTCGAAAGCTCGATGAAATCGTGCTTCTCAAGAGCCGCAAGCACCTTACTCAATACATTCTCGATATCCTCTTTTATTATCGGGCGCATATGCCTAGTAATATCTTCGTGTTTAAAAATGCTTTTTATGTCATAATGTATTAAAAGTTAAACAGCTTATCAAATCAAGTGACGGCTAGCAATAATACTCGTCAGCAGGCATCAGATAATCTCTACCACAGCCGTTATGTAGGAACACATATGGACGTTCCTTTCAACAACGGAATTCTGACCTTGCCCGCTGACATCTCGCAAACTCTATTAGAACGACAATCCGACATAGGAAAATCATGCCTTGTCGCCACAATAGATAAATTCGAAGGAGATTTTAAGGCCTTGCGCATATGGGACATCAAATCACCTCTTAAGGAGTTTTCAAAACATAAAGTCAGTTACAGGATACGCGCCCAGAAAGCTCCTGAAGACGAACTGCAATTTATAATACCACATCAAATCGCGGAAAAAACCCTCCTGCATTCAAGGGTCTATCTCGCAGCAAGCGATGACGGAGAAACATTCACAATCTGGCCGTACGACACTTATTTCAGAGCGATAGGAAGCAAATGCTGAATCCTTAGAACCTGCGCTCTACTTTTAATTCATGCAATGTTTTGATGATGTCAATACCTTGGTAAGTTTTGGCTTGTGGCAAAGCGCCGTCCAAATGCTTAGCGATAAGATATGCGGCATATTCAGTATGACCTGCTTGTGCATCCCTTATTCTTTGAGGAAGCGGTTCACTCTTGAATTTGTACAGGATAGGACCCGTATCCGAAAAATAAACTGCGAAACCGTTCAATCCCGCTTTGAAGAAATCAACATCCCTGTCAAAATCAAGCATACGGAAATCCCCTGTACCGATTTTTCGGTATATTTTCTTCATACCTTCTTTCCACGGACCGTCAGGAATGTGCTTGTCAGGGTCTGCCAGCAAAGTTCTGAACCCTTTGAAGTTCAAATAGTGCTGAACCGTGCTTCGAGTAGCGAACAATTTTCGCGCATACGTATCCGGCTCGGTTCCCAACACTTTACTATAGTCTTTATCAGCTACTTGTTCAAGCGCGATACTTCGAATCTCTCTTGTGCGCAAAGTTATATTTTCATTGAACAGCCAGCTTCCCACACCAAGATCAAGAGTAACATCAACCGAATTGCGCACGTCAAATCCTCGTTTGAACACGATATTTGCGCAGGAAGCACCCATAGCCGCGCGCTCGCCGCTTCCATGCGTTCCTGTGGTGAAGCTGTAGGGAAGGTGCTTGACTACTTCAAACTCAACCTCTCCTTTTGGCGTTTGGTCATTTAGTAACGATTGGCCATTTAGCAACGAGAGATACTCTTTTAGTTTAGGCGCGTTGCGCGCATAGATATCCTCGCAACGCTCATCGACATCAAGCTTGCAATGAATACGTACTGCATTTACATCGCAGGGAATCTGATCTATCGCAGTATACAGAATGTCATTGAGTCCCTGCACGAGCGGATGAATGTCTTCTTCAGGAACGCCTGTTTTCGCACGCTCGAGAAGAGTGCTCAAGTCAGCGTTCTTTTGCTCAACAACTGATGGATCAGTCATAGTGCTGCTCCCTTCTACACCCTATTTAAATCTTTCTCAATCCACCGTGAATAATTCAGAATCATGATCGACATCAAACAATCCTAATCTTGCGCCGGCATCAAGCCAACCATGCGCGTAGTTGAGCGCTGCAAAAGCAGTCACGATATCGCCTTTCTCCTTGAAATGCTTCGCGTCCTCAAAATAACGTTTTGCCATATCGAGAAAATCGTGCGCGCCTGCTTTAAGATCGACTTTAGGCTCTTTGATTATTTTAACTTTCTTCAAAGCCCTGCCTGTGACATCGAAATATTTCGCTAGCTTCTCATCAGAAATAGAAGAAATCATATGTCGGAAACCCCCGCTTAATAATACATCTTGAAATGAAATACTGCGCGGGATTTCCGAACAGCTCAAGACTCGCTTGTTCAGTCATAGTATCTCTTCTTCAGCCATTTCACTCACTGCGATTCTTGACTAAAAAATAAAAAAACTAAACAGCCTGTGGCTGATGCTTTTTCGGAGCGTTTCTTCGAATAGCTATCGGAAGCACGTCCGCTTTGTACTCGAGCTTGGCTATCTCAATAGGATTGAATCCAATCTTCTCAAGATCCTTCTCTGAAAGCTTGACCAAGAACGGCGCGCCCATGCTTATTTGAAGCGCCCTGCTCCCTATCAATCTTGCAATTTCAAACTTTGTATGTTTTTTCATAAAGCCACCTCACAAAGCTTTGCGCAACGAAGGCGCAAGCTTTTGTGCAATCTCCACCATTTTATCGATGTCATCCACGCTAAGCTGAGCTTGGCCGCCCTTCTGCAAAGCGCAGATAGTGCCCTTCTCAGTCACAGCAACAGTCAAACGAGCCTCGATAAGAATCTCCTCATCGGAAAGCAAATCAACAAAGAAATGCTCGCCCACTTTCACGACAGTGACCTCAACAGGCTCACGCGCGATAGGAAGCTTTTCATCAGTCTTCTTTGCTTCGTAATCAATCTCGTTATTTTCAGTCATCTTCGGAAGCCTTGCGTCCTTAAGCGCCGCAAGCGCTGCAAGACACGCTGCATCCTGCAAATTGCCTTCATCGTTCATGGAACAGATGTCAATATTGACGCCCCAAACAAGCTCTCCTTCCTTGATGCAAAGCTTATGCACATCAATGCACTTGCTCTCGCGAATAGCCCTGTCAACGACACGAGCGATTTCAGTTGCCTGCTCTCCAGGAGGACCAGTTTCGAACTTCGGGTTGCTCATCGGCAACAATTCGGCGTTCACCATCAAGTTTCCCTTGTCAGGAGTATCCGGATAAGGCTTTCCTAAATCCAGCTTAACTCCGGCCAGGACCTCGGTACCTCCAATGCGGACACGCGCGGAACCCTCCGCGCTAGCCGAAATACCGTACTCCACAGTAATCTGACGGAACTCCAAGGCCTTTCGGCCATCATAGCGGACATTCTTTACGAGCGCCCGCAACAAATGCGCTTTCTGCTCTTGATACATTTTCACTCCCTCACAAACCGCTCTTTCAGCGCGGCCTTCTGCAATTCATAGATTTTCTTGCAGGCATCCTTTGCTTTGGTTATAGCTTCCTTGAGCTGTTCTCTTGTGACCTCTCCATCCATCTGAAGCAAAGTGACTTTGCCAGAGTTCGGAAGGATAGCCACCGGAATGTCAGCGCCATCTTCATGCGAATCTTCAAGGTAGTTGAGGTCGAGAACGACCTTATCCATAACACGGCCCGCAGCGACAGCACAGACAAGGTCCTTCATCTCAAGGCCAGCGTCCGCAAGCGCCATGGCCGCAGCCGTGATAGCTGCGCATCTTGTTCCCGCGTCAGTTTGCGGCAATTCCACAAAGATGTCGACAACAGCGTTCGGATATTCCTTCAAGTTGAGCACTGGAAGCAAAGCGTTCTGTATAACCATGCTGATTTCCTTGCTTCGTCTTCCGCCGCCCGGACGGACACGATTACCGTGGCCCGAGAACGGCATCATATTGTAGTTCACACGCAAGATGCCAGTCTCAGGATTCTGCATAAATTTCGGATGCAAATCACGAGGACCATATACTGCCGCGTAAGCCATAGTCTTTCCAATCTGGAACATCGCGCTACCATCCGCTCTTGGAATAACGCCGACTTTCGCGCTCATCGAACGAAGCTCATCAAAGCCACGTCCATCGAATCGTTTAGAGTAAACGCTCATTGGGCACCTCCCCTTGGAGCCACTGATTTTCCGGTCTTATCGCCGAGCCATGTTGCCATTCGGTCGGTAAGGCCGCCTAAGTGCGCCTCCTGCTCGATCTTTCTAATAGCTTGCTCAGCTACGACTTCACCTTCAGGCTCTCCTGAAAGCCAAATCCAGCCGTTCTGACCAACGATAATCTCGCAGCCCGTAGCCTGCTTGATCATCGCGACCATACTGCCTTCTTTTCCAACAATCCTTGGAACTTTCTGCGGAGAAACTTCAACTACACGGCCGCCCCGCAATTTCTGAAGGCCCGGACCTCTCATCGAAACATCAACAAGCTTTTGGCTCGTTACGTTGACAACCTGGCAGACAACATAGTCGCCCAAATCATAATATTGCCTCAAGTCAGCGCCCCTTGCGATAAACTCAGATGTAGCGTCCTTAAGAGTCATCACCGCTGAATACGGCGAATTAAGCTCCATACGCCAACCCGTCATAAGCACGTCGATGACTTTGCCTACAATTTTATCTTTTATTTTCGGAAGATATTTTCCGGAAAGAGCTATCAACTTGATGACCTTTCCTTCAACCGAGACCATACCCAAACGCTGAGCCACTATGTGCTCACTGTCGCGATACGCGCCTGAACCTGGCAAGAAACTCATACCTATCGCGAGCTTCTCACCTGGAACAACTATTTCTTTATCCTTCACTAACACTTGTTCTGTCATATTTTCACCTTACTTGCGTTTCACTTCTCTTAACGCTTTCTCTAGTTTGTCTTTCTTAACCTTGACGAATTTGCGGTCCGCGCTCGTAATATATGCCGCGTCCACGCGATCCACGTTGAAATTCTTGTCGAGCACTTTGTTCAGCGCATCGAGCGAGAGCCTCAAGCCCTCTTCGATAGTCAGCTTCTCGCTGTACTCATTGTTCAGTATCTCTTCAATCTCCTGCTCGCCTTCGCCGATGACGGTCGCCCTGAACTGGAAGAAAATTCCTGTCGGGTCAGTCTCAAAAAGCTTCGGGCCGTCAGTATCGATGCCTGCCAAAATGACTGAAACGCCAAACGGCCTGTATCCGCCTGACTGAGTGCAGATTTGTTTTAGAGCGCAAATGTCCTTTACGACTGAAATGGTATCGACCGGAGTGTCGTAAGTAACTTTGTGCTGCTGAGCCTTGACCTGAGCGCGTTCGATAAGAACACGCGCGTCGCTCAAAATACCTGACGCGGTCGCTGCGATATGGTCATCGATTTGGAAAATCTTCTCGACGCTTTCAGGAATGACTAATTTGTCAACGATGCGCTTGTCAGCGACGAGCAAAATGCCATCCTGGCAAACCATTCCTATCGCTGTCGAGCCCTGCTTAACAGTCTTCTTCGCGTATTCGACCTGAAGGAGCCGTCCGTCAGGCGAAAACATCGTAATAGCTCTATCATATCCCATCAATGCATGAGGCATTGGTTGTGATTCTTCATCTCTTTTCGACATGGTAACCTCCCAAATAATTTTTTTCTGCTTTAGCGAGAATGCCTGATGCGCCAATCGAACGCACGATGACTTGGTGCTGGTCGATGGACGTGATAAGCGCAAGCGACGCTTTGAGTTCATCAAGACCAGTGTGTATGACTCTAATGAGTCCTTTTTGCGCTTCAGAGTTGTATTTTTCAGAAAACAGCTTGATTCCAAGGCGCGCAGCGCCCTTTGTTCCGACAAATTGAAGCACAGAAGCCCAAATAGCCTTTGAAACCTCGGAAAACGCCTTTATTTTGCCTTCAGAGAGTATTTCAAACGCCAAATAACGTTTCTTTTCTTTTAACGTCGGCGATAGTGGTTTTAAGCGTGCCATATTTCTTATTTTGTAATACACCTATTATTAGGTGAGAAAAAACCAATCATGCGTTTCCCGTTCCTTTTCTCTCCCCTTCAAAATAAAGGAAATGGGGGTTTATAAAGGTTATGGGTTTGCGGTGTGTGATTGTTATGCCTTTCATTTGAAGCAAATATTTATTAATGATTCATTTCCGCAGTCACTTATGGATGCAGTATATTCACTCAAGCACTTTCTAGGAGACCTCGAAGTTTCGAAGCAACTGCTTGAGCAAGTGGTTTCACGAGGCGATCACATCAAAAAACAGATTGCTGAAAGGCTATCTAACAAAGGAATAGGCGCCGAAATACATTTTGTCGGTTCAAGCGAACCATCCAGACTTACCTGTGTTATTGATCCAGTAACTCCTGATAATAGGTACCCCTGCGATTTTGACTGCGTAGTTTTAATCGATAAAACACTCGCTCGTAACGAACAGGAACGAATACTCAACACCTTTTTTGAGGGAGTTAGTGCTAAACGGATCACACTTGGAAACTACAAAAGAAAACCTGCCCTTCAGTTTTGGTATGATAAATTTCCTGTTTCCGTAATGCTTTTAGATGAGCAAGAATATCAACGGGTTGCGCCTTGTCAGTATGCATTAACTTGTTCTGCTTTGACGTCTGAACAAGTAACTACTGCCCGGGCATTGCGTCTTTTTTGCATGAGAAATGGACTTTACGGCGGATTTACCCGCGGGTTTAAAGGAATTGCACTTGAGAATATTACCCGCACGCATGGCGATATTGAGAATTGTCTTGATTGGCTCTACAACACAACTCCTGAACAAATATTTGTTTCATCTCCCTTGGATCAGAGCAATCTTGTTGGTAAAATACAGCAAGATATTTGGTTGCGTCTTTATGCAGCTCTTGATAAATACACTTCAAAAGGAAATATCAGATCCATTCCTTATGGATTTGAAAGTTGGAATGAAGATCATCTTTCTATGCTTACCGCGCGATTTATGAGTGAAGATAGTGATCCGCATAAGATATACAAAATTGCAGAAACCCTAATTAGTTCTGTTGCAGATGATTTGGGTGCATCAAACGATTCTCACGCGATTTTAGTCATTCCTCAATATCAGAGTAATGATGTTATGGTTGCATTATCGGGATTAACTCATGATTCGCGAAGTAAATTTCTTTCTCTATTTTATTCAAAAAGATCCGAATTGAAGAAAAAACAAAAATAATGTTTTTTTAATTATTGACGGCACATGCCGCACGCTTTCATCTTGATGCACTTGGCGACGCCCATCAAAAGGAAACCGCCCGCGTACCAAAGAAGAGTGTTCATCCATGGCATCATTTGTGTTTGCATCATGACGCCTGACACTATCACCCAAAGACCTGCAGCAGCAGCTACTGCTGAAAGAATTCCTGAAACTATGCACTTTGGCCCGCAACTGCCAGTCGGACACATGTTCATCTCCATACTTTTTTTAGCCATATTATCACCTCGATTTTGGAATAATATTATCTTTTACCCTTTTTAAGATTCTGTACGGGAAAACGTACACGCGCGTTTCGCTTGGGCATATATAGAAAGGTATTTAAATGAACTGAGGGAGTTTTTCCCTATAACGGGCCGTTAGCTCAGCGGTAGAGCACCCGACTCTTAATCGGGTGGTCGAGGGTTCAAACCCCTCACGGCCCGCTCTTTTTTAATAGCCCTTCACTGCGACCAAATCGCGAGCCGTGAACCGTATGTTCCTCTCTCGAAGTCCATCTTGAACTTTCCTATCGATACAAGCCGCACGCCGTTCTTCATGCGCTTGCCTGATCTGAATAGCTGATCGAAAACCTCGGAAGGTTTTTCCTCGGATGAGAATAAGGTATCTATGGTCGCAGAAATCGGCTTCCATCCTTTCGGAAACTTTGATTGCGTTACTTGTATGAGCGGCGTTTCGATGTCAGTTGGCGCGGTTCCTTCCCTATCTGAATCATCTCCAACCAGCACGGTCCGCAGATCCGCATAATTGATAGGATCGATTAGCCGCCTTGCAATCACCAAATCCTTTGCGCCATTGCCTCTTCCGGAATACGGGTTCACGTATCGCGACCCCTCATTGAACGGCTCGCGGGTCAATCGATTCAGATAAACATTCAGAAAATCAGAAATCTCATACTGCTTCTTGCGAGCGGCATCACGCTCTGATTGAGGTTTTTTGTAATCTTGTGCCGCGTCTGCGAATTGTGACAGTTCGGCATATGCTTTTTTTCGTTCATCATCGTTCATCAGGTCGCTTCTTTTGGCGAAATCATCATTTATCTTGTGGACTGTTTTGTCCGGCCGAATGTAAAAGCCGTTACTGCTTGTCAACTGCTCTTTTCCCATATATCCGCTCAGAAGATGCTTCACGCCATCAAGATGGACGCGTCCTTTCTCACCAGCATGAGTTGCAACGATGAGTTTCCTGCCCTTATCCTTTTGCTCTTCCAAAAACTCGAAAGCTCCCAAATAGAGTCCGCAGCCACCTTGGTAAAACTCGCCAAGCGTGCAATCTTTATCCAAAAATAAGATGTCTTGAGGCATAACTTCTTGCTTTTCAGGTTCTTTATAAGTTTTTCGTTACTATTTAGTGGTTCTACATTACTACGACATTAAAATCATAACATTTATAAACACAAAAGTATGACAAAAACATCATGTTAGAGAACGAATTAGAAAAACTCGTCGAGAACAAGGTAAAACCCCTTCTCGAAGAAGCGATGCACAAGAATTTAGGCATCACAATACAAGAATTAGAACTGGACATCTCAGATAGGCTAAAACGCAGCACGCTCTTAGATTTCACCATCGATACCAATCTGCCATTCAAAGAAGCCAAACGAAGGTTCAAACACGAATACGTAGCGAAACTTCTGCAACTCAATTTCGGAAATGTGGCAGATGTCGCAAAAGCTGCAAACGTTGATAGGCGAAGCATACACCGCATAGTTGCAGAAATGCGAATAAACGTCGAAAACTTCAGGCAGATACTTGAAAAAGGAACGTACGTCAAACAGCTCGCAGTTCAGGATATCATACAAGAAAGCATGGTGCATTACAAATCATCGCTCAATCCGCAAAGATACGAAGCGTTCTACAAAGAAGCACCGCTGATATCAAAAGACATTGTGAAAGAACTTCCCGAGAGGCCAAAAACTCTCAAAGAAGCAGAACGAGAATTCGAGACAAGCTATTTTAGCAAGGCGCTGCGCGAATCACGCGGAAACATCTCGCACGCAGCGCGGAAAATAGGGCTGCGCTTCGAAACACTGCACAGAAAATTAAAGCAGCGGGGAATAGACGCGAAGAGTTTCAGCGCGGGCTGACTTTGTTATCGTTAGATTCTCTCCGTGATTCCAAGTCAGCGTAAATGTCATCAGCAGACATGTAGAGATACTTCCTCACCAAGTTGAATCCTGGAACAGTGTCTAAAACAGCAAGATTATCGCGCTTCATGCGCTCTTGTTCTTCTAGTATAGTTTTTCGCACCCGTTCTTTAAATTTTTCTAATTCCGGTGCATTAAATGTAGCAGAGATGAGAAGAAGCATCATCTCGAAATCAGAAAGGGCACCGACATAATGCTCAGCTTCTCTTGGAGTGCTGAATTTCCTTCCTGATTCTGCCAGAGGATGCACTCTTGAAAATTGATACATCATCGGATGGTCATCGTGACCGTTATCCAATTCGCGGATCGGTTTTCCTCCACCCGGACGGAAATATTCCTTTCCATTGCTGCCTTTAAAGTACGCAATTCCATCTGTTGCGGCGCATTCAAGCGTGAGCTCAAGTTGTGAATCTTGGTCCATAGCGTTCACTTCTTCTTTTTTCCCTTTAAACCTTTCTTTTTGAGGCAGTCCAGAATCCCCTCCAAATCTTGTTTAAGTTTCGCCTCATCGGGCTTTTGAGCGTCAAGCTCGTGATAGAATGTTCGCATATATTGCGAAACCAACTCAAACTTCTTCAATTCTGCTAACACATCGTGCGCAACATACTTCGGTGCGCCCTCGTGATTTATCTGCGACCGTATATCGAGAAACCTGTGATCCTCTCCGATGCTTTTCCTCAGAAGATCTAATCGTCCCTGCGTTGTCTGATAACCATCCCACTGCGACAGTGAAGCGCCAAGACCTCTGAGCTCCTGATGATCATACGTTCTTTCTGCCATTATCTCATCTTCTCCACTGCGTTATCAGCGCAACAACAGCGCCGCCCAGAATTCCGAAAAAGAAATCAGCCATAGTATCCTCGAAATCTCCTTGGCTTGTGTGGAAAAAGATGAATTCATACCATTCCCAAAGAACTGCGAATAATGAAACAAAGCAGATCAGGAACAATGCGCTGATTAGCCAATGCGCCTTGTAAAGACGCAAGTTTTTCCAATGATTCAGGAACAAAGCGCCCATAACCGCAATTGACATTCCGCCGAAAAGGTGCATCGAAATGTCAAGATTTGGATAAGCATCATACGCGCCAAGCGGATCGAGAACAAAACTGTTCAAAAAGAAAATAAAAAAAGGAAGAAGAAAAAAATAAATCCAACGCATCTTAGTTGAAGCTTCCCGCTCCGAAAATTGGAGCGCGGTTCACATCCTCAACAGATACGATTACTTCGAGCACAGCCTCGTTTCCGGCGCTATCTCGCGCCTTCACCGTGACTTTATAGTTGCCCGCATCATCGTAGGTCGTGATTCTCGTGTCTGAATTCATCCAGCCCGAATAAGATACGCGAACTTCATCGTTCTCATGGTCGCTGATGACTGGCACAAGCGTGACAGTCTCGCCTTCCTTGACGATAATTGGATTCGCAAGCTCGATGACAGGAGCTCTGTTCACCGCTTCAACAACAATCGGGAAGACTTGCTCTGATGTAAGCTCGCCGTCTGAAGCGACAACAATCACATCATAGTCTCCTGCATCGCCGACAGCAGGCGTCCAAGAGCCCGATTCATCGAACGGCTCTTCGAAAGTGTACGAGATTTTGTCTCCATCAGGATCCTTCGCACTTGGCTTTAAGACCAAACGCTGGTTCTCCTTCACTGAGAACGGCTCAGGTTCGCTGAATTGTGGAGCTCTATTGACATTCTTGACAGATATGATAACTTCCTTCTTTGTGACTCCTTTCTCATCAGATGCAACTATGACCACTTTGTGCAATCCGCTGTCGTTGTATCCAACTTCCGCGGTCGCGGTCGTCATCCATCCCTCAAAAGTTATGGAAACCGGATCGCTATCTGGATCGGTGACGTTTGGTGAAAGCGTGAAAGTCGTTCCTTCCACTGCCTCAATTGGCTCTTCAAGCGAAATCATAGGAGGCTTGTTCTTTGGCAGGACAACAAGCAGAACTTTTTGCTCAACAGTGTTCGAGCCATCTGATGCTGTGATAGTTATCAAATGATCTCCTGCATCGCCTTCTTTAGTGCTCCACTCGCCTTTCTCGCTAAGAGGTTCTGTGAATGTGTAATGAATTGGGTCGCCATCAGGGTCAACTGCTTTGAGGTTCGGGAAGCTGACAAGGTCGCCCTCGGTAACTTCCTTTCTTGGAACATCGCGAAGGTCAGTTTCTACTGTTGGTGTCACCTGCGGTTCAGGCACAGTTTCTGTGACATTTTCTTCTGCAACGGGCTCTGAAGAGACATTCTCTTCAACAACCGGCGTCTCAATAATGGTCTGATTCCTCGATGGAAGAACAGGCGTGCACGCTGAAAGCGCGACTATAAGCATCACGAACAATGCAATCTTTTTCATAACAAACTCCCCCCTTTGGTTGATAGTGTACAAAGTGTTACCATTCTGCGATAAGAAACCGTATTTAAAGTTTTATTTGATCGAACCTATACACGCAAAAGGAGATATCACTTGTTATGATGATGAATATTCAAAATAATAAATGAGGCGAGCGCTATCGCGATAGAGTTCAATGCAATAGCGATGGCGTAATTTAAGAAGAAAGAAGCAGGATAAAACGTGATGAGCGTACTGTTGGCTGCGAACTGCCAATTGCCCTGCGGGAAAAAGACGTAGTGAAAATAGGTGAAAAATGAATCAAAGGGAATTATTGCGCAAAGAATCAAAAATCCCGTGAGCAAAAGCGTTCCGTGCTTCACCGACTTCAAATCAAGGCCTTTCTTCCACAACGTGAGAGCGAGCAGGACTAGAATTATCAACGATGACCTGATGATCCAGGCAACATCACTCATATGTGAAGATTCATCTTCATTGAATACTGCTGGCATTGAATTGCTGAATAAGACATACTGCAAATATTGATGAGTTGTCGGAATCGCGCTCTCATCGAGCAAAAGAAACGTGAACGCCGGGTCGGTCACAAGCGAAAAAAAACTCAAGAACAGGCAGACAAGCGCGAACAAAACGCTTCTCATCGAATCTTAGCACCATCGCCAAGCTCAACTTGAATCGGTCCATTGTGTGTTTTAAGCGGCTTATCATTATAGATGACGATGTGGTTTTTAGTCGTTAGCACGACTTTCTGGAAATCTTCAATAGTCATTTGTTCTGTTCGTGGAGTTATGCCTTCAACATAAACCTGATCTCCCGGTTCTGCTTTTCCAGGATCAAGCACGCGCACTTTGCCATCTTTCTCTCCTGCGAGCATCATGCCTTGGCTCTCGACGCCGCGCAGCTGGGCGGGCTTCAGATTTGATACGAACACAATGAGCCGTCCCTTCAACTCCTCTGGCTTGTAGTGCTCTTTCATCCCAGCGACAAGCTGTCTTTGTTCTTTTCCCGCGTTGAGTTTTAGAACATACAGCTTGTCAGCATTCGGATGATTCTGAACTTCCTCGATCTTCGCGACTTTCAGGTTAAGTTTTGAGAATGGATCTTCTGCGGCAGGAGCTTTCTGCTCAACAGAAGATTGGACTTGCTGAACCTTTGTCTCAATCTTCTTGAACAAAATCTGCGGCTGAGCTATTGTTCCTTTGGTTTTTTTAGTGAACTTCGCATCTTTAAGTTTCCCTGTCTTTTGACCAATTTGAGCGGCTATCTTTTCAGCGCTAGCCGGAATCATCGGCCAAGTTAGGATGCTGATGATGCGCAAATGCTCGACAAGAGTGTAAAGAACAGTCGCTAGGCGCTCAGGGTCGTTTGAAAGCTTCCATGGCTCAGTATCATTCACGTATTTGTTGCAGCGATTGATGTACGCCCATATTTTTTCTACAACATGGTGCCACTGGAACGAATCCATCAGTGCGTTCAATTCATCAAGCTTTGGAATCGAGTCTTCCAATTCTTTCTCTTTTTGCGTGAGCTTGCCGCACACAGGGATATTGCCCTGGAAGTTCTTATGGATGAGAACCGATGTTCTTTGAAGAAGGTTGCCAAGAGCGTCGGCGAGTTCAGTATTATTCCTCGCGACAAGATTCTCCTGCGAAAAATCCCCGTCATCGTGCGGAGGAATGTCTTTTAGAAGAACGAATCTGAACGCATCGGCGCCATACTTGTCAATCATTTCAATCGGGTCCACAACGTTTCCAAGACTTTTTGACATTTTCTGGCCGTTAATCGTTATGTGTCCGTGAGAGAAAACGGTCTTTGGCAAGGGAATATCGCACGCGAGAAGAATCGCGGGCCAAATCACGGTATGGAACCAGATGATGTCTTTGCCGATGATGTGCGCATCGCAAGGCCAATACTTGTTGAATTTCCTTGTCGGATAGCCAATGCCGCTTATGTAATTCAAAAGCGCGTCAAACCAGACATAGATGACGTGTTTTTTATCGAACGGCAAGGGAATTCCCCATTTGAAAGAGGTCCTGCTGACGCTCAAATCCTTTAGCGGTTCTTTAAGACGGTTCAAAATTTCATTGCGCTTAGCTTCCGGCTGAATAAATTCAGGATGCTGTTCGATATGCTGGATTATTTTTTGCTGGAATTCTGAAAGCTTGAAGAAATAACTCTCTTCGCTCAACTGCTCAGGCGCTTTCAGATGGTCAGGACAAAGCCCTGCCTGAAGTTCCTTATCAGTTTTGAAGCTTTCACATCCAGTGCAGTAAAGCCCTGAATAAGTGCCTTTGTAGATAAGCCCCTTATCCATCACTTTCTTGAACAGCTCAACTGCTGTCTTTGTGTGGCGCTTGTCTGTAGTGCGGATGAATTCAGAGTATGAGACATTAAGCCGCTCGCATAAATTCTTGAAGTGAATTATCATCTCATCAGTGAATTGCTTGGGGCTTTTACCTGAAGCTTGCGCCGCTTTCTCTATTTTCTGCCCGTGCTCATCGGTCCCTGTCAAAAAGAAAACGTCATCTCCTTTAATCGTGTGCCATCTAGCAAGAGTATCTGCTATGACTTTCTCGTACGCGTGCCCCATGTGAGGCTTAGCGTTCGGATAATCTATCGCTGTTGTGATGTAATACTTCTGTTTAGGCATACTTGTCCTTTCATCTTATCCTTTTATAAAGTTAATTAGACCAAAGCCAGCCATTAATAACCACTTTAAAGTAACGAAAGGTTTATAAAGCGTCTATCTTCATTCTTTGATTGGTGAGTGAAATGACAGACATGATTGAAACAGCACTAGCAGATTTTGATTCCATACTTCGCAGCACATTATTCTCAGACAGCCAAAAACAAGGCCTTGCGTTCATGGCGGTTCGAAATGAACTTCTGACTAAACCAGAACATATCCGCTACGCGATAAAAGCAGGACTTGACCGCAAGCAATACAAAACAGCAGTCGATACCTCGCTCGCACATTTCGGATACAGCGATACTCTAAGAATCTTGCTTGAAAATTCACAATATTCAACAGCAGCGCGCCTTGCACGCGACCAAAAAGACTACGCGACAGCAAGCAGGCTCTACGAGCGCGCAGGAAGATTCGATAGGGCAGTAGAAATGGCCAGAAAATCAGATTCGCCGAATTCACAACAGCGCGCAGAGGCGTTATTTGAACGCACACTTGGCATCATAGTCGGCGATCTTATCGACGCGATAAACGAAGGAGACATACGACTTGCCGCAAACCAATCATACCAAGCAGGAAAATTATGCTATAAGTCCGAAGAATTGGACGCTGCGTGCAGGCATTTCAAAAGGAGCAAAAGGCTTTTTGAACAGGCAGGAGATTCAGACGCGGCATACGACCTCGAAAAAGCGCTCGCGCAAATCGGAAATTCAGCACTTCTTTCGTCAGCGCAGTCAGATATCTCTAACGAGTAATCACTGGAAAAACGCAGGATGAGTGTTCAAACGCCTTTGGAGCTGCGAGTCTTGATTTATCACGACAAAATCGAACGGGCGCGATTTCTGATACGAACTCAATTCATCATAGATTTTACTGTTTGGCGCGATATGCTCGCTTGAAAGGATCGCAAGAATGGGAATTCCGTGAGAATGAATTGATGTTTTTATTCTTCTGCCGATTTGTCGCTGGCGAAGCAAAATAGAATCTTCAATAACTTTTTGCTCGAGAACAGCAGTGGAAGCTTCCTCAAAATAAGTATATAGCTCCATCAAATTGGCTTGCAGCATTTGCAGATCCACGTGCGGGATGTCGAGCGGCAATAGCCTGCCTTCAATTTCCTTGTTCAGCTCGCACAGACGGTCGTACGATTTCCTGTGATTTTCTGTTCTATTTGGATAGTTTGGATCAAAAAACTCGTGCAGGACAATACGCGGATTTACATCTTTTATTATGCATTTTTGGACCATATTCTGCTTTTCTGTCCCATTCGGCACTTCACCCACCAATACTGCGTGAAGAATGTTGTCGGTTCCATTTGAATATAATTTGGCTCCGTAACCAGTGCTTCTTGCGCATTTGAGTAAGCTATCAATAAGTATCATATTTGCTCGTGCCAGAAAGAGCCTATTTAAAACTTTCTTGGTTTTACTTCTTGTTGGTGATTAATTCGCCTTCGTACCCGCAGTCCATACAAATAAGAACGGTATTATCATCGACTAAATCAACGTGGCCGGCTTTGCATCTAGGGCACTTGTACTTAGCTTTAGGATGAGCGGTGTGAACCATCAGATATCATCATCGTCAGCGGCTTCAGGTTCATCCTTCTTGTTGACGGCTTTCATCTTTTTAGTAATCGGGATTTTTCCCTTGCATTTGTCGCACAGGAATATTAGAGCTTTGACGCCTTCGAATGACTTGCGTTTGAAGGGAATCGTGGTTTCGCCTTTGTGCTGGCAGTGAGGGCAAGTATATGCAATATTTGCCGTGAGCGAATCTTCGTAAGCGACTTTCTCAACAGTGTATTTGCACGACGGGCAGAGGTATTCCTTCGCTCGAATCTTCACAGAGCCTGTTTTCTCGTCCTTGGGCTTGCCCATCTTGGACTTCTTGCACTTAGGACAATCCTCACGGAACGCCCAGCATTTAACGTATCCTTTATCGACAGCACGGCTCGTGAAATAAACACATTCGTCCATCGATTCAGGATATCTTACTGCCATGCTTTTGCAATTGATGGTCACTTTTTTAAAGTTATCGTATGTACCAAGATATGTGGAAGACAAACAAATGCAAGAACCAGAGCAAAGGTTTCAAAATGGCGATGCGACATTCGAAGAATACGTAAATGCGTTTACGCGCCAAAGTTCAGACAATTCTTCAAGCGAATTTCGCAGCCTTTCAACATATGAACTGGCCCTTGGTTATGGCCTCTACAAATTCGCATCAAAGTTCATGGTCATAAAAGAAGGCACTGGATTCAAATTAGACGAAAAAGAAATGGACGATGATGTTCCGTACATAAGTATGCAGTTTGATGGACATACTTTTGATGCGCCAGGCATAAAATGCGGAATACTGTACGAGCCTTCAGACAATATAGTGATAAGTGAGCAATGGAACAATATAATCAGCGTTCCAACGTTAAACTCTTTAGAAAAAAAAGCAAAATTCATCGAAGATTTTTTTGAAATACACGCGAGCTATCCTGATTCCAATAACCAATTCGATCTAGGATTTTCAGATATCACAAACTCCCGTTCACGAGTCTATTTTATAGAAGGTATGGAACGAATTCCTGCGCGGCTAATCGCGCTTGCCAAAGGCGGACCGATAGCCCGCTTCATACTTGAACGCATACGAAATCTTTCTGCTTGATCGGGCGGGGTTTTAGCGCTGTCTTTACCGCAAAGCTTTTTAAACGGTATTCTCGGAAATGCAGGTCAGCATGACAGACTATTATGATGAAATATCTGAAGGCTATGATGCGCTTCACTTCGAAGAGCAGAAGAAAAAAGCAGAACTGATACTAAAAGAACTCAAAATAAAGAAAAGCGACAAACTACTCGACGTTGGCTGCGGAACAGGAAAAATAACTGAGCTTTTCTTTTGCGATGCGACTGGAATAGACCCGTCTGAAAAACTACTCGCGAAAGCCAAAATACCTGTCGTCAAAGGCAACGCAGAGAAACTTCCATTTCCTGACAAATCATTCGACATCGTGATAAGTTTGACAGCGATACATCACGCCGACCCTAAAAAAGCTGTTGAGGAGATAAAACGCGTAGCAAAGCGAGACATCGCGATAAGCGTGCTCAAAAAAGCTAAGAATTTCAATGAAATAGAGCAGGAAATTCAAAAACAACTGATTGTAAAACAGCAAATTGACGCTAATCAAGATATTCTATACATTTGCGCTTCATCGTGACATTTATATATTGAATCGGCTCAGTAACTTGTAAAGAGGCCGTAATGCAAATACCAGAATTCATCAAAGAACTTGTTTGGACGTTTTATCCGCCGCGCTATAAGCAGCTATCAGAACAGCCGCTGAGCAAAAGTTTACTCTTCATGAGCAAGATTCTGCTTGTCGCGTTTCTAATAACTGGCGTGTTATATCTGCCTAAAGTCGCGCTGCTCAAAGGAACAATAGAAGACGAGTTAGGAAAATTTGACGTTTTCAAACTTGAAGGGAATGTCACACAATCTGACGCAGTGAATATTCCTCGTCACAATCCGTGGGTCGTAATAGATTTGAATAAGAATTTGACTCTCACCAAAGAATTCTTCGTAATCGATAAAACTACAGTACAGTATCGTGTTTTTAGCCCGCGAACCATTCCGCGAGAACAGCTCAAAGACATAAAGGAATACAGAACAAACGCATCCAGATTTTTCACGATAGTTCTGCTATTAATGCTTCCCGGAATAGCATTACTGCTTTACCTTCGAACGTGGCTCAAATATTTCTTCATCGTATTAGTAATGTCGAGTTTCTTCTTTGTCATCACTGAACTTACCCGCCACAGGCTCAAATGGAAAGAAGTCGCGAACATAGTCACGCACACGATGACTCCAGTAATACTCATTGAAGTCGTATCATCTTTTGTTACGACTGCATATCTCCTTCCGATTATTAGATTCCTTGGAATCAACATTTATCTTGCAACAACCGTGATTTTAATGGCGTTCACAGTGCTTGCGATAATCGGCTGCCAATACGAAATCCATAAAGAGAGCAAACACAAAAAATGAGAGTCAAAGCAGTACTCTTTGACATGGATGGAGTTCTATGCGATTCGGAACCGATCCACGTAGAAGCTTACCGCGAGATGTTCAAATTGCACGGCGTAATCTTGAACAAGAAAGACACGGCAGATATTTTTGGAAAACTCGATGAACATATAATCGCAGACATTTGCAAGAAACGGCGCCTTCATTGCGATGTGTACGCAATGGGACGTGAAAAACGCGAATTAATACCTCCACTTCTTCGAAAACTTCCGATGCCTATCTATGCTCACGTCAAAACATTCGTAGCTTTCGCGAAAAAACACGCGAAAATAGGCCTTGCGACATCATCAAGCAGAAAAGAATTCAAGATAACTCTTCAACGGATAGGACTTCAAAACGCTTTCAAAGCGACTCTTGGCAAAGAAGATGTACGCACTCACAAGCCAAGCCCTGAAATTTACCGCAAGCTTGCGAAAAAACTGCACGTGCGACCAAACGAGTGCATAGTAATTGAAGACAGCGTAACCGGAGTTGAAGCCGCCAAGCGCGCAGGAATGTTTTGCGTTGCAGTATTGAACAGTTTTCCTGCAGTGAAGCTAAAAAAAGCGGACATGATCGTAAAAAACTTGAACGATATTCGCCTGCGGAGGCTTCTTGATGCTAATCTATAACCCGCGCCAGATGGCGCTTGTGACTTGCAAAGGAAAACATGCGCTGATGGGTAAATCAACGGAAAAACACGACATTGTGCCCACAACATGGCATTCGCCTGCAAGCAGCCACCCGCCGATGTACGCGATATTTCTTGAAAACAGCACAATGGCGTGCAAACTAATCACTCAAAGCGGCGCATTTGTAGTTAACTTCATGCCAAACTCACAAGTAGAGTCAGTGAAAAAAGCCCAAGTCATATCCGGCGAATACACTGAAAAAATCGAACACCTTGGGCTGCACGAATTACCCTGCGAGAAACTTGTGGATTCTTTTCGAATAAAAGAAGCAGTAGGCTGGCTTGAATGCGAACTAGTGGAGGAGAAATCTTTTGGCGATCATATTCTATTTGTTGGACGAGTGGTGCATTCTTGGATGGCGCTCGATGAGAAAAGAGTATTCCACGTGGAAGGGAACGAGTTCACAACTACCCGCTAGTGCGAGCACCTTATGCGTTCATCAACAGTTCTTTGATATTTCACAAAATGCTCGTGCGCTTTATCGACGCGTTCAAGCTCGCCTATCTGCGGGCGATAATTGCGATCATTCACCGGAAGCAAGACTTGAACTTCGGCTGTAAAATATTTTGCCCTATCTTTCGGATGAACTGCGATTTTACAATCCTTTTTGTGCGCAAGCTCAACTAACACTTCAAGCTCTTCATGACTACGAGGAGTCACAATATCGCTCACAGACACTATTTTCAAAGAGTCATACTGATAATCAGGATAGAGAATGTAGGTATTACTCGGCCCTCTTGATTCGTCCTTATTGCCTTCCTTTGGTTCTTTGCGCTCTAGCATCAACGCTTTTTCATTGACGCCGAACGTTTTCTCCATGAACTTTTCATCCAATCGCAAAAATCCGGTCGTTTTCGCTATCTCGTGCAGGTCCAGAAAAATAAGATCAATGCCATCTTTGTCTTTGACGTTCTGCCAACGATACTCTTTGCTCAGTAAGTCAGTTACAGCTTGACGGAACGGGTAGGATCTTCGCATTGATAAACGGCTCTTCTGGAAGTATAAATTCATTTCTCTTCCTGAGTGAAGCTTTTATACGACCTGCCTTCTGCTTAGCTCATGACTGATGAAGCCACACGCGAATACGAGCGAAAAGCGCTTGAAGACTCTGATACCGCATCACGATATTTGTCAATGCTGGTCCGTTCAGGTGATTTTTCTTCACATATTCCCTGGATGCTTCAAAATATAGAGCATGTGCATCTACGAAGAGGCCTTTATGAGAACAAACTTGTGGGGCTCACAACGTTCGCAGGAAGTGGAGCGAATTTGCGACCGGCATATCGAAAAATGGAAAATGACGGATATGCTCTTTGCAATTCTATTTATGCGCTCTTCCAGGCTCACTTTCAGGGAAGGCTTGATTGCATGAGCGTAATTCATGGAACCGGCCAAATGCGCGAGGCAGCGAATATCGCCATACATCTTCGTGAAGGTTTTGCTCGCGGTCCTAGGCAACCAGATGGAACTATCGAAATGTATCTTTTTCGTGACCCCCTTGAATGGTTTCCAGATATACAGTCGATACAGTTTTATGGAGATGAGCAAACTTCCATCCCTCTTGAGCGTTTGCGGCCGCTTGAGCAAGCAGCTGTCGAACAAATGGAGCGTTTGCCTTCCCAAAGAACAGTTTTGCGCTTCACTGACAGAGTTATTGATGAACGGGCGGGGATATTTCCTAGCCTTTGCCACACTGAAGAATCAGAATACATGCAGAGTAATTTCTTTTTTGGTGAGACAATTTCAGTTATTAATAACAGAGTTCCGTTAATTAGTTATGGTTTCCCATTTTCTGATCTTATAAATTCTAGGTATAATTTGTGGGGACCACGGCGTGCTTCAACGGGCTCGCTAATATTTATCGTAGAAGTGACCGCAATGGAAACTGAACCTCACCTGCAAGTATGGATTGGAGGATCAAGGGATGGCAGATTTAGTCGCCCAATCATCCATGCAACCCATCCTACTTCGCTGGAGCCATACTTGAGAATTCCTCAAATTTCTTCTTTAGCTCCTGCGCGTGCAGCTTCAAACGCTCCGGCAACGCAGGATTGATTTCGTAATTCACTGACTCTTTTGCGATTCTTATTTCCGCGACCCATGGATTTGAACCTATCCTGAACACGAACGCTCCGGTCCTCGCGATCTCTTTTTTCACTATTTCTTCTTTTGGAGCTTTCCAGTGAGCGGTGTGGATTCTACGCAAAATCGCGAAAATGCCGTCTATTTTGGCTTGGTCCATGTTCATTCGTGGAAAACCGCAACCTTTATAAATATGTAACTATCAAAAAGTAGCAACAGTTGGGGGTATCATGAAAGAACTTTTCGCCTACATCTTTGAGAACAACGACGAACAAGCACTGAAGACAGAACTTGGCAAATCGCTCCTTTTCCAAGGACTTTCACCAAAGGAACTGAGCATCGTCGCGAAAAAAGTCAACCTTCGAAGATACAACAAAGGTGAACATGTATTCTTCCAAGGAGACCCTGGCTCCGCGCTCTACGTCATTTTAGATGGCGAAGTCAATATCGAGCGCATAGAATCAAACAAAAAAATACACCTTGCAGGACTCACAAGAGGAATGTTTTTTGGAGAACTGGCCCTTGTATATGACGCTTCAAGATCAGCCACAGCATACGTCTCAGAAAATGCGACACTTTTCTGCTTATTCAAACACGACCTTGACAATCTTCTTACGCACCACCCGCGTCTTGCGAACAAAGTCATACTAAATCTTGCGCGCATACTCGCGGACAGGCTCAAGGCTACTAACGATCGCTTATCTAGAAAATGAACCTCTCCTTCATCGCGAAATTTTCACTGGGGCTTTTGCTACTTGCCGGATTCGGAGCGTTCCTATACAAATTCAGCATATTCACCTTGACCCTGCTTGGCGGAATAATACTTTACTTCATAATCGACCAACTGCTCGAATATCTTACCAGCAAAAGACTTGCCACGTGGCAATCTTACACCGTAATATTTCTCGTAATGCATATCGCTCTTGTAGGATTCCTCCTGTATGTGAGCTTGCCGCTTTTCACTCAGCTTCAGGCGCTCGCAAAACAATTCCCCTCAATGCTTGCACAGTTCCAAACTTATCTTGGGCAATTCGGCGAAGTGCTTCCTGCTGAAACAATCCTTTCAGAACTCAACGGCGTTTTCAGCTCGACAATACAGTCATTCTTTGGCGCGAGCGGAGCTCTCATAACTGCGCTAATAACAATACCAATAATCACAACAACGCTCTTGCTCACAAAAAACGAGCTTCACAAAGCATTCTTCGCAGTCATCCCGAACGACTATTACGAAGTCACAATGACTCTTTCGCATAGAATCATCAGCCACGTTCGAGACTATATCACCGTGCGTGTCATCGAGACCGCAGCAATGATTGCGCTTTACAGCCTCGGATTTTTGCTAATTGGAATGCCACACGCGCTATTGCTCGGAACAGTCGGCGGACTGCTCAACATAATTCCTTATTTGGGACCCATAATAACAGTAGTTCCTTTGTTTTTAGTAGCGCTTGCGGAAGGAAACTTCGCGCTCTTTGGAATGTCGCTTGCAGTATTCGCTGTTGCACAGTTGATAGATAACACTGTTCTTCAAACCTGGCTTGTATCAAAGTATGTGGACATACACCCTCTGGCAGTCGTGATTGTGACGCTTCTTGGCGGAGAACTCTTCGGCGCGCTAGGACTCATAGCAGCAATACCGATTTATGTCATCAGCAGAATACTTGTCGTCGGATGGTACGATGTCCTCAAAGCAATAGATAGGCACGAGAAACTGCTCGCGCAGGAAAAACACGAGAGTCATGCGTAATTCTATTTGAACAACACTGCCCCGATAAATAATACTACTCCTGCCAGAATCAACATCAAATCCAGCCCGATATATTTAGCACCAAGAAGCGTGACTCCGGCAACCGATGCGATAAGCGCTAGCACCAAAAGCGTCGTCTTGATGGCAAAGAAGATGATTTTCTTTTGAACGTGGCGAACTGTAGGAACTATTGCATTCTCAATTTCTGTTCGAACAAGATTCGCGATTTTTTCAATCATTTGCGCTCCAATAATTTCATCACGACAACGCCTGCGAACACGCCGATACCGAATGCGACTAAAGTAGAACTCACTGGATTATCGGAAATGTACTCCTTTGTGCTGTCGGGCAGCTCTTTCACACGCTCGTTGAGCGCGGAAAGCTGCTCTTTGATTTGATTATAGGCTGATTCTTTCTGATTTTTCTTCATGATATCACCGAAACGGCTCGCCTAAAGCCGCTTTTTATTCATTTAGCTACTGTAGAAGTCCTTTTCGTCAGCGAAAAGAGGGTGTGGGACAGAATTGTGCTATCCTAGCCAGTAAAGATTGTGCCACAGGGACGTGAGCATGTTGGCGGTGTCTATTCTGTCTGGTCTTTTCTGTCCCAGTCTCCAGCCTACTCG
>Ga0209542_10005580_pt1 | contig 25002 bp, 25 predicted proteins | sample RifCSPhighO2_01_FD_184028 | JGI IMG/M metagenome (GOLD analysis project Ga0209542, IMG submission 184028) | Soil microbial communities from Rifle, Colorado - Rifle CSP2_plank highO2_0.1 (SPAdes) (version 2) | ecosystem: Environmental > Terrestrial > Deep subsurface > Rock core/Sediment ...
CGATGTTCGTCACCACCGTCATCGCGACCGAGGCGAGGATGAGAAGCCCCATAGTCCCCCCCAGGAGCGCCACGGAGAACGGCGGGCGCACGATGAGAAACGCGGCGAGCGTAATGAGAAAGAGGAGCGGGAAACTCACGCCGGTGTATTCCCGGAAATCCACTCGGCGCATGCGCAAGATCGCCTTGTCGAGCGTGACCGAGCTTGCCTGGAAGACCGCGGCGAGAAGCGGGAGGAACGCGTTCATAGGGAACTCAGGAAAATAACTGCTTCTGCCCGGCCGCGAACGCTTCGCGGTCGGCTTCGCTGAAAATTCTTACCGTCCCGTACTCGCCGTCGTATCCCGGTTCAATATGCAGCTCCCCGGCGCGCACGCGCCGAATCCCCTCCGTAAGAGCAGGCGCGGTCGCGGCTTTGATGTCGGAAAGCGGGACGTCCATGAGTATCGAGAACTCGGTACCGAGGACCTTGAGCAGCCGCTCGTATTCTTCTTTCACCTTTTTCGTATTCGTCCCCTGGTCGAACGCCTCGGCAATGATCTCATCGAGCGGCACCATGCTCCGGTACGGTATCGCGCCCGGATGCGTCGCGCCGCTGGGGCGGTCGGCGAGCGCTCCCACGCGATGCATCACGCCGACGGTCACCGGACGGCCGCACACCGGGCATTTGCCGCCGGCTTTTTTCGTTTCCTCCGGCGACATCCGGAGTTTATGGCTTGCATGGCCGTCGTAGTGGTATTTCCCCTCTTCCGGGAAGAACTCGACCGTAAAGAGGAACTGCTTCGGGTCGTGCGAACGAATTGCGCCCATCAGCCCTTGGAAGGAAAGCTCGCATTCGAGAACGTTCGCCTCGCGGCCGATGCGCTGGAGCGAGTGCGAATCGGAATTGGAAATAAGCGCGATGGGATCGAGCTTGGAAAGCCGTCCGTTCATGGCCGGATCCGAGGAAAGACCCGTTTCGATCGCAAATATGTTTTTTGCAAACGGACCGAAACATTCCTCGAGCGAATCGAACCCGGACATCGAACCGAACACCGAGAACCAGGGGGTCCAGGCGTGCGCGGGAACAAGTACGGCATGTTCGTCAACGCCGAAGACCACCTTCGCGAGCTCCTCGGCGTCGAGCCCGAGGATGGGACGGCCGTCCGAAGCAAGATTGCCCCGCCAGCCAAGCTCTTTATTGATCTTTTCCGCGGTCTCCACGGAAGGCGCGAAAATGAGGTTATGGATGCGATGCACTTTTTTGTGCTTCGTGTAGATGCTTGAAATTTCCACGGTCAGTATGAAGCGGGTCGGCTGTTCCTTGTTTCTCGTTTCCTGTTTCTTCAATATATAGAGTCCCGACTCGGCCGGTTCCAGCTTCTCCTGAATCTCGCGCATCCACTTGGGGTGCGTAAAGTCGCCCGTGCCCATGACGGTGATCCCCTTCTTCGCCGCCCAGATGTCTAGATTCTCAAGCGTCATCTCCCGCGAGACCGCGCGCGAGTAGGGCGAATGGATGTGGAGATCAGCGATGATGCGCATGGTTCAGGGCTCGGAGCGATCGCGTCCCCACGGTCTCCATCGCATGACGCGCTGGACGCCGAAGAGCGTGCGAAGCCCGATGAGTTGGAGCCCGACGAACACCAGCCAGGAAAAAGGAACGAGCGGAGTGACCAGGGCGAAAATCCCGAATGCGATGCAGAAAACCCCGATGGCGTAGCGGACCGTGCGGTGGCGGCGCAAAAAATCCGCTACGAACGCGCGGATCACGCGCCGGCGTTCAGGATCGCGGAGGATATGAATGAACGAGGGCGCCGCGGAGATGACAACGATGAACGCCACGATGGGGATGAGGTAGCGGTCGGCGTTTGGGACGACGCTCCCGAGCGCAAACCCCGCGAGCGGCATACCCACCGCCCAGACCAACGCACCAACGATGTTATAGGCGAGGAACGAAGGATAGCGCATGTGCCCGACGCCAGCGAGAATCGGAGCGAAGGTGCGGATGACCGGCAGGAAACGCGCGAGCACAATGGCTTTCCCGCCGTGCCGTTCGTAGAAGGTGCGTGCGTGGACGAGGTTCCTCGGATTGAACAAAAACGATTCCCCGCGTTGGAAGATGGCCGGTCCGACGCGGCGCCCGAAAGCGTAGCCGACGCTGTCGCCGAACACCGCGGATGCGAAACAACCGAGCACCAGGACCCAAAGGTCGAAATACCCCTGGGAGGCGAGGAATCCCGCAGTGAAGAGAAGCGAGTCGCCCGGCAGGAAGAATCCGATGAGGAGGCCGGATTCGGCGAACACAATCGCGAAGAGGCCAAGGTAGCCCGCCGCCAGGATAAAGGTTGTGAGGTCGCCGGGAAACATGGACGGCTACAATGCCAGTACCGTTTCGATGATGATAAATGCAACGCCGATCGCGATGAGGAATGCGCCGGCGGTCCGACCGAGCGGTTTGCTGAAAAGAGCGAGAAATGTTAATGCAGCAACGAGCGCCACGGTAATGCCCATACCGAGGAACGCCCGGGACGGCTCTTCAAGAGCGATCGGACGCAGGATGGCAACAAACCCGAGAACGCCGCCGATGTTCACCGCAACGGTGCCGATCGCGTTCCCGAGAAACATGGCGCTATGACGAAGTCGCACGGCCATGACCGAGAATACGAGCTCGGGCAGGGTCGTCCCGAATGCAACGAGGATGCCCACGAACAGTATGGGCAGCCGGAAGACGAGAGCAGCATCCGTTGCGAGCGTCACCACGGTCGCGGAGCTTACGATGAGGAGAAACACTCCGACCATAAATCGGATACCTTCACGGAATACCCGTTCCGGCGCCATTGGCGCAACACCATTGGCCGCGGGCGTCTCCCGATCGAACGCCAAGAGAACCGCGAAGTACACGATACAGGCGAAAAACAAAATGACGCCGTCCGCTCGCGAGATGCTCCGGTCGAGCGCGAGAACCGCCGGCAGGACCGCGAGCGCGAGCGCCGCAAAGAAATCGGAGTTCCGCATCGAGCGGTCGAACGCAATGCCGCCCGCAAGCACAATGCCGATACCGAGGACGAGCGTGAGATTGAGGACATTCGCGCCGATGAGGTCCCCGAGCGAAAGGGAGGGAACGCCGGAAAGCGCCGCGGAGATGCCGACGAAGAACTCCGGCAGCGATGTCGCGATCGCGGCGAGAATCGCCGAGAGCGCGAACGCCGAGAGAGGGACCATGCGCCCGACCGTCGCAAGCGCGCGCACCAACATCCCTCCCGATGCGAAGAGGGTGATGCACGCCGCGGCGAGAATGAGAAGGGAGGAAACGCTCATAGCGAACGCGGATGAAACAGCCGTTTCCCGCATTCAACCACAACGATACTGAATGCGCCAACGAGTGCGACGCCAACCGCCCACGGGAGCGGCAGGGGCACCGTGCCGAACACGCGCTGGAAGACCGGCACGTAAACGGCAAGGGTCGTAAGCGCGAGACCGACGAGAACCCCGCCGACGAGGGCGCGATTCCCGAATGGATTGAGCGTAAGGATACTCCGGTCAAGGCACCGAACCGAGAACACGAGACAGAGCGAGTAGGTCGCAAATGCGGCGAAGATGAACGTTCGGACGAGTTCCGGCGCAAATCCGCGACCGAGGAGAAAAAGGTAGAGCGCGAAGAGAAGCGAAGCGTTGAGGAGCGCGATGGTGAAGATGAGCGCCCGGCTTCGCCGGTCGAGGAGCGTTCGCGCGGCAGGACGACGTCCGCCGCCGCCGTCGCCCCGTTCAAAGGCGAGCGCGATGGCGGGAAAGCTGTCCGAAAAAAAATTCACGAACAAAATCTGGAGCGCGTTCAGCGGAAGCGCGACGCCGACCACGAGCGCGCCGCCGATGAGGAAGAGTTCATCGAGCGACGTGGCGAGGAGGTACACCACGACTTTGCGAATGTTAGCGAGAATGGAACGGCCCTCCTCGACGGCGGCGGCGAGCGTTTCGAAATTATCATCGAGGATAATAAGATCAGCGGCGCTTTTTGCGACATCGGTGCCCGAGCCGACCGCCACCCCGATATCGGCCGAACGCAACGCGGGCGCGTCGTTGACGCAGTCCCCCGTTACCGCGACCACCTCGCCGCGCTTCTGGAAAAGTCCCGTGATGCGGACTTTATCGGCAGGGGTGGTGCGCGCGTACACCGCAATCCCGTCAGCCCGCGCGCGCCACGCCTCGTCGGAAATCCCGGCAAACTCGCTCCCCGTCATCACCGCGCCCGCGCCGTCAATCAAACCAAGCTCGCGCGCAACGGCCTCCGCAGTCCCCTCGTGATCTCCGGTTACCATGATCGTGCGAACGCCCGCGCGACCCATGCGCTCGACCGCGGCCTTTGCCTGCGGCCGCAGCGGGTCGCGGAGCGCGACGATTCCGGCGAAACGGAACCCCGCGAATGCATCTTCCGGCGGCAGCCGTTCAAGCGACGGCTGCTCATCGCGCGCCGCAACGCCAACGATCTTCTCTCCGGATGCGGCACGCCGATGAATATCCGCGGCGATCGCGGCGCGTGCACGCGCATCAAGGTTACTGAAGCGAAGAAGTATATCAGGCGCGCCAAGAAGAACGGTCCGCATGCGCCCATCGCGACGGGAAAGGGTCGCGGAAAATTTCTCGGTGGAGTTGAACGGCGCGTGGTCGATGATCCGGGAGAAACCAAGCACCTCGGGAAGGCGCAGGCCTTCGCGGCTCGCGCGACGGACGAGTGCGACCTCGAGCGGCCGCCCGACGAGCTGCCACTCCTCTGCCGGAGCCGCAGGGTTCTCGATGATCACATCGGTATTGAGGAGCGCATCTCCGAGCAGCGCGCGAACCGCATCGCTTGACTCCCCCGCGACGGCGATGACCGCGGATACCTCCATACGCGCCTGGGTGAGCGTGCCGGTTTTATCCGTGAGAATGATGCTCGTCGCCCCGAGCGTCTCTGCGGCGAGCAAACGCCGCACCACTCCCCGGCGTCGGGCGAGACGCTCAACGCCGATGGCAAGAATCACGGTGAGCGCGACGGGCATGCCTTCCGGAACGGCGGAAACCGCCACGGCAACCGCGAGGAGGAACATCTCGTAGACCCCGTATCCGCTCGATACCCCGAAACCGAAGAGCACGACGATAAGCGCGCCGAGCGCCCCGGAAACAACAAGCACGAACCGGTTGAGCGATCGCTGGAGCGGGGTCGCTTCGCGGCTGGCGCGCCCCACGAGCGAAGCGATTGCGCCAAACTCAGTGGCGTTGCCGGTCGCGACCACCACCGCATCGGCCACGCCGCCGACGACGAGCGTTCCGCTGAAGAGCATCGAAGAACGGTCGCCGAGCACGGCGTCGGCCGCGACTGCGCCGACGGACTTCTTCACCGGGAGCGACTCACCGGTAAGCACCGCCTCATCCGCCTCAAGCCCGGTCGCAAATATGATCCGGCAATCGGCCGGCACACGATCGCCGCGGCTGACCCGCACCACGTCGCCCGGCACGAGTTCGGCAGCATCGACATCGTGTTCCGCGCCCTCGCGCCGCACGCGGGCGCGGGTGCGGATATAGGTGCGGAGGAGCGCGAGGGCGTTCTCGGCCTTCGCTTCCTGCCAATACCCGAGCGCCGCATTCGCGATGACGGCCGCGATGATGACGCCCGCCTCAATCCACTCGCGGAACACGACGGTCGCCGCCGCCGCGCCCATCAGCAAAAGCATGAGCGCATTCGCGAACTGGCGCGCGAGAATCCTCGCGCGGCCGTCGCGCATCGCAACCGTGATCTCGTTCCGACCCGTCTCTGCCAACCGGCGCGCCGCCTCGACGTCGCGGAGTCCCTCGGGTGTCGCGTCGAGCGCGGTAAAAACATCTCCCGGCGGCAGGGCCCAAAAGGCGCGGAGCGTATGCGCGGTCGGCGATGTTGCGGAAGCCGGCATCATGACGTCATCGGACAATATGGATGATTTCGAGGACGGCGCCGACGGCGAAGAGAAGCATCAAAACGAAGCGGAGCCACGACGGGAGGCGACGGAACGGAGCAGGAAGCCGGCGTTCAACCGCGAGAACGAAAGCGCTGTCAATACCGATGGCGAACGCGCCGACCACGCCGATGATCACGAGGAAATCGTTCACGCCGAGGAGGTAGAGCACGAGGACGGCGCCGGCCATACCGGCGAGTGCTCTGCGACGGCGGATTCGAAGATCGGAGACGAGCATTTCTTCGAGCGCCCCGCCGAGGCCGATGAACGAGGTGATCGTCGCCAGGAACCCGATGAGAGCGCCGATGAGCAGGAACGGTTCCCCGAAGCGAACGGCAATGCCGCTCACCGCATCGGGCGTTGTCCCCGCTCCGGTCGCGGTGATCACCGCAATGGCGAAGACGAGGTAGAGCGCTGCGGGGACGAGCACGCCAATGATGACCGTCGGTCGAAGGAGCTCGGTTGCTCTCCCCAGGATCATCCGCATGTTCGGTATGACCGCGGCGCCATCGAGCGCGAAGAGGATCACGCCGTAAGCGGCGGCGACCGAGAACGACCCGAATGTCAGGAGCGACCCGAACGCTTCACGATGCGGAAGGGCGAGCGCGAGCCCGATGACGCCCCCCACCAGACCGATGGTAAGAACCGCGTTGGCCAAACCCTCGAACCGAAGTCCGCGCAGCAAGACGAGAAACCCGAAGACGAAAAAGAGCATCGGCCCCGCGCTTGCCGGAACACCCGGCAGGAAATAATGCGCAATGCTGCCGAGGAACGCGCCGCCCAGTACGACGTATGCGAGGAGCGCGCCGCCGAGGCCGAGGACATTCGAAAGCGCGGCGACCAAGGCGGGGATGGGCCCGAGGTAGAGCCGAACGTATCCGGGCAAACGATGCACCGTCGGAGTCGCAAGCACGATGCGCGCATAGGCAAGATGCACCGCGAGGATGACCGCGGTCAGGAGCGCAAGGAGGAACGCGCCGGTCAGGAACCCGGCTTCGCGCATGACGAAGGGGATGCCGAACATCCCCACGCCGACAATGGTGCCGATAAGGAGCAGGGTTGCCGGGAGGCCTCGCGAGGAGACACTCATGGCGCTAGACCGTATTTACCTTTTCCTTCTCGATGAGCTCAATGAGTTTCCGGATGAGGGTCCTCGGATCTGCTTCGTAGATGATCTTCCCCTCCCCGCGGTGCGCGCGGGCAACGATTTCCCGCACCTCATCCGCCGTGCCGCCGGTCCCGGTGAGCACGCCGATGGGTTTCTGATCCTCGAAGGCGATGGTGAATTCGTTCAAGGTCCCCATCCGTCCGCAGGTGATCATGACGGCGTCCGCGCTTCTCGTGAGGAGGAGGTTCCGCCCCGCGTATCCGAATCCGGTGTAGACGATGATGTCGTGGTAGTCGAGCGGAAGCCGGTACTTCTTGACGTGCTCGAGTTCCGAGGACGCGGGCGATATCCCGATGACGAAGCCGCCCGCTTCTTTCGCGCCGATGGCGGCCCAGTAGGGCGCGCCGGTCGTGGCGCCCGTGACGAGAACCGCTCCCTGGCGGATGACCTCGCCGCCGAGCTCCTTAGTCATATCGAGCGCGTTCGGGCTGCAGTGGCTCGTTTCCGCCGCGCCCGATATCGCGAGCTTAATCTTGAGGTGAAGATGGGGATTGGTTTTTTTGTTGGCCATGGTGTTGCACCACGTATTCTATCACACCTCGAACCGCTCGCCGTACGTTGGCGCGTCGGCCGGAACACCGAGACGATCGCGGACGACCTGGGTGAACCCGAGCGACGCCGCGGGCTCGCCCTGCACCACGAATACGTGCTCGAGGTTCTCGCGCATCTCGTCCACGAACCGAAGGAGCTGGCGCTCGTCGGCATGGGCCGAGTAGCCGTCGATCGTACGTATCTCCGCGCGGACCGTCACGGGCTCGCCGTGGATCCTCACCTCTTCGGCGTGGTCGATGAGCCGCCGACCGAGGGAACCGGCCGCCTGGTATCCGGTTACGAGGAGAATGCTTTTGGGGTCCGCGAGGTAACGCTTCTCGTGGTGGAGGATGCGGCCGCCGTGGGACATGCCAGAGCCCGCAATCACGATCTTCGGAGACGGCACCGCATTGATCGCCTTCGACGCTTCGGTCGTCTCCGTCATGGTAAGCCAGGGAAACTGAAAGAGGTGCGGATGCTCCCGATGGAGCCCGCGGATCTCCTCGCGGTAGTGCGCGGGGTATTTCGAGAAGATGCGCGTCGCTTTGATGGCGAGGGGCGAATCCACGAACACCGGCATCGCCGGCACGCGGCGCGCGCGCATGAGCTCGTTGATCTCGTAGAGAATCTCCTGGGTGCGCTCGGTGGCGAATGTCGGCATCATGAGCGTCCCCTTCCGCGTCGCGACGTCCTCCATGGCGCGCTCGAGCAAGAACACGCGGTCATCGGTGTGCTTATGGGTGCGATTGCCGTACGCGGATTCGACGACGAGGATATTCGCCTCCGGAATGGATGCGCGCTCCGGGAGGAGGACGCTCGGGGTGTTCCCGACGTCACCGCTGAACACCATAATCTTTCCGCCAATGTCGAAACGCGCGAAGGCCGAACCCAAGATGTGCCCGGCGTTCAGGAGCTTGAATGAGCAGCCCGGCTCAAGGGCAACACTGGCATCGTACTCGAGCGGCTGGAAAAGCTCCATCACGGACCGAAGGTCGGATGCGCTGAAAAGCGCCGTTTCCGGGCTTGCGAAAAAATTCATCGCATCCTCGAGTAAAATGCCGGTTAAGTCCGAGGTTGGCGGCGTGGCGTAGATGGGGCCGCGGTAGCCCTCCTTCCAAAGCTTCGGGATGCGGCCGATATGATCAATATGGGCATGGGTGATAACCACAGCGTCAAGTTTTGCCGCATCGAACGGAAACGGAAGGTGCGTCCGGAGGTCGCAGTCATCACACCCCTGGAACATGCCGCAGTCAACGAGAACCCGCTTTGCATCTGCCTCGAATAAATAGCAGGCGCCGGTAACCTCCCGCGCCCCGCCGTAGAATGAAATCGCCATCTTCGCCATAGCCGTATTCTAGCAAAAGCCCGAGCGAGCAGCGAGGCGCATCCCCCGGCGCTCACGAATACCGGTGAGCCCGGCTGACACCCGGCGCACGGTATGGTACCGTCGAGGGAAGCAGGGGGAGCGCGGCGGATCCGACGCTATCCCTGCGCCGCTGTTTTTCCCGCAGGAAACACGTACGCTATGATGCGTTCCCTCCGCGCCGCCGGCCTCATCCTCGCGCTCGCGCTCGTCCTCGGCGGCGGGTTCTTTGCCCTTCGCTCCCGATCGAATGTCGCCGCCGAAACCGTCCCCTCTGCGACTGCGGAAAAACACCAAACACCGCCGGACCAGCCCGCCGTCCAGATCGGTACCGCCCGATTCGCGGTCGAGACGGCGTGTGACGCCGCGGCAATCCAACAAGGGCTTTCCGGCCGGCCGTCGCTCGCGGAGGGCACGGGCATGCTTTTCCTCTTCCCGAAACCCTACCGATACCGCTTCTGGATGCCGGACATGCACTTCCCCCTGGATATCATCTGGATCGCGCATGGCGCGGTGGTAGCCATTACCGAAGAAGTTCCTCCGGAGGACGATCGGGAACATCCGGATTTCTATGAGCCATCGGAACCGGCGCAATACGTGCTTGAGGTGAACGCAGGCACGGTCGCACGCGAGCATATCCGCGTCGGGAACCCGGTGGTGTTCTATCATATCAAATAGCCATGCGCATTGCCGACGCCACGCCCTACGGGAAGGAATTTTGGAACCGCTTCGTGCGGGAGCACTATCCGCCCATCGGCGCGTTCATGCAGACGTGGGAATGGGGCGCGTTCCAGGAAGCGCTCGCACGACCAATAGAACGGTGGTTCGTCCTCGACGGCGAGGAACCCGTCGCCGCGTTCGCGCACGCCCGCCACGCCCTGCCGCTCGGATTCGCCTACGGCTACGCGCCGCGCGGCCCGGTCATCGCATCGTCGCACGCCACCGATGAGCGCATTGCCGATGTTCTCCACGCCATCCAGGCATGGGCGAACGAACGCTTTCCGGAACTTCTGTTCCTCCGCCTGGAGCCCCCGATCGCATCGCTTCCCCGCATCGTCAAAACCGGGACATTCCGGCTGCCGCGCTACTATATCCAGCCGCGCTACAATACCGCCATTCCGCTCGCGGGGAGCGAGGACGAGGTTTTCGCGAGATTCCACACTTCGACCCGTTCGAATATCCGCCGCGCCGAAAAGCGCGGCGTGACCACGACCCTCGAACCGGCCATGGACCGGGCGGGCATCGAGGAATTCCTCGCGATGAGCCGCGATACGCTCCGGCGGAACGAGGGGAAAAACGCCTACCCCGGCGGATCCTATTTCCGCGCCCTCATCGCAACCGTCCCGCCTCTCGGTAATCCCCGTCGCCCCGATGCGCTTCAGCTCGGCGTTTGGTACGGCCGCCACGCAAACGAGCCGGCCGCGGTCCACTTCGTCCTCTTCTTCGGGGATACCGCGACCTATCTTTTCGGCGCGACCTACACGAACCACTTGCATTCGAAGGTCGCCACGTACCTCCATTGGTCGGCAATGCAAGAAGCGAAACGCCGCGGTTTTTCATTCTACGATCTCGGCGGCATTGATGCCGCGCGCTGGCCGACGCTCACCACCTTTAAACGTCAATTTCGCGGGAAAGAATTCGAGTACATCGGCAACGTGGATATCCCCATCCGCCCCGTACTCTACCGCATCTACAATTTCGCGCGTTCCCTCCGGAAACCGCTGTAATGCATACCCCCCGTTCCTTGATGCTTCGGAAGTGAATTCCTCGAAGCGGAACGGAGCGTCTAAAAACCATCGGCGATGCGCCGGTGGTTTTTAATCAGCGCGAGGCGATACGCTCCTCGAGCCCCTCAATTTTTTCCTTATCATCCTCTGTAATTCTTTTTTTATCTTTTCAATACTCTCGAAGTCGTGGATGGAGAACGCCATCACGGACGGATTCAGCTTCCGCAACGCCGCTTTTTTCCTTTTTAGAGCCGCCGCATCCACCGCATCGCTCTTGCTCAACAGGATATATTCTTTCTTTTGGAGAAGCGCGGGGTTGTATTGCTCGAGTTCCTTCCGGACGACGCGGTAGTCACGCGCCGGATCAGTCGATTCGGCGCTGACGAGATGGAAAAACGTACCGGTGCGCTCAATGTGGCGCAGGAACTTCATGCCCAGCCCCTTCCCGCCCGACGCTCCTTCGATCAGACCGGGAATATCGGCGAGTATCAGCTCAAAGAACACGCCCAGATTCGGCTCGAGCGTGGTGAATGCGTACACTCCCACCCGGGCGCTTGCATTCGTGAGCTCATTCAACAAGCTCGTCTTCCCGGCGTTCGGCAAGCCGATGAGGCCAACGTCGGCGATGAGTTTCAACTCGAGGCGGATGGGGAAGTGCTGGCCCTTTCTTCCGTACTTGAACTTCGTCGGCCGCGTGTTCGTGGACGAGCGGAAGTGGAAATTTCCCCGTCCGCCTTTTCCGCTCTTGGCCACGACGATCAACTCGCCGACGCGAGTAACCTCCTGGTCAGTGCCCATCGCCAGGTTATGGATGACGGTTCCCGTGGGCACCGGCAAAACGAGATCCTCCCCGTCCGCGCCGTCGCGGAACTGCCCCCGGCCATCCTCGCCGTTCTCCGCGGCGAATACTTTTTTATAGCGGTAGGCGCGCAACATACTCAGGTCCGAAGACCCCTTGAAGCACACGTTCCCGCCGGCTCCGCCCGTCGCCCCGACCGGGCCGTATTCCTGCAGGTTCTTGTTGAATGCGACCGCGCCCCTGCCGCCGTTCCCCGCTCGCACGGTTATCGTGACGTCATCGATGAACATAATATCTCTTGAACCGCCCCCCCTTGAGGGCGAGGAGGTCTGAAATCCCCGAGTGAGACCCGAACGCTTTCTCGTCGAACGCTGGGTTACGAGGAGAGCTGGCTATGCGTCCCTATTTCAACGAAATGCGCGGCATTCGGGTTGATCTCTCGATAAATTGCTCGCAAATCCCCATCAATATTGATGCTACGATAGCCCTGATATTTCCCTCGGAGCGGGTGGTTGTTCAACAACGGATGGAATGCGTCATGCGCGAATAACGCTATTCGTTCACGCACGCGCGCCTGCTCCCTATTACGCAATTTTCGATACGCTCTTTCAAAATCCCGGTGATAGCGTATTTTCATAACTCCTCAAGGTAGCGGACCGCTTCTTCGGCGGTTTTCAATACCGGGGAAAGGTTCTTTCCCGTTTTCAGATCGCGCTCCACCCGCGCTAACAACCGCTCAAGTTCCGGGGTCATATGCGGGATATCGGAAACCCGAACCTCGCGGGTTCGAATAAAATTACGGAGTGACGCGTTCATCACATCGCTCAAGGAGAGCCCGAGCTTCTTGGCAAGCCGCTGGGCCTCTGCTTTGACCTCCTTATCCGCCTTGATGTTGATCATCGTTTTCATATATCTAATGTATATACAATGGATTATGTTATGTCAAGAATGACGAGACGCCGCTCGGACTCGATGCCTCTATGAGGGATTTTGGCGTTTCTCTTGGGCCGCTCTCTGCTTCCTCTTTATTTCGGCCTGCTCTAAGTTCGTTGAGGCGAACAAGAGTATCCCTCCAATCCCGAAGAACAAGATGAGTATTACTGTTCCAACAGCTCCATGCAAAGAAAATATTTCAAAAATACTGCCGATAAAATAGTTTAGGTACGGAATGTACGATGCCCAAAGGGGTGGCTGGGGAATGGGAAAACCAAATATGTCCCTGGAAAATGCCTCATTCGGATCATTTATCTTAAGCGATGAATCAACGATAATAAATAAGAATCCGATGGTAATTAAAGTCACTCCCGTGTACTTAAGTAGGTTTGTTTTCATATAATTCAACTTTGGTTAAATCCTAGAAAAAACTCTTAGCGCAAAAGAGCTTTTGTTCTAACTCCTATATCCTAATTTCCTTCCATGTTAGACAATCTTTATCTTTCGAACACGGTTTCGCCTTCAAATTTTTTACCTTTCTTCCGTACAGGTGTGGGTTATGACCGCAGATTACGGATTTCATGTCTTTCATAATTCTTGCCGGATATGGATTTGTTTTCCAGAGTCCCGGCTTCGCGTAGCGTAACTTGTCATAGTCCGAATACTGCAAGTCAATATATAACTGCTCTATGTAATCGCAAATACGGTCTATAGATTTTCGCGCGTTTTGGACAGAAACAACTTTCTTCTTCCGCTTTGTATGATTGCCCATCCACTCCCATGTTATCAGCCACGCGCCAGCGCATTGCTCATCTCGAGTAAGGCCGTTGGCTTCTCGGTTTTTCATATTATCTCTCAAGGAATGTTCGACGTTAGCTCTCCGAGTCTTCCGATGCTAAAGTCTGTGGACATCCCTACGAGAACTCGAACCTCGATCTCAGCATTCGGAGGACTTACGCGGCACCTGCCCCGCGCTTTCGCTTGCCCTCGGGCAAATTCGAACTGCCATTACAGCATTCACCCTTCGACCCAGCTCAGGGCGGGTAGGGCTGCGTTCTATCTTCACCCGCCCATCTTTGCTCCCACGGGGATTCGAACCTCGATTTCAGCCTTCGGAGGGCTGCGCTCTATCCATTGAGCTATGGGAGCAAAGATGGGCGGGCAAGTTGAATTACGAGAGCATAGAAGGCGCGGGGTCCATTGCGTTATAGGAGCATGTCAGTAGGTACTCGAGGTTCTGCGGTGGATATCAAATACATAAATAGTCCTTGGCTTGGTTCGCACTTCGTAAAGAATCCGGTAAGCACCGATGCGGCGACGCCAGACGTCATCCTCGCCCTCCATCTTCCGAATATCGCCAGCATACGGGTTCACGGCAAACTCACGGAGCACGGCGCGTATCCGCTCGGTATCCGTTTTCGAAATTCGTTTCAGTTGCTTCTGCGCACCGGTATCAACGACGACTTCCCAACTCATACTCAAGCTGCTCAAACGGAAGGTACCTGCCAGCGGCGAAATTCCTCCGTGCTCGAGCCAGCGCCGTTCGCTCGGACGCAGTCGGAGTGAATGCTTTCCGCGACTTCACACGCTTCTGCCAAGACAAAAACTCCTCATAGGTAGCTCGAGGCACTGCTACGAGGTCATCGGCACGAGAGAAATGCTTTGGTACCGATATGATCGGCATATATCCCAACGTACTACTATGCGCTCCTTATTTCAACCCGATCTGCAATTCGTACAGCTTACGGTACACCCCGCCGGGGATCTGAATCAACTCCGCGTGCGTGCCCCGCTCGACGATGCGCCCCTTGTCGAGCACCAAAATCAAGTCGGCCTTGCGAACAGTCGAAAGGCGATGCGCGATGATAAAGGTGGTGCGGTCAGCCATTAACTCTTCGAGGGATTTCTGAATAAACGCCTCGGACTTGGCGTCCAGCGCCGAGGTCGGCTCGTCGAGAATAAGGATTTTCGGATTGCGCAAGATGGCGCGGGCAATCGCAATCCGCTGTTTCTGTCCAACCGAAAGCTTGATCCCCCGCTCGCCCACGAGCTGGCCGTATTTCCTCGAGAATGTCTGGATGAAATCGTCGGCGTGCGCGCGTTTCGCGGCTTCCCTGACTTCTTCGTCCGTTGCCTCGAAGCTTCCGTAACGGATATTGGCTTTGATGGTGTCGTTGAACAAAAGCAACTCCTGCGGCACCACCGCGATCTGCGAACGGAGAAACTTCAAGTCAACCCTTCGCACATCGTGACCGTCAACGAGCACCTTGCCTTTCAGCGGACGGTAATATCCGGAAACAAGATCAACGAGCGTGGACTTCCCGACGCCGGAGGCACCAACGAGCGCGATGCTCGCGCCCGCCGGGACGGAGAAATTGATATCGGCAAGAACCCCTTTCCCGGCTTTGCCGTAGGCGAAGGTTACGCCCCGGAACTCCACCGCGCCGCGGACCTCCTTCGGAATAACGGCCCCGTCCGGAACGTACGCTTCCGGCGCAAGCTCGATGATTTTTTCGGCGCGATCAATCGCGGCAAAGCCGTTCTGCACCGTGTCCCAATTCCGCGCAAGAATCGCGAACGGTCCAAAGGCCATCGCGGCATAGCCGTTGAATGCGACGAGGCCCCCCGGCGTCAGCGCGCCCGCGCGAACGAGGTAGAACGAATAGACAAAAATCCCGAGCTGGGTCAGGGTGACGATTGCGCGCTGGAAAAATGAGAGTTCTTGCCAGATTCGCATATATGCGGTCCACAGGCGCGCGGCTTTCAGCTGGAAGTAACGATAGAGTTCGCGGCGTTCGTGGGACTCGGCGGTGGCCTGCTTCACCGCGTGGGCATTCATTAAGAGATCCGACGAATAACCGTATGCGGTTGAATAGGCCTTGTGCATCTTGTAGGAAAGTGCCGAGAGCCCTGGAGCGGTCCGAACGAGCAGGAACGAATACACGACGATTGCGGCAAGGAGGACCAGCGCCAGCCTCGGCTGGATGAAAAACACGATGCCGAAGGCGAGAAGAATGGAGAGAAAATCCGGAAGCAAATCAATCAGCACGCGCTGAGAAATTGTCTCGAGGTGGCTCGCGCCGCGCTGGATACGGTTGATGATCTCGCCGACACGATAGCGCTTGTGGAAGGAGAGCGGGAACTGGATGATCTGGCTGAACGCGTTGACGAGGTAGCTCGCCTCGACCAGGGCCGAGAGATGCTCCTGCCGGAAGCTCTTCTGCCACTCCGAAAAATCGCCCAGGGCGCGCACGAAAAACCAAAACGCGATGAAGGCGAGCGCGGCCGGCACGACGCCGAAGCGCGGCAGGGTGACGGTCCCGGATTTGATCAGGGCGTCAAAAATTCGACCGGCAAAAAGCGGAGTCAGGGCATTGGCGGCGGCGGCGACCAAACTAAAAGCCACGATGGTGCCGAGTTCGCCTCGGAACGGCCTGAGGTACTTGACGAAAATCGCGGTACCGCGCCGGATATTTATTTTTTGCGTTGCCTTCACCATAGTTACACGAAAACCCCATTATAGCAGTAATTCCCGCGTTGCCGCGGGAATTACTGCGTTTGGCCTTTGCTCTGACCGCAGGATTTCACTCCGGCAGTATCGAGGTGCGCCCTCTGAAGCTCCGTGCGGAGGAACCTATTTGAAAGGTACTTTCAGACGCACGGAACTTCAGAGGACGGAGGAGCGGATGGTCTGACTTCGACCGACCCGCTCCTCGAAGCTATGAGTAGTTGTCCTGCCGGAACCCACAGATGGCTTCGCGGAGGATGCCCATGGCGCAGGCGGAGATCATCGTGACAAGCGCGACGATCACCACCTTCGTCGCAGGCCCGACGACGTACATCGCCAGGAAGAGACCAATGAGCGTGGCCACCCCGACGCCGACCGCCACGAAGGCCTCCTTGCGAGACCCAAGCCGCGGCAAAACGAGATAACCTCCAATGACGATCCCAGCGATCGCCGAGAAAACCGTAATGATCATGTCTGACCTAATTATATCATTCAGGAGTATTTTGTCAAATTCGAGGCATCGGCAAAAACGGCCGCGCCCACTCCCTAATGACAAATGACTCAATGACTCAATGACTTTTCATCACGTGTGGCGATCCGCCACCTGCGACGCGCCGAACGACTCGGGTTTAATGACGGCGTGGAATCCGAATCCCTTCACCATGCCGACCACCTGGTCGATGAGGTCACGGGTCGGTCCGTTTTCGCCGACGTCAATGTGCACCTGGATTTTGTCGTCCCACAAAAATTCCTCGCCGAGCCGCTCGCGCAAACCGGACTTTATTTCTTGGGCGAGGGTTATGGATTGCAACGCTTCTTCGGTGATACGATCGCGAAGAGTGTGAAATACCTTCTTTTCGGAAACGACCCAGAAATGAACCGCGCCGTTTCCCACGCGCCGGATCGTAAGCGCGGTAATGAGGGAAACCGGACTCCGCGCGGCTGAGTCCGATCCGACGATAATCTGATAAGAGCGTCCTGGCTCACAGCTCACATACGCGATGATCTCATCGAACACCCGCTCGAGCGAAAGCGCGCCCTTTGACCAGCTGTGGAATGTTGGCCCGCCTAAATTTTTGCCTTGAGATAATTCCATAGTACTCGCTGAGTATACTGGCGGCCCCATCCACTTTTGAAGAAAAGTTCTCTTTTTTCAGCATCCCCTCGATTTAAAAATGCTTCATAGTATACAAGCTTCAGCGGAGTTCGATGCTTTGTAGCACGGGACATTTCTTCGTTATGTTCTCTCAGCCGTCTCCGTAAATCATTTGTGCATCCTGTGTAGAATTTCCTATCCCTTAAACTTTGCAGCACATATACATACGAGAACATAAGAGCAAAAACTTAGGCGGGTTACGAAAATAAACTCTGCGCAACCGGACGGGGCCTGATGCGTTCGTCGAGGATACGCGCCCCCGCGATGCGGCCGATGCGGAACATCCGCACGTCCTGGCGCAGGTGATCATAGGCATCGATCTCGTCCCCGCGCACGGCTTTAAGCTCGATCTTCCGCGTCTTCACGAACCCCTGGCCGGCGTTTTCACGCGAGATGTAGTCGATCTCCATTGCCTTTTGCTCGGCGATCGCGCGGTCAATGGTCGCGCGGATATCGGTAACGTCCGGCATGCCCCAGGAAACCGGCACCGAGACGATTCCCCGATCTACGAACGATTCGAAGAGGAGATGCCGATGCTCCTGGCCGAAGTGATAGAGGTCGCGGGTGATGCGAACATCCTGGGTGCAGTATTTCTCCAACTTCTCCCATTCGCCCTGGTGGTACCACCCGACGGCCTCAAGGCCGTGGCCGAGCTTAGCGGCGCCGAGCGTTGCTTTCGCGAGCGAAGCGAGCGAGATGCGGTGCCCCAGCCGTTCGCTCACGTCCTCGAACATATCAAGGGTCGGCACCTCGCGGAGATCAAAATGCACGTAGGGCTGCAGCACCGGGAGGTCAAACTTATGGATGGCAAACCCGATGAGGCGGTCCGTATTCCGAAGAATGGGTTCGAGCTCCAGAAGCGCGTCCTCGCGGTAGATGCGGAATTGGTCATCGGCGGAGGTCCAGACGCCGACCACGGAAATACCGAGACCCCCGAGTTCCTCTCGGGCGCCCCATCCTTGTGGCGCGCGCTTTGTTTCAAGATCCAGGACGACCTCGTTGCGCATAGGAATGCTCTACGGTACCAAAATATTGACTTTTTGTCCAAGCACGAGGCCAAGGGCTTTAACGCTTCCGGCCCGGAGTTCAATAACACGATCCACCACGCCGGGTGAGCGGAATCGCTCGAGATCTTCATCACGAGCGCCGGGTAGGGGCGGAGCGGCGCTCTCAGCGAACCCGACGATCTCGTCTCCGCGGACCCAAATGATATCAATGGGGGTGAGCATGCCTTTCATCCAGAACGTATGATCCCCCGCTCCGTCGAACAGAAACACCATTCCCCCGCGCTCGGGAATATCCGCGCGGCCGGATAGTCCGCGCATCTGTGCCGCGGGCGTATCCGCGACATCAAGAACGAACGACGTATCCCCGAAGAGGACCGTGGCTCGAGAAGAGAACGGACGCGAAGGAGCAATGGTCTGGGATACCCCGAGCACGAAGAATATAACGAGAATGAAAACGGCGACGGCGGAAAAACGAAGCATTGCGGGAAATGGTTGGGCGCGTTCGCAAGTATACCACGCCAGCGCGAACAACCGCGCGATGTGCGCGGCTGTTCGCGACACGAATAGTGCTTGGCCTACGAAGGCCGCGGGGCTTTCACCGGCGGGTAGAACTCGGGATCAATAGTGCGCTCAAAACAGACGCGCCCGATACCGTGCCGCCAATTGTCCTCCGCGCGATACGGAATTTCCGCCGGCGCCGCTGGCGGTACGGCTTCCTTTGCGTAAGTTATCTGCGTTTTCGCGGAATCTGTCCGAAATGTCGCGCAGAGCTCAAACGTCAATCGATCGACTGCGCGATACTCGTACCCTGTGCCGGTTTCCGGATCCGACGGCAGGACGAAGCCGGATATCGGATCGCGGAGGTCATCGAGCGTGGCGGGGAGTTTCTCCTTTGATTGCCAGTAGCTGACGATCTGCCACTGGATGGTTTGGAGATCCCCCGCGCGGCGCTCGTCGAATCGCCGCATGCGCTCCGCGAAGGGAGAACCCGCGAGGAAGAATCCGCCGACCGTGGCCGCTGCGACGATCACCACGATGCCCCACATGAAGAAACGCATCAGCGCATCGCGGGATGCCATCGCGTCATGGCGGAGATTCCAAAAATAGTAGACGAAAACGGCGGCCGCGATGGAGAGAACCGCGAGGACTTTCAGCATGAACCGCGCCGAAAGCTCGCCGCCGAGAAAGGTATAGATGAGCGCCACAAGATCAGTGATCATGACGACCGCCGCGAGAAAAAGCGTGAAGTACAGGAGCCACTTCCGGATGCGGAGCTCGCGCTTGGCCGGTTCCCGCGCGGCATCGCGGCCGAGGAACCAGGATATCCATACATAGACCGGGAACACGATAACGAGCGATGCGAGCGCCCAGCGCACCGCGGATGAGGCCCCGCCGATCGGATCGTTGAGCGGATCGGGAAAAAAATAGTTTACGTACTGGAAGAGAAGCGTGCCGAAACTCACCGCCGCGATGTAGAGCGTGACGATCGCGAGGAGATGCAAAAATACGTCCCGTGGCGAGCTTTTCAGAGTCATTTCCATAGAACTCGGAGCGAATACGATTCGCTTACTTGAACTCGTACACCGCCGTTACGTTCACCCGGAGCTCGGTCTCGCCGGGCGCGATGGATGACGCTGGCGCCGCTTCCGCGAATCCGCCGCCTCCCTTCCCGCCGAGTTCGCGCTGATCGAAAAAGTACGGCTGATAGCCGCCCTCGGAAAAGCTCACCAGCTTCCCCCGGCGGAGTCCGAGGTCGCGCGCGAGGCGCGCGGCTTTCTCGTTTGCATCGTCAATCGCTTTCTTCCGCGCATCCGCGATGAGCGCCTCCGGCTTGTCAATCGTGAAAGAAATGCCGCTCACCTCGTTCGCGCCCGACCCGACCACGCCGGTCAGGATATCGCCGGCTTTGAGAAGATCGCGGATGGTAATCTCGTAGGAATTGCGAACCTCGTAACCGATGATCTTCGGCGAGCGGCTCTCAACCGACTGCGGAGGACAGTACTGGCCCGGAACGCACGGCGACGGAGGAACGCTATACTGCGGGAAAATGTTGTACCCGACGGTACGGATATCCTTCTCGAGAACATTTTCGCTCTTGAGATAGCCAACGAGCACATTCGACTTCCGCGTGTTCTCCTCCTGGGCGCTCTTCAGGAACTCGCCGCGCGTGACGATGGATACCGTCACCCGCGCGACATCGGGCTTCACGGAGACCTTCCCTTCGCCCGTGATGGGGATCTGGAGCTCGACCAACTGGCGAGCGGCCCGGTATTCCTTCCAAGCGTCAACGCCGTAGGAGGCGATGAGCGCGAGCGCCAATAGATTCAGCAGCACCGCGAGCGTCATGCCGCTTTTCTGAACAAGGCGCTGGTGATCGGGGTTGAGGTCCTGGTAGAACATAAGGGTAAGAGTAGCGAGAATTGATGACGGAATCAAGCGGAAAATGTTGCGCCGGGGAGAGGTCTCTCTCCCCGGCTCGGGTATCCGCTATGGACGGCTAACGACGGCTAGTGCGGGGTTTCGGCCTGGTTCTCGACCGGCTGCTCCACCGATTCTGCCCGCGGTATCGGGCGGGTCCCCTCCATACCGGTAAGACGGTTACAGAACCGGGCCTGACCTTCGTCGAGATGCAACTTGAAGTAGTAGCTGTCGTTGCTCCCCCGTACAACCGCGGAACTCGAATCGCTCATGCGATACCTCCTAGCGAAGGTGAGATGCAGGGACACCCGTTGGGAAGAGCCTATCACATCAAGCACAACGTGGAAAGATTCTTCCCGAACACGAAAAATCGCCCTCAAAACAGGGAGCGGTTGCCCGGCGCCGCAAAGTACGGAAAGCTACGCGAACGTATTCGCGCCGATATGACGTCTAATCTCTTCGGTGAGGAGCCGCACCCGTTCCTCGTCCGTTTCCTTCATCTTCTGCCAGAGCGCCTGGCACGCGGCGCAGCCGGCCGCGTTCTTGAGATACGTGTCGTAACGGTGGAGCGAGGACGAATCCTCGGACAACTGTTTGATGAGGTCGTGATTGAAATCCTTGAGCATAGCGCTTATCGGCCAGAGGGCTTCTTCTCCCCTGGCGTCGTTACGGTGAGACTCTTTTCCGTATGATAGTGCCGCCGGAACCCGGAAACAAGATCCGCGATCTTCGCGTCGCGTTCCGCAGGGTCGGCATATTGCATGCGCAGCTCCGCTTTTCTGCGACGGATATGCTTGCGGATGGATCGCGGGAGATGAGGCAATTGCGGCATATCCGGTAGTACAACAGTTGATGAAAAGGATAAATGGAGCAGAAATAATGCGCGAGGCCGGAACCGCATGCCCGAGCGTACAAGGCGTTGTGCTGCCGGGGGCATAGTGCCATCGGGCGAAAAGACACGCGTTCGCCCGGCTCGTACGAACCGGGCGTATGCGAACGACTGTACCAAAATCGAACCCTTTTCACAAGGCCGCCCCCGATGCGCGTTCGGCCTGCCGCCGCGCCATTGCCTGGTCGAGTTTCTCGATGATGCCTTCTAGGGAAACGCCATGCGCAGGAAAATCGCCGATCATGCCCGCCGAGCGCGGCCATGGCTTGCCGCTTGCGGCCGCTGCTTCGTGGAAATCCGAGCCGGCCGTCCGCACAAGTCCGTAGCGTGCGGCGAGTTTTTCCAGGCACGCGAAATCCGCATCGGTCAGAAACGGCCCGCAGAGTTCAATGCCGTCGAGCCCCCACCCGATGAGACAGCAGAGGAACGCTTCGAGCTCGTCGCACTTCCCGACGAAATCCGGTATCGGCGGATGGGACCATACCGCGACGCCTCCCGCACCCCGCACGAGCCGGATCGCCTGCTCGGCCGTCACCTGGCTCCCGCGGACGTAAAACGGGCTCGTATCCTGGAAATACTTTTCGAAAAAATCGTGCTTCGTCGCGATCCCGGCGATCCTCTCCTTGTTCTCCGGCCGCTTCATAATGGCCGCGACGATATGCGGCCGCGTCATGATGGCATTGCCCGCTTCCCGTAGCACGTCCTCCCAATCAACCGCGAACCCGCCTGCCTGGAAGCGTCGCACCATCTCGCGCGCCGCGTTCGTCCGGCTCTCGCTCGCCTGCGCAAGTGCCGTATGGAGCGTGGCGTCTTCCGTGTCAATGCCAAGCCCTAAAAGGTGCATGCCGTGGTCCTGGACGCTCATCTCGATGCCGGGGATAACGCGCACCCCCATTGCTTCGCCTGCGCGGAACGCCTCGGCAACCCCCGCGACCGTATCGTGATCCGTGATGGCGATCGTATGGACGCCGTTCTCTTTTGCCATGCGCACGCACTCGGTCGGGGTGTGTTTCCCGTCCGATACGGTCGTTTGAATTTGGAGATCAAGAGCGTTCATAGGAATTTCGACCCGAGTCGAAACGCCAAAAAAAATTAATCAACGATGGAACCTTCATATTAGAATACTCTCTGCCGACGCGCCAGCGCATTCCCGCGCCGCAAGAATCCGCGATAGGAATAAAGTAAAACCCTGCACGCGTGCGTGCAGGGCTTCATTCGGGGCGTATCGGCAAGCCCGCGGAGAAAGGGCAGAGGCCGGAGCGCATGAAGCGCAAACAGCCGAGGTACAGCGAAGCTACTCGTCGGGGAGACGGACGACGATCTCGCCCGCGAGATGCCAGCGGTGCTCGGACCTGGCAGCGCGCGCACGCAGGCAGAGGCCGCCATAGTCCGCAAGGACGAAGATACGCGGGCAGCCACCGGAGTCGGTAATCGGCTTCATGAACACCGACAACCACTCACCCACCGGCTGGTCGCGGTAGATCCTGCGAAGATGCGGCCCGGTCTCCGGCGGGCACTCATAGAAATACTGCCCGAGCCGCTCGAAAAACTTGGGAGTATAAGGTGCTTCGGTGAAGCCGAAGTCACCAGCCCGAGCGCGACCGAGCCGGATCGTGCAGGGCGTGGCCGAGGTCACGAACTCTGGCCGCGCCATCAGGTCGCGCCCCAACAATGAGACCCGGAACTCCTTCGTGACGATCTTTGGCAGCTCCTTGCGGGAGTAGCCACCGACGGTGAGCGTGCGCCAGACGGGGACATTGAGGAGCGAACGCTCCGGTGGGGCCACCTCGACAGCATTTAGGGCGCTTCCATGCTCTGGCATGGCGGTTCCCCTCTCTTTATTTTGGCCCGCCGCTACTCCGCACCATGCGGATTTTGGCGAGCTGTTAGCGTACGTACCACTACTTAGAGGGGTACTAAAATTTATGGTTCCTGTCAAGTTCCTCCCGCACGATCGCGGCCTCATGCCACGAAATTTTTTTCCCGCCCCGATCCATGAACCACGGCTGCGCGCCCATGCCGGTGATGACGATCGTATCGCCGGGCTGGGCGTCCTGAAGCGCTGTTCGGATCGCTTCTCGCCGGTCGAGCACGACCTTGGTTATTGGTACTTGCCCGCCCGAATTTCTTTTCGAAATTTGGGCGGGTGAAATCATTCCTGATCGTATCTCAGATACAATCTCGGCGGGGTCCTCATCATCCGGGTCCTCGCTTGTAAGAATAACCTCCTTGCAATGCGCCGCAGCTATCTTGCCAAGTTCGGGCCGTTTCCATTTGTCGCGCCCGCCGCCGGCGGCCCCCAACACGCACACCAATTTCGCATTTGCGCTGGAAAGCGTTTCGTAAACGCGTTCCAGCGCATCGGGGGTGTGCGCATAGTCCACGACAACCGCAAACGGATCTTCGATAATATATTCCAACCGCCCGGCGGGCGGTTGGAAACGCGCGAGGACGGCCGCAATGCGGTCAGCGGGGATGCCGTTCGCAAGCGCCGCCGCAACGGCCGCAAGCATGTTCATCACGTTGAAATCCCCGCCGAGCGGCGCGCCGAAGGCGATATCGCCCACCGTAAAACGGATGGAGCGCGGCGTGATCTCTTGTACGGAAACCGAGAACGTCATACCGGGAAGCGCGATCCGCGAGTGGCCGTAGCGAACCACGGCGGCGGAGGTCGCCGCCGCGAAACCAACGGTTGCGGGATCCTCGTCATTCAATACCGCGAAACCGCCAGCCGGAAGCGCGCGAAAAAGCTCTGCTTTGGCGGCGCGATACGCTTCGAACGAGCCGTGCGATTCGACGTGTTCGGGCGTGATGTTGGTGAGGACGCCGGTCTCGAACCGGATGAAGCGGTGGCGGTGCTGGGCGATGCCTTCGGACGTTACCTCGAGGATGACCGTGCGGCAGCCCGCGCGGCGCGCGCGAGCGAGGAACCGCTGGAGATGGAAACGCCCCGGCATGGTCATTTTCAAAAGGTTCGGCTCCTCGCGGTCGTTGATCTTGAAGCGAAGGGAAGAGACCGAAGCGATGCTCGTACCCGTGGCGCGAAAAATATCGTGCAGCGCATGGACCACGGTTGTCTTGCCGTTCGTGCCGGTAACGCCAATAACCGAGCAACGGCGACCGGGAAATCCGTAGACGAGCGCGCCAACAAACGCCCAGAGAAAGTGGTAGGGCGAGCGGAGCGCGCGGATGAACGATACGGGAAGGAATTCCTTGATCATAGGGGGAAGCATGAATCACTCGGCTGCGTCCAGGAATGCAGTTTGCCGACGGTGCCGGAGAAAGGTCTCATGCCATGCGGTGGCGCAGCGCATGCTGGAGACGGTACAGGGCGTACGGAGCGCGCCGGAACACGATATCGTGCGCCGGCGGGTAGGAAATCTCCAACCCGTCGAACCCGCGCTTAAAACGGGTCACGCCGGGCCAACGACGTTCGTCCACGCCCCAAAGGTCGTATATCGTGCACCCCCTCGCGCGCATCGCGCGCATAACCTCCCAGTGCAGGAAACGGGGAGCCATGACCGAACGGAGTTCGTAGGCAGATGCGCCGTGGAGG
>Ga0209542_10005581_pt1 | contig 24997 bp, 24 predicted proteins | sample RifCSPhighO2_01_FD_184028 | JGI IMG/M metagenome (GOLD analysis project Ga0209542, IMG submission 184028) | Soil microbial communities from Rifle, Colorado - Rifle CSP2_plank highO2_0.1 (SPAdes) (version 2) | ecosystem: Environmental > Terrestrial > Deep subsurface > Rock core/Sediment ...
AAAACTCTTAGTATTACAAATGTGCTGACCAGTGTCGGTACCTCTAGCGTCATTATTACCTGGGACACTAATCTTTCAGCAATCTCAAGTCTATATTGGGGACAAACTCCTGATTATGAATTGGGAAGTATTGTAGAAATTAACCCAAGCACAACTCACTCTATGATTATAAATGGCTTAAGCCCGACCACCTCGTATTTCTTTAAGATTGAGGCCTATGAATTCGGGAAACCAAGCAACAATGCAAGTTCAATAGGAAATACTTTTACTACGAAAGAAATTATTGTTGACGCTAATCCAGCAAATCCCAGTAATTTCATTGCAGAATATCAATCATCAAGTAAGATGATTAAATTAACGTGGAATAATCCAAAAGATTCTGATTTTAGTCTTGTTCGCATTCTACGCTCTACAAGTTTCTTTCCGGGTGCTCCGGATGAGGGAACCCTTGTGTATGAAGGTGCTAATGAGAATTTCTTTGATTCAGATATTATTCCTGGCGTGACTTATTACTATACGATTTTTTCAAGAAACATAGCCGGTAATTATTCATCTGGGGCCGTAGATGCTGAAACTGTTCCCAAGGAGGAAATAGAGGAGTGTAAGGGGCTTGGTTGCCCCGAGCCCGAAATCGAGCCCGAGCCTGGACCAGAACCTAACATTTTCGATGATTTGCCTGTTACCAAGGAGATACCACCAGAATTGATGAATCTTAATTTTTTAATTACTCAAGACGGAACGAATAGGAACTTCAAAGAAGGTAGCAAATTAACTTTGGATGCTAGCAAAAACATTGTAGTTTCCATTCCGTACCCTAATCTTCCCGAAGTTCTCAAGACGATAGCGGTGACGATGCGACACCCGAAAGACCCAAATAAGATTTTTTCGTTCTTGTTACGAGTAGATAAAGACAAACAACACTATGAGAGTACGATAGCCCCACTTCTTGATGCCGGTGAATATATTGTCACTATATATGTGCTCGATCACAAGCATGAAAAATTAGCAAAAATACAAGGCACGTTCTTGTTTCCCAAAGTAGATGTTACTTTGCTGTCTTCAGTTTCTACTTCTATTCCTGAACAACTTTTGCCCATCGGTGGGATTGTCGGTATAGTTTCTGGACTTGTACAGACAGTTGTAGCTACTGCTAACATAGGATCATTTTATGACCTCTATCTGATAATTTTACGTTTTCTTGGAGCGATATTGGGATTATTGGGTTTAAAACGTAAACACAAGCCATGGGGCACTGTCTATGATTCCGTAACAAAACGACCCCTAGATCCAGCATATGTTGTGGTAAAAAAGAATGGCAAGGATATGGCCGATGCTATCACAGATCTTGATGGTCGTTACGGTTTCTTACTTCCTAGCGGTAAATATGCCATTACCGCTGGTAAAACACATTATGAGTTTCCATCTAAGAATTTGGCAAATAAAGATTATGATGAATTATATGCCAACCTTTATCATGGCGAAGAATTGTTGACTGCAGAAGGAGAAGTTATCACGCGTAATATTCCACTTGACCCGATTAGCTTCGATTGGAACGAGTTTGTCAAGAGTAAGCAAAAACTTTTCAAGCTCTACTCCAGAAGAGAAAAGATAAAATCCATAATTTTTGATTTTCTTTATCTCTTGGGATTTTTATTTACACTTTTGTCATGTTTTATCTCACCTACTTTTTTTAATTTTGTCCTACTTTCTTTTTATGTATTTTTGTTTGTTGTACAAACTTATTGGCACAGCGCGCAAAAAGCTATAATGATTAAAGATGCGGAAAGTGGTGAACCGTATTCCTTCGCTATCGTTCGGGTCTTTTTGGCTAATCTAAATCAAGAAGTTAAGCGTTTAGTAGCAGATGAATTCGGGCGTCTCTACCTCATTGTTTCCCCAGGCAGATATTACATAACAATAGACGCTAAGAAAATTGACGGTTCTTATCGTAGGGTGTATAGATCTGCAGAGCTTGATTTATCTAAGGGCATTTTGACCGAAGACATAAGCATCGGTTCTGGATTAGTAGAAACTAAATTAATGCATGCGTAAATATTTTGCCCTAATTATTATTTTTGCCACGGTTTCGCAGTCTGTTAACGCTGCCAGTTCGAGCTTTAACAAAGAGATTAATTATCAAGGCAAATTGACAGATTCAAGCGGTGTCTTGGTTGGAGATGGAGACTATAACATGTTCTTTAGAATCTATACAGCTTCATCCGGGGGCAATGCAATCTGGTCCGAAAGTCGCACATCAACCTCTACGGCAGTAACTGTCACTAATGGTTTATTTAGCGTCTTACTTGGTGATATCACTTCAATCTCCAGCCTTAACTTTAATCAGGATTTATATTTGGGCGTTAGCATCGGTGCTACTAGTTCTACACCAACATGGGATGCCGAGATGTCACCACGCAAGCAATTTGGCACAGTGCCATCAGCCTTTGTCGCAGACACACTCGATGGTCTTGATTCAGATGCATTTATTCGTTCAGATATCGTGGGAACTTCAACAGGAGGACTACTCGTGACAGCTTCTTCTTCCTTGCAAAACACTACATTTGTAAACGCGACAAGTACTTCGGCTACCTCCACTAGCTTTTTCAGTATCACTGCTTCCAGTTCAGCATTCTACGGGGGCACTTTAAGAGTAACTTCTGCTACCACATCCGGTTATTTAGCAATTACCGGCTCTGCCACATCAACGGGTGTGAATGGTTGGAATATAACTGGAGGCTGTTTTTCAATCAGCGGAGTATGTGTGGACGATTCGCATCTAACGGGGGCTGGATCAGCAGGTTTGCCCACTGTTTGGACATCTGCAATAGCACTTTCATCAAGTTCGACATTAAGTAGACTAGTGGGTGGTACGGGCACGAGTACTTTCGTTACTGGAGGTGTAATTTTCGCTGATGGAAGCAAGCTTACTCAAGATTCAGGAAATTTCTTTTGGGATAATGCTATTAGTCGACTTGGCATAGGTACGAGTTCCCCGTATGCCGCCCTATCTGTAGTGGGTTCTACGGGTGTAGTGGCAGATCATTATGTTGCTACTGGCACAACTGCATCTGATTTCCAATCCCTCACTGGTACCTTCGCCACAACGACTGCGCTCTTCACTACTACTGCATCAAGTACTGCATTTTATGGTGGTTCGCTCTTCGTGAATAATGCTAGTAGCACGGGCATCTTAAATGTTACGCGAGGATTGATAGTCGGTGGTGGAGGTGGAATACCGATTTCGACAGCCAAGCTTTACGTTCAGTCCGGCGATCTTGTGCTTGACAATGCCCAAGCCTATCAAGCCAAAGATTCGAATGGGGTTGTGCGTAATCTCGTCTCATATACTTCATCTAATAATGTGCAATTTGCCAACGCAGCTTCTACTGGTGGTCTGCAGTTCTTTAATACTAATGACCAAGAAGTTGGTATTAAATTTTACACTGGCACACCAGACATAGAGCGAATGCACATTACCGCTACGGGTACAATCATATTTAACCCACTAGCTTCATCGTCAGATTTTATAGTGCAAGGATTGGGAGACAGCTCGCTCTTTCGCATAGATGGAACAAATAAGAAAATTGGAATTAGCACGACTAGCCCATCTGCAAAAGTAGATATTAGTGGTGGAATGTTGAGGGTTTTGACTTCAGATACGTTCCCATCCTTTGGAGGTAACGGCGTGGAACTAGGTTACTACACTACTGGAGATTTTGGATTTGTTTTGGCTGGCAACAGAGATACGGGTGCTCCAACTTATAAAAAAATGGGTTTATTCGGAAGTTCATTGGGATTTTTCGTAGGAGCTACAGAAAAAGTTTCCGTAAGCTCTGCTGGTTACTTGGGGGTGGGAACAACAAGTCCGTATGCACCACTTTCCGTTGCAGGTTCAGGTGGTGTTGTAGCGGAGAGCTACACAGCAACTACGACAACGGCAACATCTACCTTCCTTGGACCTGTGATGGTGGGTGGAGGTCAACCGGCTACACTTAATGAATTTCTTGCTGTAGGGAGTTCCAGTATTAAGTTTTTAGTTTCAAAAAACAATGGCTATGTGGGGATAGCTAGTTCGACTCCCACTGGCAATCTTTCTGTAACAGGCAGCGTCTTTCTTCAGGGGTTAACCACTTCGGCCGGGGCGCAGTCTGCTGTTTGTTGGGACCAAATATCTGGTGAAATGTTGTTAAATACTGGGATAACAACTTGTGATCCGTCATCTATTCGCTATAAGCACGACATCAATGATATAGATGTGGGCCTAAGCGAAGTTCTTAGTCTTAGACCAAGAATTTTCCAATTCAAGCAAGGCGCGCAGGACGTACATTTGGGATTCATCGCCGAGGAGATGGATCAAGTTGAATCTAGGCTAGTGGGACGGACAAACGAAGGAGTGATACAGGGTGTGCGATATACCGAGATCACCGCACTATTGGTTAAGGCTATCCAAGAACTATCAGGTAAATTGGACAACGCTATTTCTGGAGGCAGGATTAATCCGCAAAGTACTGTGAATCCAGACTTCCTAGAATCACTTTCTGAGAATTGGCGCATTAGTGCCGATGGCGTGCTCACGGCGAAAGAGATTCATACAAGTAAGTTATGTGTGGATGACTTGTGTGTGACACGTGATGAGTTTAAACAAATTCTTGATAACGCAGGTATAGTTGCGATACCTCAAGCCATTCCTTCTGACCCAATCCCAGAAGTAGACTCGGTTCCAATACCCGATGCTTCGTCTGATACATCTTTAACATCCGACGCAGTTATTACCACAGCTTCAGAATCGAGTCCTGAGCCAACTCCAGATGTCGTGTCTGTGCCCACAGTAGAACCTATAGTAGAGCCAATTATAGAATCTACACAATGACAAAGTAATGTTCGCGATGTGTTAAGATAGAAAAGTTATGAGTATGTTTGTGCGCAAATTGGGGATTGACCTGGGCACGGCTAATACCTTAGTTTTCGTGCCTGGTAAGGGTGTTCTATTGAATGAGCCTTCTGTTGTAGCTGTATCAGAGATAGACCATAAAGTTCTAGCTGTCGGGCTGGAAGCTAAAGAAATGATAGGGCGCACTCCCGATAATATTGTGGCATATCGGCCAATGAAGGATGGCGTGATTGCCGACTATAGAATCACCGAGGCTATGTTGCGTTATTATATGAATAAAGTTCTGGGGCGATTTAATATCTGGAAGCCGGATGTTATGATCAGTGTTCCGGCCGGGGTTACTTCTACAGAGAAGAGAGCTGTTATCGAAGCTGCTATTAAGGCCGGTGCCAAGAACGCCTATGTTGTCAAAGAACCCATCCTTGCCGCTATCGGAGCGGGCATACCTATATATGAGGCTAAAGGGCATATGGTAGTGGATATTGGAGGGGGCACGACGGATGTGGCGGTGATTAGTCTAGGTGGAATTGTGGCCTCTACTAGTGTGAAGTGTGCTGGTGATAAAATTGATCAGGCTATCACAGACTATATAAAAAAGAATTTCAATCTTGCAATAGGAGATAAGAGTGCCGAGGATATAAAGATTAATATCGGTTCGGCTGTAGCGGTGAATGAGGACATCAAGGCTCCTATAAGAGGTAGGGATTTTCTTACCGGTTTGCCACGAACAATCGAGATATCTACTAATCAGATAGTGAGCGCTATAGATAATGAGCTTAAACAGATTGTTAAGGCAGTGCGCGATGTGTTTCAGGAGACGCCACCAGAACTGGCTGCCGATATAATAGATCAGGGAATTATCATGACTGGAGGCACTTCGCAGTTGCGCAATTTGCCAGAACTTATATATAGAAAAACGGGAGTGAAGGCTTCTACTGCAGAGAATCCACTTTTCTGTGTAGTCAACGGTACAGGCATAGCTCTCGACCATTTGGATACATACAAGAAGAGTATTATCACAAAAAGATAATGACTAAAATTATGACGCTAGAATACGACTCATTGGGCATAGCTGATGCGAGAGAAATAAGGGATATTCTCCGAAGAGCTGGTGAAGTGAATGTTGAAATAGTATGCAATGTGATTACAGAGGAAGCTCAAAATGCGCTTCTGAAAATTTTAGAGGAGCCTGCGCTCGGCATGTCTATACGTCTTACTCATCCTAACCCGGAATTATTATTGCCAACATTTCGATCAAGATTATTAAATTTAGACATTTTGAAATTTCGAGATTTAGAAACGTCTAAACTCGACGAAATTGAACAGAAATTGCATAATGCCGGAGTAGTGAAAAATGCGTTATTGTTACGGGAGATCTTACATGCTCGCAAGCTTTTAGATTCTCCAGCCGCAGTGCCGCGTGCTATTCTTGAACATGCAACTTTAGCAATTCAGAACTTAGACTGATATGTATAATTTAGTGCCCATAAAGCAAAAGTTTAAAAATATAGAGGAATGGCTAGGTCACGAGTATTTAAGTGTGCGTACCGGGCGGGCTACACCAGCCGTATTGGATCCCGTAAACGTGGATTTCTATGGTGTGCAGAATAAAATTTCACACATCGCAGCTATTTCTGTCGAGGATGCTAAAACATTAAGAATTGCTCCATGGGATAAAGGTGTAGTCAAGTTGATCGAGTCGTCTCTACAAACTGCCAATTTGGGAGTGTCTGTAGTGGTGGATGGAACAGGCTTACGTGTGATTTTCCCCGAGCTTACTACTGAAAGACGTAAGGTTTTGGAGAAGTTGTTGAAAGAGAAGCATGAAGAAGCGAGAATCTCTGTCAAGCGCGAGCGTGAGGAAGCTCTTAATGATTTCAGTAAGGAAGAAAAAGACGGCAAAATAAGTGAGGACGAGAAGTTTAAATTAAAAGAAGAATTACAGAAATTTGTAGATGAGTGCAACGCTAATCTTGAGAACATAACAGAACGAAAGATAAGGGAGATAGCCGGATAATATTAATGACCATAATCCTTTTAATTTTAGTTTTAGCGATTCTAGTCTTATCCCATGAATTCGGACATTTTATAGTGGCCAAATTGTCGGGTATAAAAGTTGAGGAATTTGGCCTAGGTTTGCCCCCTAGAATATTTGGTAGGAAAATTGGAGATACTATTTATTCTATAAATTGGATTCCCTTCGGTGGCTTCGTTCGTATTTTTGGAGAGAGTGAGACTCCCACCGATGGGGAGGGTAAGGAGTTCAATGATAATAGTGATAATAAAGAAGCTTTTGTAAACAAGCCTAAACTTATACAGGCAGGTGTTATTGTCGCGGGGATTATCTTTAACCTACTACTTGCATTTGTTCTCATATGGACTGGCCTGCAGGCCGGCTTACCTGTTGCAGTCGAGGATTTCGGAGCAAATAATAGTCAGGTTACAAATCATCAAGTGATAATTACTGGTATCAAGTCTAGTTCCCCCGCAGAAATCGCTAATGTACCAGAGGGGGCGTATATCAAGAACTTTAAAACCCCAGAGGAGCTTATTGCATATGTAGAGTCTCATAAGAGAGAAGAAATAAAGCTCGAGACCGATAAGGGCGATTTTAGACTGACGCCAAATCCTATTTTGGGTATCGAGATGAGTCAAGTTGGTGAGGCCCATCTATCAGTCATGTCCGCAATTCCCGCAGCTTTTCGTGTTACAACTCATTTAACAAAAGAGACGATTGTCGGACTTGCGAATTTTGTGGGTAGTATATTCGCTGGTAAGGGGTTTTTGGCTGGTGTTGTGGGTCCGGTGGGCATTGCAGAGATTGTGCGTGATGCCAGCAATCAGGGCTTCGCCTCGCTACTATTCATTATGGCCATACTTTCTATCTCACTTGCCGTTATTAATCTTGCGCCCTTTCCGGCACTCGATGGCGGACGTTTACTTTTTGTAATAATAGAGGCAATTAAGGGTTCGCCTATAAGGAAGAGCTTAGCCAATACAGTGAACCTAGTCGGCTTCTCACTGCTCATCGCTCTTATGGTATTTGTAACATATCATGATATTATAAAATTAATCCGCAATTAATTCTGTATGAATCAGACGATCGTCGAAAACGTACAAACTTCAAGAGGTAATATCAGGAGCTTCATTCTCAATCAGATTGGTAAATTGAGGATTGCTAGCATGAACGCATTAATTGAATCGAGTGAGAGGAGAATTGAGTTTAAATCTCTGGGTGCTAAGAGATATAGTTTAAGGTCATATATTCCGACTGCTACTAACAGACTCATTAAAAGAGGCCTATTGGAGTGGAATAAAAATAAAAGTGGTAAATCGTTTTTAGTTCTTACAGAACTAGGTAAGGCACAGATGTTTTCTGATATATCTCGTATGAGTCTTGAAAGTAAAAATAAATCAAAATGGGACAACAAATGGCGCGTCATTATATTTGATATAAAGGAGATGAAAAGATTTTGGAGGACTCGTTTAAGAGAGGAATTATACAGGTTTGGATTTGTCATGATTCAAAAAAGTGTATGGCTATCACCTCATCAATGTGAGGATTTTGTGTCCTTACTCAAGACTCACCTTAAGGTAGGTAAAGAAGTCATCTATCTTACGGTTGATCGCTTTGATGGAGACATTTGGTTGCGTAAACGCTACGGTCTTATATAGGCGAATATTTTGTATGAATCAGACGATCGTCATATACGTACAAGGAGGAGATGACTTTTTTGCTTGAGCTTGGGGTTGTGGTAGTATATGAGTATGAAAAATGATTTTTCAAAAAGGGATTTGCCTATGAAATCTGAAGATATTTCAAGTTGGTACAACGCTGTAGTTATTCAGGCTGGGTTGGTGGAACATTCAGATGTTAAGGGGTGCTTGATCCTTAGACCTACTGGTTACGCTCTTTGGGAACAGGCTTACATGATTATGGATAATTGGTTTAAGAAAGGTGGTGTACAAAATGTCTATTTCCCCTTACTTATACCTATGTCACTTATTGAGCAGGAGCAGAAACATCTTGAAGGATTTTCTCCCGAACTTGCTGTTGTTACCCACGCAGGTGGCGAAGAACTTGAACAGCCTTATGCAATTCGTCCCACATCAGAGACAGTGATAACAAAATCATTTGTAAATTGGATAAATAGTTATCGCGATCTTCCCATGAAATTAAATCAATGGTGTAATGTTGTACGATGGGAAAAGCGTACCTATCCATTTATTAGAACATCAGAATTTCTTTGGCAGGAAGGTCATACTGTGCACGCAAACAAGGAAAGTGCAATAGAGATGGTCATGGAGGCCATAGGCTGGTACAGAAAATTCTATGAGGAATATGCCGCCCTTGCGCCCTACGTTGGTATCAAAAGCGAGAGTGAGCGTTTCGCCGGGGCGGAGGAGACTTATTCCATAGAGCTTGTTATGCCGAATGGTAAGGCTTTGCAGGGAGCGACATCGCATTATCTCGGCGAGAATTTCACTAAAGTATTTGGAGTGCAGTATTTGAATGAAAACAGTGAGAAAATCTTCGCTAAACAAACCTCCTGGGGGATTTCTACGCGTTACATAGGTGGTCTTGTTTTAACGCATGGGGATGATGCGGGTCTTGTAATCCCACCCAAGCTTGCCCCCGTGCAGGTTGTTATAATTCCTATCTGCAAGAAAGAGGAAGAATATGAATCATCAGAACTTTATCAGGCAATAGAGAAATTAAAATCAGATCTAGAGCATTCTGGCGTGAGAGTGGTGGTGGACAGCAATCTCCAACATTCTTTGGGTTATCGTATAAATGAATCTGAACTACGTGGCATCCCTCTAAGAATCGAAATCGGGGCAAAAGAATTTGCAAATGATTCTGTGACTTTAGTTAGTCGAGTTACTTTCGAAAAGAGTTCATGTCTGCTTTCTTCAGTTGTGTTTGATGTTAACAGTAGACTAGATGAAATTCAGAAGCAATTATATGATAGGGCGTTATCTATGCGTAACTCCCTTACCCTTGATATTGACACTTATGATGAATTTGTCACAGCGATGGAAGATAAAAAAGTTTTTGCTAGGGTATTTTGGTGTGAGCAGACAAGCTGCGAGTCCGTGATAAAAGAAGCTACGAAGGCTGTAAGTCGTATCCTTGAAGTCGATCATATAAAAGATAGTTTGGGCGGTAAATGTTTTAAGTGTGGTGGATTAGCAAATCGTAGATGGCTCTTTGCCCAAAGTTATTAATATGTTTGATTGGTTTAAGGAAAGATTCTCAGATGATTTTGGAATAGATTTAGGTACTGCTAATACACTAGTTTATGTTAAGGGAAAGGGAATTGTCGTTAATGAACCTTCTGTCGTTGCCATAAACCAGAAAACTGGACAAGTAGTGGCAGTGGGTAAAGATGCAAGCAAGATGGTTGGTCGTACTCCTGGCCATGTTGTGGCCGTACGCCCGTTAGTTGATGGAGTAATCTCTAATTTCGAAGCTACTGAAGAAATGCTTTCACATTTTATCAGAAAGGCCATGGAGGCCTCTGGTAAAAAATTACTTGGTCCTAGAGTTGTGGTCGGTATACCATCAGGAATTACAAATGTCGAAAAGAGAGCCGTGCGTGATGCCGCTCGTAATGCAGGAGCGCGTGAGGTACATTTGGTGGAAGAACCCATGGCTGGAGCAATAGGTACCAAATTACCAGTTGGCGAGCCGGTCGGTTCCATGGTTGTCGATATTGGCGGTGGAACGACAGATATCGCTATTATCTCATTAGGTGGTATAGTCTCATCAAAGAATTTACGTATTGCAGGGGATAAACTTAATGAAGACATCATTAATTACGTAAGAGAGGAATTCAAAATTTTAATTGGTGAGAAAACAGCTGAGAATATAAAGATAATAGTTGGGTCAGCTACGGAACTTGATGAGGGCGTAGAGATGAGTGTACGAGGAAGAGATCTTGTGACCGGCCTTCCAAGAGAAATTAACATCACCGACACTGATATCAGGGAAGCCATTGCTCTTTCTCTTAATATGATTGTTGAATCGGTTAAGGAAGTTCTTGAGGGCACACCACCGGAGGTTGTGGCAGATGTTATGCATAGGGGTCTAGTCTTGATTGGGGGTGGGGCTTTGATTACAAATATAGCTAAACTTTTAGAAGATGAGCTTAAGGTCCCCGTGTACATAGCAGAAGACCCATTAACGTGCGTCGTAAGAGGCGCAGGTTTTATACTAGAGGATTTAGTGAGGTTTGATAATGTATTAATAGAAGGCGAAGATGAGCTTCCTGGGACAAAATAATCGTCTATTTTGGAGGGTTTTTTTGCCCTCGATTATTTTGGGTGTATTTATATTGTTTAGACAGCCACTACGATATGGACTCACTACATTGGGCTATTATATTGCTGAGCCGATTTGGGCAATGAGAAATTTTGTTTTGAATGATAATACCCAGAGCAAAAGTGATGATGTTAAGGTTTTAATATTGCGTCTAAATGAATTAGAAAAAATCAACGTTGCTCTTGTGTCCGCCTTGAATAGGAAATCCAATGATCGAGTCCACCTTGCTGTAGTTCTTTCCTCTCTGCGGTCCTCTCCATACGACACATTCATAATAGATCAAGGGAGTGAAGACGGCATCGCTTTCGAACAAGTTGTTATCTCAGAGTCAGGCGTTCTTTTGGGCGAGGTCATAGAAGTTTATTCGAAAATTTCAAAAGTCCAACTTTATTCAGCTTTCAATAAAGAACTCGAGGTCGTGCTTAGTGGTGGGGAACATGCTATTGCTCGGGGAGAAGGCAGCCAAAATTTTTTTTTGAGGTTACCCAGAGGGCTTGAAATATCTACAAGCTCGACATTATTTCTCCCTGGCATGGAGGCTTATGTCCTTGCTAATGTTGAATATGTTAAAGATGAGCCGGGTGACGCATTTCAGAAAGTATATGCACGTAGTCCTGTGAATATTCATTCCCTTAATCGTGTTTATGTATCAACACATTAGGAATAGAATCTTTGTTGATTTAGGAATTTTTTTCTTCGTACTCATTTTGCCATGGTGGTTAAATTTAATACTTGTATTTGTTGGCATAATCCATTTTAGATACTATTGGGAAGCTGTATTCTTTGGGATTTGTCTGGACTTATTTTATAGTAAGCCGGATATTCTTATTTTTTCCAGTGCGATGTTTGTAGCAATGCTCCTTGTTTTAATCACAGAATTTTTTGTAAAACCTCGTTTACGATTATGAATAGGAGAAAGCATAATTTCGAGATTGATCCGGATGAGATATTCCTTGATTCCAGTAATCTACCTGAATTTAACAGACAACAATTTGAGGGGAGAATTGTTCGAGCGCTCTCACGCAAATCTATTATCGGCCTATCTTCATTATTTTTTCTTATAGGGTTACTTTACACATATAAACTTGAAAGATTGCAGATATTACATGGGAATGAATTTAGGAATCGAAGTGAAGAAAATAGCCTTCATTTAGTTACACTACCAGTAGAACGAGGCGTTATATATGACAGAAATGATGTGTTACTAGCTTGGAATGACCCCAATACGGGCCGAAATTATAGTTCACTTCCGGGTTTATCTCATACGGTGGGCTATCTAGGTCTTCCTTCGAGAGATGAATTACAAAATCTATCAGTTAAAGATCCTACTATAAGGGTAGGAAAAATGGGAGTGGAGAGACAGTACGACGAAACATTAAGAGGCGATATTGGTGAAAAAGTAGAGGAGGTTGATTCAATAGGAGAGATTGTTTCAGAGAGTATACATATAAATCCAATAGATGGCTCACCTGTCAGGTTAGCTCTCGACTCGATGGTTCAGAGTGCTTTGTATAAGTACATAGGAGATGTGGCCAAGGAGAGAAATTTTGATGGCGGGGCGGGTATCCTAATGGATGTAAAGACTGGAGAAATTTTGGCTTTGACAAGCTATCCTGAAGTCCCACTTTCTGTAGTTTCAGGAAGTACGACGAATCAAAAATTCATCGATTATTTTACAAACTCCAAGAAGCCGTTCTTGAATCGTGCCGTAGCAGGTTCATATGCTCCCGGTTCAGTTATCAAGCCTTTTATTGCCGTTGGAGCACTGACTGAAGGAGTTATCGATGCGAGTAAACAAATTTTGAGTACAGGAAAAATTGAGGTTCCAAATCCATATGTACCGGGCATCAAGTCTATATTTAAAGATTGGAAAGCACACGGCCTTGTTGACATGAGACATGCCCTAGCAGTGTCTTCAAATGTATATTTTTATGAAGTGGGGGGTGGTTATGAAGGTCAGAAAGGTATGGGTATCGATAATATCAATAAGTATAGTTATAAGTTTGGTTTCGGATTAGAAACTGGAATTGACATGCCAGGAGAACTTGCGGGGGTTGTCCCTTCACCTGCCTGGAAAAAAGAAATTTTCAATGAAGATTGGCGTTTGGGTGATACATATCACACAAGTATCGGCCAGTATGGTTTTCAGGTTACGCCAATTCAGATGGTGAGAGCTGTGTCGGCAATAGCGAATGGTGGTTATCTTTTAACGCCGCATATTATTAAGTCGGAGTCCAACACATTTGGGAAAATTGATCTGGGTTTACCGGAAAAAAATCTACAAATTGTAAGAGAGGGCATGAGATTGGCTGTTCTAGAAGGTACTGCGAATGCTCTAAATGTTCCATATGCGCAATTTGCTGGCAAGACAGGTACGGCCGAACTGGGTGACACCAAAAGTAGAGTTAACTCATGGGTGGAGGGGTTCTTTCCATATGACAATCCTCGCTACGCCTTTGTGATAGTTATGGAGAGGGGACATGTCGGTAATGTCATTGGAGCAGCTTACGTAGCCCGTCAATTTTTCGACTGGATGAGTGTCTATGCTCCTGCTTATTTACATTCAAGTCGAAGTGAGATATAATAGACGAATATGACACACGATGTAGAGTATTTAAGTCAAGAGAAGTATACAGAACTTAAGGCGGAACTTGATGAACTATCCACTGTTCGTAGACGTGAAATAGCTGAGAGTCTGGAGCAGGCTAAATCTCTTGGAGATTTAAGAGAAAATTCTGAATATCAAGAGGCTCGAGCAGCTCAAGCCTCGCTCGAAGAGCGTATCGCGTATCTAGCCGATGTGATAAAAAGAGCTGTTATAGTGGATTCACACCATACGACCAAGGTGGAAGTGGGTTCAACGGTTCGTGTAAATCGAAAGGGAAATTCAGAAGAACAAACGCTCATGTTAGTCGGCTCATCAGAAGCGGACATCTCGGGTGGTAAGGTTTCTAATGAATCTCCAATTGGTAAAGCTATGATGAATAAGAGAAAGGGTGATAGCTTTAGTGTAAAAACAGGGAAGGGGATTTTCGAGTATACAATTGTAGATATCGCCTAGCCAATTTTTTAAACGATGGCTTCCCTTATTGAAATAAGACAAGAGCGACTCAAGAAAGTAGCTAAGTTACGAGAACTTGGCATAGACCCTTACCCCTCTAAGTCGGCTCGGTCTAATTCTAATAAAGAGATTATAGAGAATTTCGCTAAATTTGAAGGTAAGGAAGTTACGCTCGCGGGTCGTCTTATGTCTAAACGAGAACATGGAAGTTTAATGTTCGCAGACTTGCAGGACCCAACTAGCACCATTCAGTTGTATATAAAAAATGAAGAGCTTCGGGTGACAAATAAATTAGAACAGTGTGTAGGTTTTGATAATCTTGATTTGCTCGATATAGGAGATATTGTCGAGGCTCGTGGAATAATCACTAAAACGAAAAATGGAACAGTCTCCCTTGCTCCAAGAAGTTTAAGAATTCTAGCTAAATCCATAAGATCGTTGCCGGAAAAGTGGGAGGGAGTGAAGGATCCAGAAACCCTACATAGACAAAGATATCTTGACCTCATTATACATCCTGAACATAAATGGCGATTCCAGAAGGCCTCGGAGATACTTTTTGCTATCAGAGAGTTTTTAAATTCACGTGGGTTTCTAGAAATTAAGACACCAATTATTCAGCCTACCTATGGTGGGACATCAGCTAAGCCTTTCAAAACAAGAGTAAATGCTCTGGGAGTTGATTATTATCTGGCTGTGGCTCATGAGCTTTATCTTAAGCGTCTTATTACTGCAGGTTTCGAAAATGTATATAATCTTGTTGGATATTTTCGCAATGAAGGAATAGATCGTTCACATAATCCCGAGTTCAATATGATTGAGACAATGACGGCGTACAAAAATTACGAATTCAACATGGATTTGACAGAGGAACTATATACATACATTGGAAGGAAAGTCTTTGGTAAGACTGTATTCAAGATAGAGGGAGAAGAAGTTGATTTCGCCAAGCCCTGGCGGAGAGTTAGTATGTTTGATTTGGTTAAGGAACACACTGGGCAAGAGTTGATAGGTGAGAAATTAGTGGAAGTATTCGAAAATGAAGTTGAGAAGAAATTAATTCAACCTACTTTTGTTATGAATCATCCAGTTGAAGTCAGCCCGCTTGCTAAACAACTAGAGAGCGACCCAAGATTTGTAGAGCGTTTTGAAATATTCATCGGTGGCATCGAGGGCGGAGATAACTGGAGCGAGCTTAACGATCCCATTGAACTATTCAAACGCTTCCAAGATCAGCATAAACGCAGATTAGCTGGTGATGAAGAAGCACATCCTATGGATATCGAATTTATTGAGATGATGGAATACGGCATGCCCCCAACTACTGGACTGGGGCCGGGCATAGAGCGATTGACAATGATGTTTACTGAGGCACATAGTATAGACGAAGTGTTGTTTTTCCCCATGTTACGTCCTGCTCCACATTCAGATTTACACAAGGAGATTTACGGATTCTAATTTCCTGACTTAGCGCACCTTCGCAAGTTCGTTTTTTAGCTCTGCGAGCTGCCTTCGAAGATTCTCAAGAGATCGTTCGGTCATTTCTAGATCTGCGCTTCTACCCCTCATACGCGAGCTTGTTATATCAGAACCGCGTCTATTTTGCGATGCTTGGCGGGTCTCTCTCTCAACTTCAATCCTTTCTAGATTTAGGTTCTGTTCTAGTAATTGCCTCTTGTGCTCAAGATCCTGTTTCTTCCTTTCAATATTTTGAAGAGAAAGTTTTTTTGTTTTAAGCTGGTAGTCATTTGAGCTAGACTGTGGCTTCGTAACCTCTGTTGTCTTTTTCTCTCTTTCTAATTCGTCATATTTTGTATGATCTGCTTTAATTTCTTGCTCCGTTTTTTCTAGCGCCCTTTCTTCTGCCTCTAACTCTCGTTTAAGCTTTTCTATCTTTCGCTTCTCTTCAGTTTCCTTGAGTGCCTCTCGCCAGAGCTCCCTTTTCAATTTAGCTGCCTCTGTTTTATTTAATTCGCCCTTCCCATGAACTCTCTCATTTCTTTCCTTGTCCTTACGAGCGATCTCATTTTCTGATGCTAAAATTTGGTTTTTGACCTGCGTCTCTTCGAGTTCAAGTTTGTGAAGTTCTGTAACTATTGCCTTCAGGTTCCGCTCTGACTGCTGAAGTTGCGCCATCGCTCTACCCGATCTAATGCCGGATGATGAACCCATTTGATTGCTTTCGAGAGTGTCTGCTTTACGTCCGAGTGCTTGAATTTCGCGCTTAAAACCACCCTCCCTAAATTCAGCAGTATGAATCTGGCTCTCCAGTAGTCTAATTTTAGTTTCTAAGTCGGACTTTTTAAGATCTTTTAGACGCTTTTTCTCAGCCTCGATTCTCTCTTCGGCCACTTTCTTTTCAGCCTCTGCCTCAGCCTTCAATTTTGCTCTATTTTTAGGATCGAAAATATCGTCATTCATAGCCTAATTATGCACTATTTTATGGGTGCTTGCACCGCGTAGTCTTGCTTAGCGGGACGGAGTGCTGTGGATAACTAGTATACTAAAGTGGGGGATAGTGGTTTATAATATTAACTAAGTGGGAGAAAGTGGGGCATAAATGCCCGGCTCAAATTTTATGTTAATTGGTGAATATAAACACATTTTAGATTCAAAAAAGCGGGTGGCAATCCCATCTAAATTTCGAAAAGAATTGGGCAAGAAAATAGTGATCACGCATGGTTTAGACAATTGCCTCTGGATTTATCCCATCAAACAATGGAATGTAGTGGCGGAAAAGCTCGCAAGTTTATCAATGGGCCAGGCTGATACACGTAGCTTCAATAGATTTATGCTCGCTGGAGCAGTTGAAGCAGAAGTTGATTCAATAGGGCGCATTCTCATTCCGGATTTTCTAAAGGATTTCGCCGGATTAGATACAAGCGTGATTATGGCTGGTGTGCATACAAGAGTTGAGATTTGGGATGAGAAACTTTGGATTGAATATAAACGAAAAGTTGTCGACAAGGCCGATAGTTTAGCTGAAAAATTAGGAGAGATAGGCGCAATTTGATTAAATGACTGAAAGCATACACAAAACAGTTCTCTTGTCAGAAACACTCGATGCTCTTGCTTTGAGTGAAGGACATGTTGTCTTTGAGGGCACTGGTGGAAGTGGCGGGCTCTCGCGAGAAATTGCAAAAAAAATTGGTTCTAAGGGAACGCTCATCATTACTGACCTAGACAACGACGCACTTCAGAGAATAAATTCAAATCTTGCAGGTCTGTCTTGTCAGGTTATCCTACTACAGGAGAATTTTAAGGACATCATAAGTATCATATCAAAGGCTGGGTTTCAGCTAGTTGATAGGATAGTTCTCGATCTCGGTCTCTCAACGGAGCAGATTAAACAATCGGGCCGAGGATTTAGTTTTGAGAAAGACGAACCCCTGAGTATGACATTTAGAAATCCGTCGCAAGAAGGTGATCTTAATGCTTATGATGTCGTCAATACTTGGGGTGAAGAAAGCTTGGCTGATATTTTCTGGGGATTTGGTGGAGAAAAAAAATCAAGAAAGATTGCTCATGCCCTGGTCTTAGCCAGAAAAGAAAAGCTAATAAAGACCAGTGCAGAACTGGCTGTGCTTGTAAGTCGCGTCATGGGAGGCAGAAGAGGAGCAATTCATCCAGCTACAAAAGTCTTCCAAGCAATTCGTATTGCTGTTAATGATGAACTCGGTGCTCTAAGGACTGTGTTGAGGGGTGGATGGGAAGTCTTAAATAGAGACGGAAGAATCGTTGTGATTTCTTTTCATGAACTCGAGGATAGAGAAGTGAAGAATTTTTTCAAAGAAAAAATTTCTTCGGGTGAAGGACAGATTCAAACGGCTAAGCCGATTTCTCCGAATAGGGGTGAATTAAGAGATAACCCCAGTTCGCGAAGTGCCAAACTTAGAGTCATCGCAAAAATATGACCAGTTATTTACAAAATCGACTATTTATTTTTTGGACCATGACTTTTTTGGGTGCAAGTCTTTTTGTGCTCTACATATACTTTGTCCAGGCTGGAATTTTCTATCTCGTAAGCTCCCAATCATGGGGAGAACGTACAAGAGTCCTTTCCTCCACGATAAGCAATTTAGAGGGCGAGTATTACAAATTGACATCCGTCATAAACGAAAAATCGGCACATGATAATGGTTTCGTAGATGTTAATAGTGTGAGCATTATAAAAACGAATATCAATCTTGGTGTAAGCATAGATTCTCGTGGAAACAGACAGAGGTAGAGTCCATCTTGTGGCTGGTATTGTTGCGCTTATTGCAATAGTTTTTGCAAGTAGACTTTTTTATATCCAGGTTGCTAAAGGCGCGTATTTCTATAATCTTGCCGATGATCAATACCGTTCCGGTGGACAATATGGTGTCTACGAGCGCGGAAATATATATTTTAGTTTACAAGATGGTGCATATCTGACCGCAGCTGGATTAGCCTCCGGTTATATTTTGGCCATAAACCCGACTTTACTGAAAGACTCCTTACTTGCCTATACTAAACTGTCTGAAATTGTTCCAGAAATTAGCGAGACCGATTTCATGGCAAGGACGAGCAAAGACGATGATCCTTATGAAGAGATAATTCATCGTCTCACAGAGTCTCAGAAAAATGCAATCGAAAGTCTAAAAATAGATGGCATCCTTTTACCCAAAGAACAATGGCGAATATATCCAGCCAGTGCTTTAGCTTCACATGTGCTTGGCTTCGTAGGTTATGATGAGGATAAATTTATTGGTAGATATGGTGTGGAGAGCAAGTATGAGGATAATCTCACTAGGAAAGTGGGAAATCTGTATCAAAATTTTTTTTCTGGAATTTTTGAGGGTATTAAGTCAGAAGTATTTGGTGAAAAGAACGATAGAGAGGCCGATGTCGTTCTTTCTATTGAACCACGGGTGCAGGTGCTAGTAGAATCTAAGGCGGATGAGCTTATGAGTCGGTGGGGCGCCAAGGGTGTGGGAATATCCGTTATGGATCCACAGACTGGTGATATTTTTGCTATGACAGCAAGACCGGCCTTTGATGCTAATAATTTACGAATAGAGAAGGACCCGAAAGTTTTTACCAATCCATTTTCTCAAGAAGTATTTGAGATGGGCTCGATTATGAAACCTATAACAATTTCATCAGCGATTGATTCGGGTGTAATAAAATCGGACACAGAATATCTGGACAAGGGATACATAGAATTAGATGGAAAAAAAATAGGAAATTATGACGGTAAGGGTCGAGGTCTAGCCACCATGCAGGATGTTCTAAACCAGTCACTCAACACCGGGGCAGCCTTCGCGGCTTTGAAAATGGGACATGAGAGTTTCAGGAACTATATGTACAGATTTGGTTTTCAGGACAAAACAGGGATCGATTTACCAAATGAAACCGGAAATTTAATAGATAACCTAGACAGTAATAGAGATGTAGAGATTGCCACAGCCTCATTTGGACAAGGTATCGCTGTCAGCCCCATTTCAATGATGCGTGCCCTTGCTGCTTTGGGTAACGGAGGATTCTTAATTAAACCACATGTCGTTAGGTCATTGGATTATAAGCTTGGTTATAGCGAGGAAACAAAAACGACCGAACAAGGTAGGGCAATAAGTGGCGAAACAAGTGATGAGATAACCCGCATGCTAGTCAAGGTTGTAGACGAGTATTTGGCCCACGGCAAACTTAAATTTGAACACTACAGCATTGCGGCAAAGACAGGTACTGCCCAAATTGCAAACCCCTCTGACGGTGGGTATTATACGGACCGCTATTTTCATTCCTTCTTTGGTTATTTTCCAGCCTATAAGCCACGCTTTCTTGTCTTCTTATATATGAGTGAACCACAAGGAGTTAATTACGCATCTGAGACTCTCACAGAACCGTTCAGGGATATCACTAAATTTCTTATTAGCTACTACAATATCGTTCCAGATAGATAAATAGGTAATGAAAAATATATTCAAAAAAACTGTCGTTACAATTTTAACGCTTGAAGCGCGTTTTATGTTGCGTAGACACAAACCTAAAATAATTGCTGTCACAGGTTCGGTAGGTAAGACTTCATCTAAAGATTTAATCTATAGCGTAGTTTCCACCACTTTTAGTACACGTAAAAGTGAGAAAAGTTACAATAGTGAGTTCGGTGTCCCACTTACAATACTGAATTTGAAAACTGCATGGAGCTCATCATCAGGTTGGATAAGTAATTTATGTTTAGGATTGCTTAACCTCCTATTACAATATAAGTATCCCGAGTATTTGATTCTTGAGATTGGTGCCGATCACCCGGGGGATATTAAAACACTGGTTTCTTATTTGCACCCAAAGATCGGAGTGGTCACGGGTTTGGGTAATGAAGTTCCAGTCCATACTGAATTCTTTGGAAGCATCGAGGATTTAATAAAAGAGAAAAGTGAGCTCTTGCGGGCTCTGTCGTCCGATGGCATGGCTATTTTAAATAGAGATGATGTGCGAGTTTGGGAGCTACGAGAAGTAACAGAATCTAAGGTTGTATCTTTTGGCTTCACGACTGACGCGACGATCAGGGGAGATAATTTTCACACTAGTTATGATGAGTTGGGAATACCGAAAGGCATAAGCCAGCGCGTGGATTACCAAGGCAAGAGTGTACCCATTAGGTTATCTGGAGTACTAGGTAAGGGTCATGCTTATTCCGCGTTGTCAGCTTTTGCAGTGGGAGTCAGTTTGGGAATGAATGTGCTTGAGGTTGCAGATGCGCTCGGCCGTCACGTATTTACCCCGGGACGCATGTGCATTCTGACAGGCATTAATGGAAGTACGCTCATAGATGACACATATAATTCGTCACCCACAGCAGTGAAGCTCGCGCTCGAGACTCTGCATGAAATTGAGGGTGCTAAAAGGAAGATCGCTGTACTGGGCGACATGCTTGAACTGGGTGAGTATTCAGAAAGTGAGCACAAGAAAGTGGGCGGGTGGGTTAGAGGCGTCGCAGATGTGCTTGTGTGTGTCGGCCCCAATGCGAAAATTATAGGCGAGAGTGCGCTAAGTGATGGCTGTGAAAAACGTCAGGTACATTTCTTCCTTAACTCTATTGAAGCGGGTAACTATCTTCGCACATTCGTACGAACAGGTGATGTAGTTCTCCTGAAGGCTTCACAAAGTATCAGACTTGAGAAAGCCACAGAGATGCTCCTAGAAGATCCAAGCAAAGCGAAAGAGCTCCTAGTGAGACAAGAAAGTGAGTGGAAAAATCGCTAACGAGCCCAGCATGGCTTCATTTATATACCAGATTTTGCAGGAATGATAGGGGTGTTATAGAAAAAGGCCTCGGTCGTGTTGACCCAAGGCCCTGTTCGCGATAAATCAGGTTCTTATCCTCGTTAACCGCGTTGAAGCGGAGAGTGCATTAGGCATCATCCATGGCACACTGGTTCGTGCAGTAGACGGCGACATGGCTCGGTGGAAGCGTGGACTCACAAGAATCGTTATAGCACTTGCGGCCCCGAGGGTGACCTTTCGGCAACCACCCCTTGGCCTCACAAGTCTTGCATTTCTCGTTCACCCCGCCAGTCCCTCCGCAATCATCGCACTGAACGGCACCTGCTAGGTAGTTCTTGTCACGCTGGATGTCCATCACTTCTCCTTCGCCTCCTTGTCGTAGACCGAGATGACATCGCTGTCATGCTTCTGGGTCACGACCACTTCGATGAACTTGGCATCGGGGAACCAGGCCTGAACGAGCTCGCGTAGAGCGTCGGCCAGGCGAATACGGACTTCGGGAGTTCGCCCTAGTTTGGGCGTGAGGTTTGTCACCTCCACCAGGAAGTATTCGCCGAGACCCTTCTGCATCTTGTCTTTGGGGAAGAGGACCGTGACATCTTGCGGACGCTTGTAGGAGAGCCCGAGTTCAGGCACACCCTCGATTGCTTTCCAGATGTCGGCATAAAGATGCTCGATTGCTTCCTGCTCCATCTCTGGCAAGAGCCAGACCTTGATAACGGGCATGGATACCGCTCACTTTCAGGTGCGCCACATTGGCTTTTGGTGGCTTGGTTAAGATATACTTCGGTCAATTAACTAGTTAATTGATGTTTAAATGATAAAAAAAGAATCCTCACTGCATTGTTTGCGGGAATGTAGATACACAGAAAAAAGGTAGTCGAAATGGACAGAAGAGATACTTCTGTCCCTCATGCAAGAAAAGTTTTAGCGTCAATCACGCGCCAAAGCGTCTGCCCCTGTGGTTGCCCCACATCGATGGAGTACCGGAGAGAAAACTAGCTAATGAATACGATCTCTCTGAAGGAGCGGTGCATAAAATACTTGTTGCAGAGCTTGATGCTCTGCCTGAAAACTCCGGGCTCACCCACGAATACATAAATCAATCTAAATACTCCGGCATCCTCATTCTGGACGGCAAATACATTAAGGTCAGAGGATACGAAAGAAAAATACCCCTGCTCTGGGGTATTGATTATCTCACTCACGATATCCCTGTCATGCTTCTGGCTCCATCTGAAAATGAGGAGGCTTTCAGCAAGTACTTCCGGCTCCTGAAGGAAACAGGATACGTGCCCAAGATCGTGGTTGTAGATGACAGAGCTGGTATCACCACGGCTCTGCTTCGTCATTTTCCCAATGCCAGAGTCCAACTCTGTCATGTCCACTATCTAGAGAACATGAGACAGTCCCTGAAGATACGCACGGAGAGTACGCACCTTCAGTTATTCCTGAAGGTGCAGGAGATGATGAAGACAAGAGACGGGGCTCTGCTCAAACAGAAAGTAGCGGAGCTGATCTTGCAATACGAACATACGAATGTGGTGTATACACAAACGGTACTCTCCATCTGGGGCAGACGCAGAGAACTCTTTGCATACCTGTCCTTCCCTGAATGCCCTAACAACACAAATTTAATCGAGCTATACAACTCGCATCTCAATGGCAGACTGAAAACAGTCAAAGGATTCAAATCCTTTCACTCGGCGAATAGATGGCTCAACGCGTATGTGGTACGAAGGAGAACCAAAGAACTAACTGATTGCGAAGGAAGATTCAAACATTTAAATGGAAAATGTTCGCTGGAAATCGCGGGCAAAGATGAGGAAAAGGTACGAAGATTAAAAGAAAGATTGGGAGGGAAAGGGGAGAAAACCGCACCTGAAAGTGAGCGGTAACACGGGCATGGTTATAGCCCTCCTTCTGACTACAAACTACTCGCAAAAAGTGCAAAGTCAAGGTCAGGGGGACCGATTTGATTTATTGATTTTTAATCAATTATTTTCAAACAAAAAGCTCCCCCACAGGGAAGCACTTTGTTGGGACAGTTCGATAAACTCACTTTAAATAGCACTCTTTATGGTGAGCAAGTCGAACCACCGGTAGACCCGTAAGCCAGTTGTTGCTTTTCACCGCTACCTTCTATCCTTGCGGATAAATCCACCGCACAATGACAGACGGTGTCTGCCAAAGGCTAGATAAAATCGAGCCTAGGCGGATGACGGACTTAATTCACAACCCCCGTTATCAACTTGCGTCAATAAATACCGACTCTCACTATCCCGATAAGATTATAGCAACTCTTTATCCCAGGTGGGAAGCATCGTTATAGACGTATAATTGCCAGCGTGGATTATCTTCATATTTTCCATACTCAAGGATAGTAAGCCCAGTATTTGAAGTTCTCATGTTATGGAGAAATTTCTGGCAAGCATCGGCGGTCAGCTCTTCACCAAAGATTGTCTTACCGACCAGAACTCTTGTAAACCATCCGTGCGTTACCACCATAATATTGCTCTCGGGTCTGGCTAAGATGAAATCTAGTGCATCTTTAGCCCTGCTGTTTAGGTCATTAAAATTTTCTTCGTCTGCATATCTAAAGTATGGATTGTGGAAATTATCCACCCATATTTTTTCAATCTCTACCACCTTCTGGTCATCCTTTGGTTTACCAATTTGTTCTGATGCTCGACGGCGTTCTGTGAATAAGTCAGAGTAAATTGGAGTAAGCCCAGTGACTTCTTTTATCTTCTCTGCCGTCTCTCGTGTCCGTGCATGAGGGCTTGATATAAGCACTTCAATTTCTAATCTTGAAGCACGTTTGGCAATAAAGTCCGACTGCTCACGGCCCTTCTGGGAGAGCGGCGTATCTGGTCCTTGATAATTCGGGCCAACATTCCCTTCGCTTTCGCCGTGGCGCACCAAATAGACAGTCTTCATGGAAACATTCTAACACACTGGCAGATTTGCTTTATTGATTCTGGGACTTGGCCTTAATACGTCTCACACTTAGGTGATTCATCAGTTCCTTCAAAGTCTTCCCATTCTCTGATAGAAATTCACGCCCTGCGTCATTAGCCAATTCTATAATTCTTTCTGCTTGGTCTAAGAGTCTTTCACTCTCGTCAATATTGCCATTCTTCCTCATTATCTCCGAGAGTTTAATTAGTTTCTCGGCTATGCTACTCATTTCCTCTGTGTATTTGGTATTAGCTCCCAGCTTCTCTGCAAAAGTTTTAGGTTTATGCCCCATATACCATTTTTCTTTATCGTTTAGTGATAAGCCTAAAGACCATTTTGCGAGCTTTGCAGAATCGCTTGGCTACATTCATTTTAAGCTCCGTCTCTCTGTTCATAAGGTGACTCCCTTTAATCTCGTGGATTTCCTTGATGCCACCTGTTCGTTCTACTAGAAAATCGGGCTCAAAGTGCTTTCTGTAGCCCGCATCGTCAACATAGGGAATACGGATATTGT
>Ga0209542_10005582_pt1 | contig 24995 bp, 34 predicted proteins | sample RifCSPhighO2_01_FD_184028 | JGI IMG/M metagenome (GOLD analysis project Ga0209542, IMG submission 184028) | Soil microbial communities from Rifle, Colorado - Rifle CSP2_plank highO2_0.1 (SPAdes) (version 2) | ecosystem: Environmental > Terrestrial > Deep subsurface > Rock core/Sediment ...
GCTGCTATTCCTGAGATAAAAGAAGAATTAAATAATAATCGTCATCAGATGAAAAAGGCTTTAATTATAGGAACTTTAATTCCTTTAGTTATTTATATATTATTCACTTTAATTGTTATTGGAGTTACTGGAACAAATGTTTCAGAAATCGCGACATTAAGCTTAGGAAATTACCTAGGAGAAAAAGTTTTTATTTTTTCTAATCTATTTGCTATTGTAATAATGGCATCTGCTTTCATTTCATTAGCATTTGCATTAAAAGAAGCTTATATCCACGATTATAAATTAAACAAAAATAAAGCATTTTTCTTAGCAATTATAATCCCATTAATTTTATTTTTAATCGGCTTAAGAGATTTTATTAAAGTTTTATCAATAACAGGAGCATTACTCGGATCATTAGATGGAATATTAATTGTCTTAATGTCTTGGAAAGCATCTAAAAAAGGAGATAGAAATCCTGAATATCAAATAAAAAACAAATTATTTATCGGATTAATAGTAATGTTAATCTTTATTATAGGATTGATATTAACAATAAAAGAGTTGTTTTAAATGGAATGGTATATAATTGCTTTAATAGCAGCAGTAATATTAGCTATTCATGATATTGTATCAAAAAAAGCATTAAATAGGCAACATGCTTTTTCCTATCTAACAATAAGTTCTATTATCTATTTTGTTTTAACATTGCCATTTATTCAATTCTTTGATAAAAATCTTTCATTAACAACTTTATTCCTAATTTACTTTGGAGCTGTAATATACACAGTTTATTCTGTTTTACTAGCAAAATCATATAGACATATGGAAATTTCATCTGTAGTTCCATTAAAAATATTAAATCCAATCCCATTAACAATAATTGCATTCTTAATTCTTGGAGAGAGTATATCAAGATTACAATTAATAGGAATATTACTTTTATTAGCAGGAGGATTTGTTCTAGAATTTTACGGTAAAAGTTTCAAAAAGATTATTTCAAATAAATATATCATCTTTGTTTTAATTTCAATCTTATTATTTGGATTTATAGCAACAATAGACAAAATAGTATTAAAACACACAAATGTTTTTACATTATTATTTTTAACTACCTTATTTTTATTAGTTCATTTCTTGATAATTCAATTTACCTTATACAAGGGATTAAAGGACATTCAATTAGGTATTAGAAAAAACTTTTGGTGGATAATTTTAGCAACAATAACTGCCTTATTCGCTGATTTTAGCTATTATCAAGCATTAGCCGTCCCCGGAGCTTTAGTCTCTCTAGTTGTCCCAATATTAAGATTAAGTTCATTATTTACAGTCATTATTGGCGGAGAAATCTTCCATGAAAAATATCTAATTAGAAAGATAATAGCATGTTTAATAATGGTCTTAGGAGCTATTTTAATCGTCACTTGACACCACTCTCGATAAATGACTCTTTCTCGTCGAGAAATCAAAAGCTTTATAAATAAGCTTCTCTTACTGTTCCCGAGGGAAAAAGAGCATAATATTCATAAGCTCTAATAAAAAAAGAGGGGGTGACAATAAATGGGAACAATTATCGCAAAGAACATTGTTAAACGTAAGCCAGGCTTCCTTTACTATGTTGACGGAAAAGGAAACGTATGCGAAGCTAAAATGGCACGTGGCGGCAAAAAGAAAAAGAGATTATAAATTTTTTAATTTCTTTTATTATTCTTTAAATACTACAGCTTTATAATATTGTATCTTAACATAAACTCTATAACTTATCTGAGTCGAACCACATATTCCCTCTTCTAAAATTCGATAAGCATTTGCCATTTTGGGTTTATTATCTTTTATAAGATTGTAAGGTATAGTTATAATGTCATAAGGTATGATTTTATCGTACTTTCCATAAAAAGTAATTGCTCTTATATATTCGACACATACTTTTTCAGCATTTGTATTTAAAAGATTACCATTTTTTTCAGTTAATTCTTCTAGACCTTCAACAATCATTCTACTTCACCACTACATTTCTTCCAAAATTCTGTTAATTCTTCTAGATCTTTTTTTTCTTGTTTTTGCGATTCTAATTTTGTCTCTTTCTGTCTTTTAATTTCCTTAGCCCTTTCTTTTAATTCTCTCCTATACATTTCAGAATTCAATTCTTTGACGATAGCATAATATTCTTTTTCATATTTTGATCGCAAGTTTCCAAATAACATAGCACTAGCAAATCCACCAACCCCATTTAGAACACATTTCTCTATTTTTAAAAGATCTTTAATATATTGTCTATCATCATAATTGTTTATATTCCTTTCCTTTAATCTATCTATAATGTATCTGCTTTTTGTTTGATATCCTTGATCTGATCCTAAAAATTCTACCCTGCCACCACATTTTTTCCAAAATAAAGTTAATTCTTCTATACTCTTTTTTCTTTCTTTATCTATTTCTAACCTAGACTTTTTATAATCTTCAATTTCTTTAGCTCTTTCTTCTAATTTTTCTTGATATACTTCAGGTTTAAATTCTTTGAGCAAAGCCAAATATTCTTCTTCATATCCTGACTGCATACGTTTAAAATTCATTGCGCTTGGAAATCCATGTGATCCATTTAAAACATAATTTTCCAAATGTAAAAGATCTATTATGTATCTTCTATGGTCTGTGTTGTTTACATTCCTTTCTCTTACTTTAGCCATAATATACTTACTTTTTGTTTCATATCTAGGTTCAGCTCCTAGAATTATACTTATCGTTTCATTATCTAATTTATTTCTTGTCATTTTAAACTCCTGGATAAAACGTTTTGTAGGCAATAGTTTCAAGTATATCATTTGATCCAAGTAAAAATCCAATGAATCTTTCAAAACCTATGCCATATCCACCTCTTAAGACTGGTTCTTCTTGTTCAAATAATTTAAAATATTCTGTAAATGGAGCTATTGGGTCTTGACCTTTACTTCTTAAAAAATCAGCAATTTTTGATTCTAATAATTGTTTTTTAATTACTTCCCCATTCCACTCTCTTACAGCACCGCCACTTACTTCTCCAAGTTTTGGCATAAGTAGATCTACACTATATACTCTTTGCCCATCTTTTGTTCTCTTCATATTAAAGAATTTAATTGATGCAGGATAATATGTTACAAAAGTCGGAATATTTTCAAAAAAAGCTAAAATTTTTCTTTCTTCCTTAATATTTAAGTCATCTCCAAACTTATAATTTCTACCTTCTTTATTTAATAATTTTAAAGCATCATCATAAGTTATAACCTTAAATTCAGAATCAAACTTTGATAACCTTTCTAAATCAAATATATTTCCATCAAGTAAACTTATTTCTCTCAGGCAATTGTTTCTAACATCACGAATAGCACATCTAATCAATGATGCTTCTTCTTTAATTATTTCCCAAAGTGCTTCTTCACAAGTAGCTCCTCCCAATGGTTTTTCAGGTTCAATCAAAGTAAATTCTGATAATCTTCTTCCTTTAACCTCAGGATCATCGTAATTTTCTTCTCTAAAACTATTATTAACTGTAAAAACCCCTCGTTTTAATCTTATAACTAAAGCTTCTAATTGAATTTGTGCACTTTGTGATAAATGAGCTTCTCTACCATAATAATTTAATGTAAAAGAAGCATTCGGATTTTCACAAGATCCAGCGATATTTACCAAAGAAGATGTAGTTACCTCTTTATATCCGTGACGTTTTAAAAAATCCCTTATGCTATCAAGAGCTGTTTCTCTAACTTTTATAAGGGCGTTAAATCTCTCTTTACTAAATTCTCCCAATCCTGTTGATATTTTATCGTTTGCCATTTTTATCTCAATTAATAATATTTTACAACCCCCCCTTAATAACTACTATAAATTTTTTCATAATATTCTCTAGATAATTCATCTTGCCTATCTAAATATGAATCTAATCCTGCAGAATTTAAACATGCTAATTTTTCTTTAAGTTCTTCAATAATAGGTTCTAATTCTATACAATCTTTTTTGATAATTTGTTTATAAGATTCAACTTCAAATCTATATTCTTTAATAGCCCTATTCAATCCTCCCCTAATTGCACATTCAATATCAGAATCATGCCTGATCCATTTCAGATTCCAGTTTTTATCATCTAAACTTTCAGAACTGTGATTATCAATTTTTTTCATTCTATGTGTTCTAATATTTTCATCTGCCAAAAAATGGCGATATACACGATTAAGGGAATTATCATTCCCAAGAAAATTTTTCCCACTTCCTACTTTACGAAAATTTTTAATCAAATTTTCAGTTTTCTCAAAGTTTTCTTTCGCCCTTTTAGAATCTACTAATCTCTGATATATCAATCCTCTTAATCTTCCCACACTTGGAGTAAGACTAGAATTAGCATAGAATTCTATATTTTCATCGAAAATAGGAGAAAAAAATAACCCATTACATGCATAATAAATCTGAGTCGCTAATCCAACCAGGCAATTTAGAGCACTTTCTGGCTGAGATGTTTCAAACAAACTTGCTAATTTATATAAATCAGTTCTAAATACTAACTCCATCCTTCTATTTACTGGGTATCGAAGCCATCTTTGATCTCTAAATCCGGTATAATAATTTCTAAAAATAGATTGAGAATCCAAATAATTTTTAAATTCTAGTTCCCTTTGTCCAGTTATGCCATACATAACACTAAATTCATTTTTAATATGATGCATAGCGATAGCTCTTTCCATTAGACCATTTTGGATTTCTTTCTTTCCAATAGACTGCGCTCCCTGAGTCCATAAATCATGTAATCTATAGCCAAAATTTTCATCTCTTTGCAATAATGGATTAAGATCCTCAATGAATGTTATATCTTCAGCTCTTTGATAGACTTGTATTGCTTCTTCTCTTTTTCCCTCTAGGGATAAATGCGTACCATCTGATAACATTCTCTTAATAAGATCAAGATTAAATTCTTCAATATCCGATATTTTATCATCTACCATGTTTTTAAAAATATAGTTTATATATAAATAATTTCTTGACAATTTTATTCCTATAGGAATATTTATATATAAGAAAGATATATTAATTTTATGATAGACATAAACAATTTAAAGAAAATAAGAAGAAGTTTAGATTTAACCCAATTCCAATTAGCTAAAAAAGCAAATGTTTCACAATCATTAATAGCAAAAATAGAATCTCAAAAATTAGATCCAACTTATTCTAATGTAAAGAAAATAGATGAAGCAATTAAATCTTTAAGTAATATTCATGAAAAAACAGCTAAAGATTTTATGAATACTAAAATTATCACAATTAATAAAGAAACTAAAAGAAATAAGATAAAAGAATTAATGTTAAAACATGGAATTTCTCATATTCCTATATTAGAAAATGATAAAGTTATTGGATTAGTAACTGAAAGAAGTCTATTGCATAACGAAGAAGCCAAAATAGCTGAAGAAGCAATGATTGAACCATGTCCAATAATAAATAAAGATACAAATATTAACTTAATAAAATCAATTTTGGATTATTCTAGTATAATCTTAGTACAAGATAAAGGAAAATTAATAGGAATTATTACAAGAGCAGATTTATTATAATATATTTTATTAATAATAAACTTTTTATATTTATCTAATATGTTGTTATTATGAATTTTAAACGAGTTTTGCTATCTGGTTTAACTGCTTTAGTTTTAGGGTTTTCAGCTAAAGAAGTAAATGCAGCTACATTAAAAGTTTCACAATCAGATAACAATACTTATTCATCAATTCAATCAGCAATAGATACAAGCATAGATGGGGATACAGTTTTAGTTAATCCTGGAACTTATTCTGAAAATATAGATTTTAAGGGAAAGAATATCGTTGTTAAAAGTTCACAAGGTCCTCAAGTTACAACAATAGACGGCAGAAAAGAAGTTAATCCGGTAGTAAGATTCAGAAATCATGAAACAAACCAGGCTGTACTTGAAGGATTTGCCATAACCGGAGGAATCGGCAATCCACCTGCACCCACTTATGGCTCCGAGCAGGGTGGCGGAATATATATGGGAAATGCTGAACCTACCATTCGAGGAAATATTATTCGAGAAAATGGATTAGCAAGATCCACACATCCTTTTACGGTATGGGGTGGCGGTATAATGTGCAGAAGTGAGGGGGATTTTACTAAGGTTTATCATCCAATTATTATAGGAAATATAATTAAAAATAACCGAGCTTATCACAATGGTGGGGGGATTGGATTACTTGATGCAGTTGCTCCATACATATGTGACAATGTGATTACAGAGAATACTACCACGTTGGGCGATGGCGGAGGTATATGGAGTATTCCTTTCCATGGGGATGGAACAGTTATTAGAAAAAATATTATCACAAAGAATTTTGCAGAGGACCATGGCGGAGGAATTTATGTAGGCGCAAAAGGTCCCTTGTTGTTAGATATAGACATATCAGAAAATATTATTGCATCTAATACTGCAAACAGTCGGGCAAATGTTGGAGATAGTGGTGGCGGAATATGGTCTACTAGCACTTACGCTTCAATAAGAAAAAACACAATTGTAAAAAACATTGGGAATGGCGGAGATGGAGATTATGGCGGCGGGATTAGTCTTTATAGGTGGGGCAGTCCTACTATAGAGCAGAATATAATTGCTTATTCTTCTGGTGGAGGTATAAGATGTTATTTAGAAGCCTCTCCAATTATTAGAAATAATCTAGTCTGGTTAAACACTCCAAGTGATGGAACCGGAAGCTGCTTAGACTGGGCAGATAAAGATGGCAACTTTACTTCTGATCCGTTGTTCTGTAATCTAGTTTATGGTGATTATTCTCTTGCTGAAAATTCACCTGCCTTAACAAATCCTATTGGAACTATAGGTGCAATTTCAATTCCAGGATGTAAAAGTGTTCCGGTAATTCCAGTAACGTGGGGAACAATAAAAGCAATGTATAGGAGTAGAGATATTAAATAGAAGTCTAATATTTTAATTTCTTTTATTATTCTCAATTTTTTAACGATAGTTTTATAAATTTTTTGCATCAAATATTATTATGCCAAATTTATGGATTTTTCAAACAAATAAAAGTTGGAGATTCTTAACTTGCCCGACTATAGAAGCAAATTGGAATCAAAGATTAGATAGACAAAGAAGGTTAAAAACGAGATTCTTAGATAAGCTTAGAGATTATAATCCAGAAATAAATTATCCATTTTTAGGTTTATATAGATACCCCACAAAATCTGAATCATTACGCTTAGTAATACCGAATTCTACTCATGGTGCCTTAGAAGGACCTTTACTTGGTTGGAGTTATAAATATGATACTAGCACTCCCGAAGGTTTAGCAAGAAAGATTGATGAAGAATCTAAAAAGCCAAAAACCATACATATTCATTCAAATCCTATTACTTGTGTTGTTGATTTTACAAGAGATCATCATGTCTTAACGCAAGCTTATAGTTTATTAGCCGATAGATATGGATATGAACTAAATAGGATATTATTATAAATAATTTTCTTTAAGGTTTAAATCTCACCATCGTTCTTGGGAAAGGTATTGAATCTCTTATACTTTCTAGCCCACATATCCAAGAAATAACTCTCTCAACACCCATTCCAAAACCAGCATGAGGTACACTTCCATATCTTCTTGTATCTAGATAAAAATCATAATTTTTAGGATCTTCACCTTGATTTTTCAAGTTTTTTTCTATCTTCTCAATATCTTCCTCTCTTTGGCTTCCGCCTATTATCTCTCCAAAACCTTCGGGAGCTATAGCATCAAATCCAAGTACAACTTCATTATTTTCAGGATCTTCTTTCATATAAAATGCTTTAACCTTTTTTGGATATCTAGAAACAAAAACAGGAGTGTCATATAATTCACTTAATTTATCTTCTTCAATCGTTCTCAAATCTTTACCCCAAATAACATTTACTTTCTTAGTTTTTAATAATTTTAAAGCATCATCATAAGTTATTCTTGGAAATTTCTTCTTCAATGTTGGTTCTAATTTACTAACATCTCTTTCCAATATTTTCAACTCATCTTTATTCTTATCTAAAACTTCTTTTACTATAGCTTTTAATAATCCTTCTCCATAATCTTGTAATTTTTCAAAATCAGCCCATGCAAACTCCATCTCAGCATGCCAATATTCAGTCAAATGTCTAGATGTTTTACTCTTCTCAGCTCTGAAAGAAGGAGCTATAGTATAAATTTTCTCTAAAGCAAATATTGCAGGTTCAGCTTGTAATTGCCATGTTTGCGCTAAAAACATTGGATGTCCAAAATAATTTACTTTAAAAACAGTACTTCCACCCTCACTTTGAGTTGGTTGAAATATTGGACTTTGATATTCATAAAATCCATTTATCCTGAAATATTCATGTATTGCTCCAAATATAGTGCTTCTTATTTTTAATATTGAAGTCATTCTTCTACTTCTTAGCCACAAATGTCTCATATCAGCTAGATGTTCTATACTTTGATCTTTTGTTATTGGATATTTCTCAGCAAAATGAATTACATTTAATTTCTCAACATCAATCTCATATCCAGTCGGAGCTCTTTTATCTTCTCTTATCTCTCCTTCTATTTCTACTGAACTTTCAATTAATAATTTATTAGCATCATTCCAAGCTTCATTATCTTTTTTAACTATACATTGAACAATCTCGCTTGAATCTCTCACAACTAAAAATACTTTATCGCTTAAATTTCTCTCTCTATAAATCCATCCCCTTATAGCTACTTTTCCCTTTCCTTTTTCTAATGCTTCTTTTATTGAACTAAACATGATATTGCTCTCCTATTTATTGGTATATAAGTTTTTCTTATGAATACTTTTAATAGACCTTCCAGAAGGATCTGAAACTTGGAATTCTTTGCTCCACCTAAATGCAGTTGGTGTAGAACAGGCAATTGAAGGACCTACTGGAACTGTTAATGCTGCAGTTGGACAAGTAAAATATTCATCAAAAATCTGTCTATAAAAATATTCCTCCTTTGTTGAAGGAGTTTGCTTTGGAAATCTATCTTTTGCTTTTGCAATCATACTATCTGTAATAGCATCTTGTGTATGTTTTTTTAATGAATCTATCCAACTGTAACCTACACCGTCAGAAAACTGTTCTTTCTGTCTCCAAAGAATTTCTTCTGGAATATAACCTTTGAAAGCCTTCCTAAGAATTTCTTTTTCTATTTTCTTTCCAGTACACATTTTATCTTTCGGATCTATACTCATTGCATAATCAAGGAATTCTTTATCTAAAAAAGGAACTCTTGTTTCAAGACCCCAAGCAGCTGTTGCTTTGTTTGCACGAAGACAATCATATTTACTTAATAATAAAAGTTTTCTTACTGTTTCTTCATGAAATTCTTTTGGACTAGGCGCCATGTGAAAATAAAGATAACCACCAAAAACTTCATCTGCACCCTCACCAGAAAGTACCATTTTAATTCCCATTGATTTTATCTTTCTCGCCATAAGATACATCGGAGTTGCTGCTCTAACTGTTGTAACATCAAATGTTTCAAGATGATAAATAACATCTTTTATTGCATCTAAACCTTCTTGAACAGTAAAAATTATTTCATGATGAACAGTGCCAATATATTTAGCAACCTTTCTTGCATACTTTAAATCAGATGAATCTTTCAAACCAACTGAAAAAGAATGTAGTCTTGGCCACCATGCTTCTTCTTTGTCTCCTGTTTCTATTCTTTTCTTTCTGAATTTTGAAGCTATTGCAGCAATCAACGAGGAATCTAATCCACCTGAAATAAGTACACCATAAGGCACATCAGACATAAGTTGTCTTTTAACAGCTTTCTCAAGTTCATGATGAAGTTTTTTCAAAGAAACTTTCTTGTCTGGTAATTCCTTTTCCCATTTTGGTTTGTACCATCTTACAAATTTCTTCTGACTTCCAAGATAATAATGACCTGGTGGAAATTCCTGAATTTCTATACAAAATTTATCAATAGCTTTCATTTCACTTGCAAAATATATTGTTCCTTTGCTATCTTTACCAATATAAAGCGGACATATCCCAATATGATCTCTGGCAACAAAATATTCTCCCTTTTTTTTATCATAAAGTACAAACGCCCAAATTCCAGATAGCATGTCAAGGAATTCAGTTCCATATTCATCGTAAAGATAAAGTATTATTTCGCAATCTGACTTTGTCTGCCAGTCATGTTTTTTCTTTAATTTTTTTCTTAATAGTTCATGATTATAAATTTCTCCGTTTACTGCAATTACACTACCTGTTTTTACATCAATTAGAGGCTGCGCTCCATGCTCAACATCAACAATTGAAAGTCTCTCATGAGCAAGTATCGCTTTCTCATCTGAATAAATACCGCTCCAGTCAGGACCACGATGTCTGATTAATGCAGCCATCTTCAATGCCTTTTCTCTAGCCTTTTCAATAGGTTCTTTTATTTCAAAAACACCAACTATTCCACACATAGTTCATCACTCCAAGAAAATAGTTTTATATATCTTTTGGATTTAAAAATAGAGTATTCACTACTAAAAATTCCGATGATCAGCTTCTTGTAAAGCTCTATCCTCTGTCATAATTTTCATTTTTATCTCCCATAATATCTTTTATCAAATTTTTCACTACTAACTTCTGTTTTATACAAAAAACCATCAGGACCCACAATAAACCTTATAGGTTTTATTTCTTGTATTGAACTATCTATTTGTCTTTTTTCTTCCTTCTCGTATTTTTTACTTTCTTCTTTCATTTTACTTTCTTCCATATTGAATATATTACCAGAAAGTAGTACTTATTTATATATTTATTCCATAAAATATTATAAAAATTACAAAAAACACAAGATTTATATAGTTAAATGGAATATTTTTCCAAATAATGAAATTGGACGAAAAAGACAAACAAATCTTAGAAATACTAAAGAAAAATGCAAGACTTACAACTAAAGAGATTGCTAAGATAGTAAAACTTCCAATAACCACAGTCCACAATAGAATAAAAAAACTTGAAAATAATAAAATAATAACAAATTTTACAGTAAATCTTAATTACAATGAACTTGGAAAACCAATATTAGCTTTCATCTTAGTAACTGTTAATTATAATATTAAATCTGAGAAAAAAATAGATCAAGAAGAACTAGCAAAGAAAATTAAATTTCTTGAAGGAACAGAAGATGTTTCAATAGTTACAGGAGATACAGATATAATAGTTAAAGTTAGACTATCAAGTGTAGATGAATTAAGCAGCTATATAACAAAAAAATTAAGAAATCTTGAAGGTATAGATAAAACAAGAACATTAATTGTACTTAAATATTTTAATTAAATTTATAATATTTATCTAGGATCTTCAATTCTATTTAAAAATAAACAAGCTCCGGTTTTACCATCTATCACAGCTTCCAAAAAAGGCCTATCTGCTACAAAGCTTATATGTTCTTCTGGAGTAAATCCTCGCAATGTTGCAAAAACTGTCGCAGCTGCTCCCTCTGAACCTTCCTCATCAGTTTTAAAATATGTTTCATGTTTCCCTGAGCCTACAAATAAAGGACCATCTGCAATGCCACTTAACTCTGCAGTTTTCAAAGAAAATATCCTATCAATTCCCATTTTACTTAATGGTGATATTAAATCGTAACTTCCCCTAACTTCATGTTTTGGAATTTCTAGTCTTTCAAATTTCTCTATTTTTAGTCTTTGATTTAAATCTTGAATACTCGTTTTATTATCTATTAAATAAAATTCTAAATCTTTAACACTTGTTTTCTTAGGGGGCAACATAACCATCTTTATTAATGGACTTCCATATTTATAAGGCAACATAACTAGTTGAACACCGTCAAATTCTTTATATAAAAATTGAGGAAGATTACGAGAATCAATAGATCCTTTCCTCATCATATCTACTTTTATAGTTTTCCCACTTGATAAAGTATAATCTTGTTTTCTTGTAAATTCTGGATTAAATTTATTCTGCCAATCAGCTTTAAAATACAAAGCATTTGCAAGAACAAGAACAGTAAGCGAATTAATAGTTCCAGGAGATAAAATATCTGGAATTTTTCCTTGCGTTTTTTCTTTTACCCAGTTATTTATTCTTGATCTTTCTCCATCAGGATTTTCCTTAAAGTTAACTGATTTACTTTCAGCCATATAATTATTTTTTAAAGTGGTTTGAAAATCATCATTTACAGGATATTGATTATCTACCCAAAATCCATTTGCAAATTTTAATGTATACGATGAATTAGATTCTTTTAAAGCATCTGAAATTTCTCTAAATTCTTCATATCTTATTGTTTTATCTTCAGGAAGTAATGCGGTTCTTGCTATCTGTCTTGCACTATCTCCTTTAGCACCTTCATATAACATTGATAAAGCAGTCCTAATACTTATTGGTGAAATAGGAACATTTCCTTCTCCCAAATGTGACATTAAAGAAAGCCCAAATGATAAATCTTCCTTTGCAACACTGTTATTATAATTTACACTTACCATTTTATTGTTTCTAAAATAGATAAAACTTATAAAACTTTCTATTTGTAATCACTAAAAAATAAAAATTAAATTTCAGGGTGTTAACCTATCAGGATCTCTAGCGAATAAAACAGCTTCTCTAACATTAGATAAATTTAATAAATTTTGAGTTAGTCTTTCTATTCCTATAGCAAAACCGCCGTGTGGTGGAGCCCCGAATTTAAAAAATTTTGTAAACCATTCAACACTTTGTGGATTCATTCCTTTTTCTTTTACTTGCTCAATAATTTTATCATATCTATGTTCTCTTTGACCGCCAGAACTTAATTCCAATCCTTTAAAATTAAGGTCTACGCTTCTAGCATATTCTGGTTGTTCATCAACATACATAACATAAAAAGGTTTTATTTTTGAAGGAAATCTATTAAAGAAATAAAATTCCGATTTAAATTTTTTCTTAACATAATCCCATAATATCTTTTCAGCTTCCGAATCTAAATCTTGTCCTTGAATATTTTTTCCTTGTTTACTTAATATATCATAAATTTCTGGAAATCTTAATTCTGGAAATGGAATTTTTGGGATTTTTATTTTTACATTTAATATTTCTAATTCATTTTTGCATTTTTTCTTAACATTTTTTAAAGCATTAACAATTAATTGCTCTTCCACTCTCATTGTATCTGTTTCATCATTAAGATATGCAAATTCAACTGCACAGGTCCGATGTTCACATATATGTTTTACAGTATGACTTTTTTCAGCTCTCCAGCTTGGTCCAATATCATATAATTTTTCAATACCCCCAAGAATTGTAAGCTGTCTATGTAATTGCGGATCCTGTCTTAAATATGCTTTTCCACCAAAATATGCTACTTGAAAAACTTCAGCTCCTGATTCAGAAGCAACACCCATTAAACAAGGGGTAAAAACTTGGATAAAATTCTGAGAATTAAGATAATTTTGCATTCCTTCTATTAAAGCTGCCTGAATCTTGAATATCGCTGCATTTCTTGGTTTCCTTAAATCTAAAACTCTATTGTCTAATCTTACACTTAAGTCAGTAATAATATTCTTATCTTTTTCAAAAACTTGAATAGGTAATGTTTCAGCTTTACTTATTAGCTCTAAATCTTTAATTTCAACTTCAAAATTTTTTATTGTTAATTCAGGACTAGTCAAATTTGCTTTTTTTACCATTCCCTTAACAATTATTACAGATTCAGGACTTAATTTAGATGTTTCATTAAATGCTTTACTTTCAGGCTTAACAACACACTGCACTATCCCACTATTATCTCTTAATAAAATAAATTTTGCTTTTGCTAATTCTCTTATATCATGAATTAATCCCTTTAACAAAACTTCTTTTCCATCTTCTATCAATTCTTTAACATAAGTTCTTTCCATTAAATATTCGTCTCTATCAAAGTTATTTAAATGTTTCTGTAAGCTAATAATTATATAAAAAAGATATATAGAAGATTGGATAATATATGTCAAATAAAATCCTTTAAAAGACAATAATATTTAAAAATATCATTAATTTTTCTCTTTATATGGAAAAGCCAGAATTTGATGGAATAATTTTACCAAACACATATGATTTTGGTTTTTTAGGTAGCATAATAGGGATAACTTTGGCAGAATTAAAATTCGGTCCAGAAGACATAAAGTTAAATATTGCATATCCAAAATCAACAGAACTTAATAAAGCAGTTCTTTTTTGGTTAGAAAATCTACCTGAAACAGGACCGTATTCAAAATCTGCTTCTTATTATTGGATAATGCCTGAATTTTCTGAATTATCAGCAGCTTCAAAAATGGCAGTAAGGATAAAACCAACATCAATATCAAAAGAAGATAAAACATTTCATAAATATGATTACATATTCTGGGAAAGGGGGAAACCAGTTACATTAGGGCACCAATATTCCACAGGTAATGAAATGAACAGAAATTTATTTTATAATAATAGACACTTAAATTTAGATGATGTTATTAAAGCCTGGCAAAATGAAGAATATGATATGAAATTTAGTAAAACATTAGGAGAAATGGATTCAATTTTTGATAAGTTATTTGCAGATAATCCAAAAGTACAAATAAATAAGATTAAAAGAAGTTTAGAAATTCAAACAAGAAATGCTGGTTGGGAAACTCAAAGATATTTAGTTTCAGAATTTGTTTAGATCATTTTTTCTTATAAACATTATCTATCCATACTTTCTTAAAATAAGGTAAAGTTAATGTAGACAATATAAAACCAATAGTTGGAATTAAAGCAGTTAACCAAGGATTTTGAGCTTTAATAACTATAAGAAATATTACTACAATAATATATGTCATTAATGCAATTATAAATCTTCTTAACTTACTAACTTCCCAATCTTTATCTAACTCTACTCTTTTATTTCTTTCCTTAATAGCTTCTATATCTTCTTCCATAATATAATAAAATATTAATAAGTTTATATATCTTGTTCTTAATCGATAGCTTTAAAAGTTATATAAAGTCATTAGTTTATTAACAGCCCCGTAGTCTAGCGGTCAAATTAACCTAAAAGTTAAGACTTGGGATAGTGGCCTTTGGAGCCATTGACGGCGGTTCGAATCCGCCCGGGGCTATTTTTTTCTTAAAATAGTATCCATTGCATTTGCCCAATCTAACCAAACAGAAAGTAAGGTATAAGCTTGTTGCATAGTGTCCACATTATGAGGGGTATATTCTATCCAATTGACAACATCCAATCCTTGATCATTTTCAACTTCATCAAAATCTGAAGGATCTATTCCTATATTTGTAGCATTTCCTGGAACAGAACAATATTGCAATAACCAACTATCATTAAAGAATCTATAAAATTCTCTTTCAGATAAAAACCCCGTTTTTGCAAGTCCACTTTCTTTAACAATAGCTTTAGCAAATTTATTTAATCTTTGATTAACTTCCCCAGGCATCTTTGTATTAAAAGCTTGTATCGCAAGTTCTCTGTCAAGCAAAATAGAAAAACCATATCCGCCCCGGGAATTTCCTGGAGTAAAATCTCTTATTTGATAAATATATCTTTCTAGCATATATAAGTATAATAAGAAAAGTTTAAAAAGATATCTTTCAAAACAAATATAAAAAATCTGCACAATCGAAATGAAAAAAAGAGGACAAGAGTTTAAATATCCAAGATTAATGTTTTTTATACTTACAATTATCGTAGCTTATCTATTATTCCAAAATCCACAATGGCAAGAATTTATTCATTCTTTAAAACAATTTGAGTCTGTTGGGGTGTTTATAGCAGGTTTCTTTTACTCTTTCGGCTTTACAGCACTTTTTTCAGCAATATTCTTTCTATCTGTAGCAAAAGATGTTAATATAATTGTAGCATCAATTGCAGGAGGTTTGGGTTGTACATTAGCAGATTACTTAATATTCAGATTTACTAAAATTTCATTTCATAAAGAATTTAATCATCTATCAAAAACAAAACTCTTAAGATGGATTAATAAAATAATATTAAAAATTATACCAAAGAAAGTAGAAAAAATTATCTTAATAACCTTTTCCTGTATTGTGATAGCATCCCCATTACCAGATGAATTTGGAGTTACGTTATTAACAGGATTAACAAAAATTAAAGAAAAATCATTTAGATATATAACATTTATATTAGATACAATAGGAATACTTATACTTATCTTAATCGGAAGAGCAATATAAAACAGGAGGCTTAAAAATGAATTTATTTAAAACAGTCGAAAAAAACGCAGGGAAATTGAAATGGTATGACTTTTCTATCTTTAAATTAGATGTATTTTTCTTCACCTTGTTTTTGATAACCGCATGGGCAGGTTTTAGAAATCTTGTCTTAAGTTTAGCGTGGTATTGGTATCTTATTATAGCATTAATTTTGATGATACCTTTATTAAAGAAATTCTTTTCTTAATTTTTTTGCCATCTTTTCTTTGCCTTCCCTAATGCAATCTCTATAGGAATCGTACCTTTTTCATTTAGCAATAATTTTCGAAGTTGTTTCTTTTTATTCGGTTGAGTAAATTTAGTAACCATGTTAATCTCTCCAGTTTTTACATAGATTATAACTATATAAATCTTTCAATATAAAAAAAGAAAAATTAATGGAAAGCCATTTTTGTTTCTTTATGGAACCACAATAAATATATAATTACTATTCCGACTATCGTTCCAACCGGAAAACTAAATAATCCTAGTGCAGAAAATATTGTAGCTACAATTCTAGCCCAGTTCTTTAAACTAAATAATCCCCAAGCTATAAAGAAATCTACCACCCCTACTATAATTGCCATTATTCCTAATCCTGCACCTATGGCTGCTGCAAATGGAACATTCAAGAATGCAGTTAAAAAACTTCCACCAACCATCAATGCTATTCCACCTATTACTATTAAAGCTCCACCTATGATATATAATATTCCAGAAATTGTTGCACCTATAGGTCTACCTTTACCTGCCATTTAAGCACCTCCTTTTAATATTTATAATAAATATTAGAATATAAACCTTTCCAATAACTTTATAAATACTTAAATTTCAAACTTTCCTAGGATAAGTCGGTTATAAGCTTACTTATACCAGAAATTATTTCTGACTTCCTAAAACCAAAAATGGCAAGAATGCATAGCAGAAAGAAAGGAAAATCTGGAAGTAAAAAACCAGTTAAGCTAGTTAAACCTTCTTGGTCAAGATATTCTGAAAGTGAAATTGAAACTTTAGTTTTAAAAATATCTAAATCAGGAAAAACACCATCTCAAATAGGGATAGTATTACGTGACTCTTATGGCGTTCCGGATATTAAATTAATGACAAATAAATCAATAACTCAAATTCTAAAAGAAAATAAAATCCTTCCCCATCTTCCAGAAGATATTGTAGCCTTAATAAAAAAACAAATAGCATTAAAAAAACATTTAGAGGTTAATAAACACGACTTCACAGCTAAAAGAGGAATGCAACTAACAGAAAGCAAAATAAACAGATTAGCTAAATATTATAAATCTTCAAAAAAATTACCGTCAGATTGGAAGTATGATAGAGAAAAAGCTGAATTATTAATTAGTTGATAATGTCTATAAATTCCTTCCTTGAACATGCGTCATTACTAGCAGATAAATTTAGAAAAATAAATACTCCTGTAAAAATAGTTTGTCATCTAGATACAGATGGCTTAACATCTTCAGCAATTTTAATAAAAGCTTTAACTAGAGAGAAGATGAAATTTGCTCATACAATTTTCAAACAATTAACAATTGAAAGATTAAAAGAACTAGCCCTTGAACCATATAAAACAATAATATTTGCTGATCTTGGTTCTAATTCATTAAATGAAATTGAAGATATATTAAAAGATAAGGAAATCTATATTCTTGATCATCATCAATTGCAAAAAAAAGAATTTAAAGACAATATTAATATTTTACATCCAATATTGCATGACTTAGATGGTGGAAAAGATGTTTCTTCTTCAGGAGTTTCTTATTTGTTTACAAAAGCTTTAAATCAAGATAATATAGAAAATTCTTACATTGGAATTATAGGAGCTATAGGAGATATTCAAGAACATAAAGGTTTTACTGGATTAAATGCTTTAATATTGGAAGATGTTAAACCTTATATTGAAATTACTCAAGGATTAAGATTCTTTGGAGCTCATACTCGTTCATTACACAAAGTTCTAGAATATTCTACTGATCCTTTCATCCCAGGAATTACGGGAAATGAGTCAGCCTGTGTATCTTTTCTAGAAACATTAGAAATCCCATTATTAGATGAAAATGGAAAGTTCAGAAAACTAATTAATCTAACTCAAGATGAAATGAAAAAACTTTCAGCTGGAGTAATAATGAAGAGAGTTAATGAATCAAATCCAGAAGATATTTTTGGCCCGATATATTTACTTAAAAATCAACAAAATGAATCTTATTTCAAAGATGTTCGAGAGTTTTCAACAATATTAAATTCATGTGGAAGATTAAATAAGCCATCTATAGGAATTGGAGCTTTATTAAATGATGAAAATTCAAAGCAAAAAGCAGTTGAAGTAATGACTCAATATAAAATAGAATTAATTAAAGGATTAAACTGGATTCAAGATCAAAGAAAACTTAATAATTTGATAGAAAATGAAAACTTTATTATAATTAATGCAGAAAATAATATTCGTGAAACAATAATAGGCACAGTTTCTTCCATCCTATCTAAATCAAATGTTTTTCCAGAAGGAACAATCATTTTATCATTATCTCATACAATAGAAGGAAATACAAAAGTTTCAGCAAGGATTTGTGGTTATAAACAGCATAATATCAATCTAAAAGAAGTTATTTCTATTATTTGTAAAGATATTAAGGCAGAATTAGGGGGTCATGAGATGGCAGCTGGCTGTTCATTCTCTCAAGACCAAGAAGAACTGTTTATTAATAATGCAAAAGATTATCTTAGCTCTTTGATAATAACACAATAACATATTTATAATTATTATCTGTGCAATATTTTTAAATTAACTTCATACTTTTTACATTCTTCTGCTAAAATTCTTCTATGACAAAATTCAGGATTATCTTCTATACAAAGAATAGTAATATCATTCTCAATAGATCTTATTGCTAACTTTCTTACTATTACTTCTATATTCTTGTTTTGTAAATATTCTTTATATCTTTTTTCGAAGTCTTCCCAAGAGAGTCTTCTTTTATAATAATCTCCTAGTAAGTTTGAAGGAGGTGATAATTCCTGCATCCATTCATCATAACTTTTTTCACTTATTCTTAAATCAAGAGTTTTTCCATCATTTAATGTATGCCTATTCATTATAGAAATTCTAACACCGTCAGATTCTTCCTTTTCCTTCAATATACATTTTGTATATAACATAATTAATTTATGAGTTAAAAAGATATTTAACCTTTATGTTGATATAATCAACAAAAACTTCAATAGAAAGCTATAAAAACCCTCATTTTTCTTTAATTTTATGGGAAAGAAAGAATTAATTAAAAAATCAGCTTTAAAGAAGAAAAAGAAAACTTGGATATCAATCCTATCTCCAAAAGAGTTTAATGAAATGGAAATAGGAGAAACATTAATCTCAGATCCTCAAGAAGCTATTAACAAACATATAGCTGTTTCTTTAATGGCAATTACAAATGATATTAAAAAGCAAAGCGTGAGAGTAGTCTTCAAAATAACAGAAATAAAAGATAACAAAGCTTTAACAGAAATAATTGGCTATGAAATAATAGATGCTTATCTTAAAAGAATAACAAGAAGAGCAAAATCAAAAGTAGAAGACTCATATGATGTAATAACCAAAGATAATATAAAAGTAAGAATTAAGCCGGTTATTATGACAAAAAATGAAACTTCTAACTCTGTTTTAACTTCCATTCATCATAAATCAAAAGAGTTATTAATCGAAAACTTTAAAAATAACAGTTATAATGATATTGTTAACGGATTAATCACCCATAACTTGCAAAAAGCAATAAGAGATGGGTTAAAAAAGATTTATCCAATAGCAGTTTCAGAAATAAGATACTTTAGAAGATTATGAAAAAAGTAGAAAAGAAAGGTGATGCAAGCTCAAGAAATACAATCTTGACTATTTTCTTATTTACAATGCTTTTTTTAGGAACATTAGCACTTACTAAATCATTTACAGGATATGCGATTGTTTCTAAAACAGGAGCTAATCCAATAACACCTTTAGTATTTGTTTTCTTATCGTTAGCTTTAATAATTTCAGTTATTTTAGTTTTAGCCTATCATGCTGGCAATAAAAAATAATTCTTTAGAAATCTTTTTAAACTAACCTTTTAGCTAATTCTTTATGCCTCAGTAGCTCAGTGGTAGAGCACGGGTTTTGTAAACAATTCAAAAAAACCCGGGGTCGGGGGTTCAAATCCCTCCTGAGGCTTTACCATACTCTTTTAATGTGCTTTCCAGAGCTATATCAAATTCTATTTTTCTGCGTGGTTTAAATCTTTCTCTTTCAAAACCTTTATTAGTTTCTAACACCAAAAGATCTGTTCTTGAAAGATCATCTAAATTATTTGCATCAAATTTATAGACAGTTACGAAATTTCTTTCATTTATTTTAAGTTTGCCAAAAAACTTTATAAAATATTCATTAATATTTAAGATTAACATCCTGGCAGCCATGCCCTTTATAGTATCTCTTGTGAGAATAAAAGTGCTCTGATTATATACTAAAGATCTTAAAAAAGCAATCCTTAATAAACCTAAATATTTTTCATCAGCCTTTTGGTTAGTATATATTCCATGTCCATAATCATATTCTAATGCACCTTTAACGGCGGTAGTTATCATATCACTAAAAACATCTTCCATATTTTTATTAATATCATAGGGCCCCCTGCGTCTAAGAAGATGATAAACTCTTTCAATATTTCCGACCAGTCCAGTTAATTTATCTTTTTTCTCTTCCAAAAATTTTAATTTTTCTTCAATTTTGCTGAGATGGAATTCACTAGTTCTAACCTCATCTTTAGCTAGAATGGGCCTAAGAACTTCATAATCCCTCCTAGCAATATCTGCGGAATAATCCTCTCTTCTTTCAACTTTTTTTAATACGTGAATGGCAGGACCATAGACTATACCACCATCAATTAATATTAAATCCTGACGAGCTATCACCCTATCCAACCCAGTTCTTGTTGTCATAAATTTTATAAAAAGAAAAAACTTTTAAACCTTTCTTAAGACATATCTATTATCAGAATATCACTATTTTTCTTAATATTTAATTCTAAATTACCTACTTCACTAATCTCAGCAGAATCTCCTTTAGTTAAAACATATTTATCAACATTAACATTTCCATTTATTACAAAAACAAAAACATTATTTTTAGCTTTATAATTAACTTTGGTATCTTTATCAAAAATTCCCCTAAGAAACATAGCATCTTGATGAATATAAACACCATTATTACCAACAATAGTAATGAATTTATTTTTATCTAAATTAAAATGTTTCTGTTCATAACTCGGCTTAATATCTTCTTCTTTGCTAAATATCCATATCTGCAATAAATGAACTTTTTCTTTTTTAGAATGATTAAATTCAGAATGTGTAACTCCGCTTCCCGCACTCATTCTCTGCACATCACCCTTTTCTATTATTCCATGATTTCCTATACTGTCTTTATGCTCTAAGCTTCCATCTAAGATTATTGTAATAATCTCCATATTATCATGGGAATGCATAGGAAAACCCTTTCCAGGTTCAATTATATCTTGATTTAAAACTCTTAAAGTTCCAAAATTTATTCTTCTTGGATCATAATAGTCAGAAAAGCTAAAACTATACCTTGTATCTAACCAATCATATTTTCTATGTCCTCTTTCATCTGATCTTTGAATGTTTATCTTCATTTAAAATTAACTTCTAAGCTATAATCTTTATATTCTTGACTTCCAAGATTATCAAAATTACTAAAGAAATCATTTAGAGCTTTCTCTCCAAAGATGATTCTAGCATTTTTCCTAAGCTCTATAGCCCCACACCCAAGAACGCTGCTTTCTAAAACTTCTCCATCTTTAATTTTTTTAATTTTGCCAAGAAGTTTCTGTCTTTTTGCTTCCTTACTTTCATCTTTATCTGGAAATCTCTTAAAGCTATATCCAATAACAATCCCATTTTCTTCCCATCCAACTATTGCTCCAGGAAAACTATCATTATTTACATTAAAATAAGCAACAGGATGAGAATAATCATTTGTAGACTGGATAGCAAGCAAAACATCCTTCATATTGAATACACCTTCAACATCTTTATTACCAAAAATATCATCATAACTATTCCTTGTTAAACCACTTACAGAAAGCTTATTTTTAAAAATACCAAAATAATAAGTACAATTTTCAAAACGTAAAGGATAACATTCTAAATCTGGTGATATTATTTCTGCCCCAACCATAAATAGATAAGTTATAATAAATTATTTAAATCTATCTAATAAAAACTTTTAAATAAAGACAATATTTTCTATTTTTATGGATAAAAGAGGTTTATTGTTATTATTTTTAGTAGTTATCCCATTTACATATGCGGCCTTATCACAAGATAATGTAATCATGAGCACAGGAGATAATGTAACTGTAGCTGGAAGATTAATTAAATTTGTTTCCATTTCGGGAAATGATAAATTTTTTTCAGTAGACGGAATACCTATGCTTGTTAATTTTAATAATTCTAAAATATTAAACGGAGTAAAAATATTTGTAGATGAAGATTATGGATCTATAGTTAAAGTTGATATAGATGTTAATTATGAATGTGGAGATAAAACTTGTAGTACAGATGAATTTTGCTGTAGCGATTGTGGATGTGCAAACGGAACAAGCTGCACAGAAAATAGATGTATTTTATCAACATTAAATAAATGTGCCATAGATTTAGATTGTAATGATAACAATAACTTAACAAAAGATATTTGTTCAGGTTTTCCAAGAGAATGTTATCATGAAATATCAAACGAGACAATTCAGCCAGTAAATGAAACAACCCCAACAAATCTAACATGCAATTCTAATGAATGTTTATTAAATGGAAAATGTTATTCAGAAAACACAACATTAAACGGACAGTACTGTTCATCTTCTCAATTTATTACTAAAAAACAAGAAGGTTCATCTTGTTCTTCTGGCATAGAATGTGATTCTAGCACATGTAAAAGTTTGAGATGTGTCAAAGTTTCAATAAAAGAGAAAGTTATAATACCACAAGAAGATATAAAAGCTAATTTAATGAACTATGGTTTAGTCCTTATCTTGTTTGTTATTTTAGTATTAACATTCTTACATTATAAAAAAATATCAAAAACAGTTTAACGCATCTTATTTTTTCTTTCCCATTCATCTAATTCTTTTTCAATTAATCCATCATACATCTTATTTTTAATTTTCTTTTCTTTAAATTTATTATAATATAAAAACCCAAATAATAATCCAATTACTAATCCAAATAGATGAGCTATATATCCAGTATTTCCAATTTGTAAAAAAACTCCAAATAGATTTACAATCAAGTAAACAATTCCAGCTAAAAACATTGGCATCGGAACTCCATAAACCCAAATCATTAACTTTGGTCTTAATATAATTAAGTTTCCTATAATCCCAAATATTGCTCCACTTGCTCCTAAAGCCGAATTATAAAAAAATCCAGAAAATAAACTAGCAATTAATCCAGAAATAAAAAATATTAATAAAAATCTTCTAGTTCCAATAATATTTTCAAGTATAATTCCAAATAAAGCCAAAGAAAACATATTTAATAATAAATGAGGAATTCCAGAATGTAAAAATATGCTTGTTAATAATCTCCAAGGTTCATTAAACAATAATTCTTTTTTCAAAACAAAGTTATCTGTAAATCCTTGAATAGAAATTTGCAATAGGAATATGATAACACATACTCCAACCAATATAAAAGTTGAATATTTCATTTAAGTTGTTTATACATAAGGTGAATAAGTTTCAGCAGCTTCCCAAACCTCTTTCACAAATTCCTTCAAACTATCACTAATTCCATCGCCATATTCTTTTCTTAATTCTTCTCTTACATCTTGTTTTTCACTTTTTGGCATATACATAAATTGCCAATCCCCGGTTACTTCTAAAGTATGTACCATGCTAGCAAAGGCTAATACATTATCAAAACTACTTGAATGTTCTGGAGATCCATCACAAGTTCCATGAAATAAAGATGCTAATCTTGGATATTTTCCTGAAACTTTTCTTAAACCATAAGCAAGTGCTTCTTCCTCAAATTTCGAATTTCCTGGTTTTTCAAGTATCAATGCCAAAATAATATCCTGATGTGTCATTTCTTTCAATAATGAATCAAGAGATTTTTCCATAATATTTGAATAATATAAAAATATATATACCTTTCTAAAATAAAAAGAAAGCTTTTTAAATATAATAAATCAGGTTTTTAAATGACTAAGCATGCGAGGGTAGCAAAGCCTGGTCAAATGCGCAGGACTTAAGATACAAGAGACAGCATGAAAATGCAATAATCCTTGTTATAATTTGGATATCCTGTCTCTTAGTGAGTTCGCAGGTTCGAATCCTGCCCCTCGCACTTTTATTTTTATAACACAATTTTTAAAAAGAGCTGAAATTCTCAAATGATTATGCCCCAGTAGTTTAGCCTGGTAGAATACGTCCTTGGTAAGGACGGGGTCGTGAGTTCAAATCTCATCTGGGGCTTTTAATTTATAAAAATAGATTCTTCAGAAATAATTTCTAACCCGCTATCAGCAGTTTCTGGTCTTAAAGCATCTCTGTTTTGAGTTCTCTCTCTTATATTATAAATTTCACAATATTTTGGATCTTCTTTACATGAATCCCTTTCACCATATTCACTACAAATTCTCCTATAAGGACAAAGTTCCATAAAGAATAAGATAAACAATATATTTTTAAAACTTTCCAATAGATTTTTAAACTACTAATAACTAACATTTTTA